>OOCV01000620.1_pt1 | contig 20349 bp, 14 predicted proteins | sample 1671061 | NCBI WGS metagenome assembly OOCV01 (sample SAMN06348118, study PRJEB24527) | human gut metagenome | biome: human gut; feature: ankylosing spondylitis patient; material: feces | host: Homo sapiens | place: China | collected 2015-10
AGATTTCAGGCTTTCGCAGAACTTTACCGTCAGCAGAGAGGTAACACCAGCTGCGAAGCAGCTAATCGGAGAAACGAGAAAAAAGCGTTAAGCGCAGCGACTAGCTTTTTTCCGTTTCGACTTCTCCTTTGGGGTCTGAAAGGGGCGAGCAGCCCCTTTCTCGTGCCTCCCGCGCCTCGAAAGTAGCGGGTGCTTTTCTGGTTCTCTTTTGGCACGCAAAAGAGAACTTAGCCCCGCGTAACCGCGCTCTGACCCCCGCGCCACCGGCGCGCGAACTCACAGCAAAAACTTTACTTTTTCGTCAGCGACTTCATCAGACCGCCGTCAGCGATGATCTTCTGGATGAACGGCGGGAAGGGCTCGGCCTGGAAGGTCTTGCCGGTGGTCTCATCGGTGATGACGCCGGTATCAAAGTTCACGCTGACCGTATCGCCTGCGCTGATGGCGTCCACGGCCTCGGGGCATTCCATGATGGGCAGGCCGATGTTGATGCTGTTGCGGTAGAAGATGCGCGCGAAGCTCTTGGCGATGACGACAGAGATACCGGCGGTCTTGATGGCCAGCGGTGCGTGCTCACGGGAGGAGCCGCAGCCGAAGTTCCAGCCGCCCACCATGATGTCGCCGTCCTTGACGTTGTGGATGAAGTCCTTGTCAATGTCCTCCATGCAGTGGCTGGCAAGCTCCTTGGCATCCTGCGTGTTCAGGTGGCGGGCCGGGATGATGACGTCGGTATCCACGTTATCCGGGTATTTGAAAACAGAACCGTTTGCGTTGTTCATGGGTGACTCTCCTTTTCTCAGACCGTGCGGGGGTCGGTGATATAGCCGGTCAGTGCGCTGGCGGCAGCGGTAGCGGGCGAAGCCAGATACACCTCGCTCTTGACGTGGCCCATGCGGCCCACGAAGTTGCGGTTGGTGGTGGAGACGCAGCGCTCACCCTCGGCGAGGATGCCCATGTAGCCGCCGAGGCAGGGGCCGCAGGTGGGGGTGGAGACGATGCAGCCCGCGTCGATGAAGGCCGTCGTCCAGCCGCGGAGGATGCACTCCTTGTACACGGCCATGGTGGCGGGGATGATGATGCCGCGCACGCCCTTTGCGATGTGTTTGCCCTTCAGGATGTTGTAAGCGGCTTCCATATCCTCGAGGCGGCCATTGGTGCAGCTGCCGATGACCACCTGGTCGATCTTGATGTCCCTGCCCTCACTGGCGGGGTGAGTGTTCTCGGGCAGGTGGGGGTAGCTGACAGTAGGCTCGAGGGCAGAGAGGTCGATTTCAATGGTCTTCTCGTACTCGGCGTCCGGGTCGGCCTCATAGAACACCGGCTCGCGCTGGCTGCGGCCCTTGAGATAAGCCCTGGTCACGTCGTCCACGGGGAAGATGCCATTCTTGGCACCGGCTTCGATGGCCATGTTGCAGATGCTCAGGCGGTCGTCCATGGAGAGGGAAGCGACGCCCGGGCCGGTGAACTCCATCGACTTATACAGCGCACCATCCACGCCGATCATACCGATGATGTGGAGGATGAGGTCTTTGCCGGAAACTCTCGGCGGCAGCTTGCCGTTCAGCACGAACTTGATGGCGGCAGGCACCTTGAACCATGCCATGCCGGTAGCCATGCCGGCGGCCATATCGGTGGAGCCGACGCCGGTGGAGAATGCGCCCAGTGCGCCGTAGGTACAGGTGTGGCTGTCGGCGCCGATGACGCAGTCACCGGCTGTCACGATGCCTTTTTCGGGCAGCAGAGCGTGCTCGATGCCCATCTGGCCCACATCGTAGAAGTTGAGGATGTCGTACTTGTTGGCGAACTCGCGGCACTGCTTGGACTGGGTCGCGCTCTTGATGTCCTTGTTGGGAACGAAGTGGTCGAGGACGATGGCGATGTGCTCTTTGTCGAATACGCCGTTGAAGCCCGCCTTTTCGAACTCGTTGATGGCGACGGGGGTAGTGATGTCATTGCCCAGCACGATGTCGAGCTTGGCGTTGATGAGCTGGCCTGCCTTGACCTCGGCGAGGCCTGCGTGTGCGGCCAGAATTTTCTGTGTCTGGGTCATTCCCATGATGGTACTCTCCTTTTTATCGTAGCTTGTTCTCTATGGTCAGTCTCTCCTCTGTCCAACCTCTCAGCCGCCTGCGGCGTCAGCTCCCCTAGTAGGGGAGCCTCTGGCGAAACCGTTTACTTTGCGGGGAATGCCAAGGCCTCCCCTCGGTAGGAGCAACGGCGACGACCGCCGCCAGTGGCGGAAACAGGGAGGAGCTGTTGGGGCCGCGGCCAGCAGGATGCGAGCGGCAGCGAAGCAGACGCTGGGAGCCGCAACCCGGGCAGTGGCATTGCGAAGCAATGACGGAGAGGTTGTGCAGAGCTGCCCTTTATTTACTCTCTTATTTATTGTTGATCGCGCTGACCAGTGCATGGATACCGGCCACGATAATATCGGTATCGGTGCCTGCACCCCAGGTGACGATGCCGTCGCCCCACGCGAGGCCGACGTAGGAAGCGGCGCGGGAGGTAGAGCCTTCGTCCAGACTGTGCTCGGAGTAAGTTTCCAGGTGGAAGTCCATGCCGGTGGCGCTCTGGATAGCGTTTGCCACAGCATCCAGACGGCCATTACCCACCGAGGTGACCACCTTGCGCTGGCCGTTCAGATCCAGCGTGACGGTGGCGGTGATGCCGTTGACCTGTGCAAAGTGGGCCTCGACGACAGACAGGGGCTTCGACTTGTTGAGGAAGGTATCCTCGAAGATGTGGAGCACTTCGCCTGCGCTCAGCTCCTTGTGGCTGTGGTCGGACACGCTCTTGACCTTGTAGCCCAGCGCCTCCCGCATCTTGGGGGGCAGATTGTAGCCGTAATTCTGTTCCAGCACAAAACCGATGCCGCCCTTGCCGCTCTGGCTGTTGATGCGGATGACGTCGGCGTCGTAGGTGCGGCCGATGTCGTGGGGGTCCACCGGGATATAGGGGCAGGTCCAGCGGTGGTCGCCCTTCTCCTTGCGGTAGGCCATGCCCTTTGCAATGGCGTCCTGATGGCTGCCCGAGAAGGCGGCGAACACCAGCTGGCCGGCGTAGGGGGTGCGCTCGTAGATGTGCATCCGGGTGACCCGCTCGTAGGTGGCGCAGATGGCGGGCATATCGGAGAAGTCCAGCTTCGGGTCTACGCCGTGGCTGTACATATTCATGGCGAGGGTCACAGCGTCCACGTTGCCGGTGCGCTCGCCGTTGCCGAAGAGGCAGCACTCCACCCGCTGAGCGCCTGCCAGAACGGCCAGCTCTGCACAGGCGACGCCGGTGCCGCGGTCATTATGCGGGTGGGTGGAGATGATGACGCTGTCGCGGTACTTGAGGTGCTTGTCGCAATACTCGATTTGGTTTGCATAGACATGGGGCATGCTCATCTCGACCGTGACCGGCAGGTTGATGATCATGGGGCGGTCGGGGGTGGGCTGCATGATGTCCAGGACCGCGTTGCAGACCTCAACGGCGTAGTCCACCTCGGTGCCGGTGAAGCTCTCGGGGCTGTACTCGAAGAGGAAGTTCCCCTCATACTCCTCGCTCAGCTGCTTGACCAGCTTTGCGCCGTCCATGGCGATCTGCTTGATCTCCTCCTTGGACTTGTGGAACACCTGCTCGCGCTGGGCGACGGAGGTGGAATTATAGAAGTGGATGACCGCACGGGGTGCGCCCTTGACAGCCTCGAAGGTGCGGCGGATGATGTGGTCGCGGCACTGGGTCAGCACCTGCACGGTGACATCGTCGGGGATCATATTCTTCTCGATGAGGGTACGGAGGAACTCGTACTCCGTCTCGCTGGCGGCCGGGAAGCCGACTTCGATCTCCTTGAAGCCAATTTTGACCAGCATCTGGAAGAATTCCAGCTTTTCCTCGAGGCTCATGGGGACGATAAGGGCCTGATTGCCGTCGCGCAGGTCCACGCTGCACCAGGTGGGAGCTTTCTCGATGTGGTCTTTCTTGACCCAGCTGTCATAACCGACGGGGACCGGGTAATATCCCGGTGCGTACTTGGTAGCGTCCATCATAATTCTTGTCCTCCATTTTTCTGTATCAACCTCTCAGTCTCGCTATCGCTCGACAGCTCCCCTACCGAGGGGAGCCTCTGGCGAAGAGGGAAAGCTCTACGGAATGCCAAGGCCTCTCCTCGATAGGAGAGGTGGCACGCCGTAGGCGTGACGGAGAGGTTGACTCCTTTTAGCAATTTAACAAACGAAAAGGCTCCCGTCTCTCAAGGGACGAAATCCCCTGAGAGACGAGAGCCTGTAATTTCTGTTACAGGGCACCCGTGGTACCACTCTCTTTGCTGTGCCAAAAGCACAGCCGCTCTGCACGATCGGCTTTTTAGGGCGAATCGCTGCCCTTATAACGGTGGGCTTCCGTCAGGACCTACTGTCTGCTTCAGTCCTGCCGCTCAGGGGCCAGTAACCGAGACCCTCTGCACCGCCTTGCACCATCCGGCGGCTCTCTGTACGCAGAAGAAAATCGTTTTTTCCCCGTCAACGCATTTGCGCTTTGTTCAAAGTGGTTTCATTTTAGCAAAACCCGCCGCCCCTGTCAAGCAGTTTTGCTCACAATGAAAATGAAACGATTTCACATAAATAGCAGCATAAATTTTCAAAATTTGCGGGTGGATTCTATTTTTGTTGTATTATATCACCAACTATGGTAAAATAAAAATACCGCCCGAAGCGGCGGTATCCAGGTGCTGTCTGCATAAAAAGGTGGTCTAGCTTCCCCGGCAAGCTTCCGGGGGTGTGAAACCTTATTGTTGCTTCCCCCGGACGCAAACGCGAAAGGGGGGATGCCTTATGACCCTGACGGAAACTATCGCATTGCTCGGCCTGCTGGGCGGAGCAGTCTTTGTTACCTTTCAGATCTCATGGGCTATCTTCAAAGAGATACATAACAATAAGAAATGACCGCCCACAGCCTTCCACGCTAAGCGGTCATTCTTATTGTTTGACTTAACCGAGGGAAGCTGACCATTGCGGACAGCACCTTCTTGTATGTTCAGTATAGTCAAAGTGATTCGATTTGTCAAGCGGACAGCCTCCTTGTTCCTCGGTTTTGTTAAGAATCTGCGAAGTTTTTGCAAAGTTCGCCTCGAAACGCTGGTTTCTGAAATGGCGTCGTGGTATGCTGTTTGCAACGTAAGGAGGGACCCCCATGAAAGAAGTCAAGACCCCCAAAAAGCCATTGGCTATTTACTACGCCATTGTATTACTGGTGCTGATGCTGCTCAACTTCGTGCTCGTGCCGTGGATGAGCGAACGGCAGGTAAAAGAAGTGGACTACGGCACCTTCATGTCCATGACCGAGGACAAAGACATCGGCCGGGTGGATGTGGAATCGAACCAGATCATCTTTACCGATAAAGACGAAAAGCAAATTTACAAGACCGGCCTGATGAACGACCCCGACCTGACCCAGCGCCTCTACGACGCAGGGGCCGAGTTTTCCAGCGAGATCGTCGAGCAGGCTTCGCCGCTGCTGAGCTTTCTGCTGAGCTTTGTGCTGCCCATCGTCCTCTTCGTCTGGCTGGGCAATCTCATGAACAAAAAGCTCATAGAAAAGGCCGGCGGCGCAAACTCGATGATGTTCGGCGGCGTGGGCAAGTCCAACGCCAAGGTCTACGTCCAATCCACCCACGGCATCCGCTTTGCGGATGTGGCCGGCGAAGATGAGGCCAAAGAGAACTTACAGGAGATCGTCGATTATCTGCACGACCCCAAGAAATACGAAGAGATCGGTGCCTCGATGCCCAAGGGCATCCTGCTCGTCGGCCCTCCGGGTACCGGCAAGACCATGCTGGCAAAGGCTGTGGCGGGCGAATCCAACGTGCCGTTCTTCTCCATCTCCGGCTCGGAGTTCGTGGAGATGTTCGTGGGCATGGGCGCGTCCAAAGTCCGCGATCTGTTCAAGCAGGCCAAGGAAAAGGCCCCCTGCATCGTGTTCATCGACGAGATAGACGCCATCGGCCAGAAGCGCAACAGCGGCCAGCTGGGCGGCAACGACGAGCGTGAGCAGACCCTGAACCAGCTGCTTACCGAGATGGACGGCTTCGAGGGCAACAGCGGCGTCATCATCCTCGCGGCCACCAACCGTCCGGATTCCCTCGACCCGGCTCTGACCCGTCCCGGCCGCTTTGACCGCCGTGTTCCTGTGGAGCTGCCCGACCTCAAGGGCCGCGAAGAGATTTTGAAGGTCCACGCCAGGAAAGTCGCTCTTGCCCCCGGCATCGACTTCAACACCGTGGCCCGGATGGCCTCCGGTGCCTCCGGCGCAGAGCTGGCCAACATCGTCAACGAAGCCGCCCTGCGGGCTGTGCGCGCCGGCCGCAAGTCGGTCACGGAAGCAGACCTTGAGGAGAGCATCGAGGTGGTCATTGCAGGCTACCAGAAGAAGAATTCCATCCTCACCGACAAGGAAAAGTGCATCGTGGCCTACCATGAGATCGGCCACGCACTGGTGGCGGCGCTTCAGAATCACTCCGCACCCGTGCAGAAGATCACCATCATCCCCCGCACCTCGGGCGCACTGGGCTACACCATGCAGGTCGAAGAAGGCAACCACTACCTGATGACCAAGGAAGAGCTGGAAAATAAGATCGCCACCCTCACCGGCGGACGTGCTGCCGAAGAAGTGGTGTTCGGCTCCATCACCACCGGCGCTTCCAACGACATCGAGCAGGCCACCAAGCTTGCCCGCGCCATGCTCACCCGTTACGGCATGAGCAAAGAGTTCGACATGGTGGCCCTGGAGACGGTGAACAACCAGTATCTGGGCGGCGACACCTCGCTGGCCTGCTCGGCCCAGACCCAGCGCGAGATCGACCAGCGGGTCGTGGACTTGGTAAAGGCCCAGCACGAAAAGGCCATCAAGATCCTCACCGACAACCGTGCAAAGCTCGACGAGCTGGCGAAGTACCTTTATGAAAAGGAGACCATCACCGGCGACGAGTTCATGGCTATCCTTGAGGGAAAAGATTCCAGCGAAAATTAAAATAGGATCTCTGCAATAATCCAGCCGCCGTATCCGTATTCATTACAGATACGGCGGTTTTCTGATACGCCGTACCGCTGATAAAAGCATTTGGGATAAACCTCTCCGTCAGCGCATCAGCGCTGACGGAGAGGTTGACTCCCTACAACTACAGGAGGATACTACTATGAGACTGCTGAACAAGAACACTGCCCGCCGCGCCGCTGCTGCTGCCGCTCTGCTGACCATGACCGCCGCCATGAGCGTGGGTGCCTTTGCCGCCGACGCCGAGGACGCGACCGTTGCCGGTTATCTGCCCCCTCAGTCGTCCGAGGTCATGGTTCAGGGTGACATCGCTCTCCACTCTGACGTTCCGGTGGGGGAGGTAGACCCCAACTACGGCGGCTACGCTTCCCCGGTGGAGAACCCCATTCAGGGCAACGTGATGATGATCTCCGACGAGACCCCCCTGCCCTCTGACACGCCGGTGGAGAAGAGCGAAGCCCGCTACACCGTCAAGGGCCTGCTGGGCAAGCAGGTGCTCTACACCGCCCGTCAGGAAGGCCGCGTGCTGACGCTGGACGTCCCCGATGACAACGCCACCTTCCGCACCACCATCCTCGACATGCAGACCCTGATGAATCAGGGCGTAAGCACTCTGGTGCTCAAGACCGACAAGACTTCCACCACCCTGAACCTGACTCTGCTGTGCCAGGGCCAGAAGTCCGGCACCCGGGTCACTCTGCGCCACCTCGGCAGCAGCGCTCACCTCACCGTGGGCTTCCGCGGCCGCCGCGACCTCATCGTTGGCCGATAAGCTTTTCCCGCTCTCCTCTTTGTTTTCCATAGATACTTTTCCCTCAGACGCAAAAGGCCCCCGCTGCAAACACAGCGGGGGTCTTACTGTTTATCAAATGGTCCCGCCCGAGCCGTTCTCGCTCTGCTCCGATGCATAGAGCACCATCAGGTGGTTTGCGGATGCTTCCAGCTGGCTCTTGGCCTGACGGAGGTCTGCTTCCTCCGTCTCGTTCATCTTTTCGGGCTTATCCTTCCGCAGGCAGCGGCGGAGGTTGGCCACATCGGCCTTGATGCGGTTCTTCTCCTCTTTGTCCAGCTCCTTCTTGCACTTGGAGAGGGCCTCGTCCACCTTGTAGGCCAGCACCTCGGCCTGATTATGGAGGTCAAGCCGCTCTTTGCGGCGGCTGTCCTCGGCCTCGTAGGCGGCCGCGTCGGCCATGGCGCGCTGGATCTCATTTTCCGAGAGGTTTGTGCTGCCGGTGATGGTGATGTTCTGCTCCCGGCCGGTGCCGAGGTCTTTGGCCGAGACCTTCACGACGCCGTTGACGTCAATATCAAAGGTGACTTCGATCTGGGGCTTGGACGAGAAGCTGGCCCGGATGCCGTTCAGCTTGAACTTGCCGAGGCTCTTATTGTCGCGGGCGAAATGCCGCTCACCCTGCAGGACGTTGATCTCCACACTGGTCTGCATGGGGCGGGCCGTGGTGAATATCTGGCTCTTGCGGGTGGGGATCATGCTGTTGCGGGTGATGAGGGGGGTCGCCACGCCGCCCAGTGTCTCGATGGAGAGGGTCAGCGGGGTGACGTCCATCAGCACGAGCCCCTGCGCCGCTGCACCAGAAGCGCCAGCCAGCTTGCCGCCGCCCTGTAACAGACCGCCCTGTACGGCGGCACCCATGGCCACGCATTCGTCGGGGTTGAGGCTGTGGCTGGGCTCACAGCCCAGCAGCTCCTTCACCTGACGCTCGACGGCAGGCATCCGGGTGCTGCCGCCCACGAGAAGGACTTTGCCCAGCTGCGAAGCCGAGATGCCGGCATCCCGCAGTGCGTTCTGCACCGGGGCCACCGTCCGTGCCAGCAGGTCGCCGGTCATCATCTCGAACTGGGGGCGGGAGATGGTCAGATCGAGGTGGTGGGGGCCGTCCTTGCCCACAGCGATGAAGGGCAGATTGAGCTGGGCCGAGAGGGCGCTGGACAGCTCTTTCTTGGCCTTTTCGGCCTCTTCTTTCAGGCGTCCCATGGCGGCGGGGTCGCGGGAGAGGTCGATGCGGTCCGATTTCTTGAACTCTGCCACGGCGTATTCCACGATGCGCTGGTCGAAGTCGTCGCCGCCGAGGCGGGTATCGCCGCCGGTGGCCAGCACCGTAAAGGTGCCGTCTTCGATCTCGATGATGGAGACGTCGAAGGTGCCGCCGCCGAGGTCGTAGACCAGGATCTTCTGGGGCGCTTCGTTGTCAAGGCCGTAGGCCACAGCGGCGGCGGTAGGCTCATTGATGATGCGCAGGACGTTCAGGCCCGCGATGCGGCCCGCGTCCTGGGTGGCCTTGCGCTGGCTGTCGTCAAAGTAAGCGGGGACAGTGATGACAGCCTCCGTCACCGGCTCACCCAGGTAGCTCTCGGCGTCGCGGCGTATCTTGGTCAGGATCATGGCGCTGATCTCCTGCGGAGTCAGGTCTTTGCCGTCGATGTGGACGCGGTAGTCGCTGCCCATATGCCGCTTGATGCTGGACACCGTCCGGCCGGAGTTGGTAGCAAGCTGGCGCTTTGCCGCGCCGCCCACCAGACGCTCGCCGTCTTTGGTGAACGCCACCACGCTGGGGGTGGTGCGCTCTCCCTCTGCGTTGGTGATGACGACGGGCTTGCCGCCCTCCACCACTGCTACGCAGCTGTTCGTGGTGCCAAGGTCAATACCGATCACTTTGCTCATTCTGGTCGTCCTCTCTGTTTTTGCGACGCGCATATTTTTCCTTCAATATCATATCGGTTCCGTATGACGATTTCTTAGAGCATTTGTAAAGATTTTGTGTTTCCGCTCATTCTCTCTCGAGCAGCTGGCGGATGACAGCCTCCGTCTCGTCCAGCCAGCTCTGGGCCGTCTCGTCCCCCTCTTTTTTGCGGACGAGGAAGCCCTGCTTCGCCTCAGCCAGCTGAGCCAGCGCCTTTTTGCGGGAGATGTACTGGGTCTCATACTGGGCCACCCGCAGGCAGACCTGCGGCATATAGGCGATGTCTGGGGTGGAGGCGCAGAGTTTCTGGGCCTTGCGGTAGGCCCGCAGAGCCGCACCGGCCCCTTTTCCCTGCACCATGGCATCGTCGCCCAGCGCCACCCATGCGGCCACATCGCCGGCGTCGGCAGCTTTTTTCCAGAACTTGCGGGCCTGTGCAGGGCTCTTGCGGCAGCCCCGGCCCTCGTAGAGCATCTCGCCCATCATGGCAAGGCCCTCGGCGCAGCCCTCTTCGGCAGAGAGCTGATAATAATGCATCGCGTCGTCCCAGCGTTCCTCGGCCATGGCATGGTTGCCGGCCCGCAGCTCCGCTTCACCCGGCTCATCGGTGTCGTGGCTGGCGTGGAGCAGACCGTTCAAAAGCGAGCAGTCCAGCGTGGCAGAGCTGGTCCACGGATCGATGACCACGCCGTCGATGCTGTCGGAGTCCAGCGCCATCTGCATGGCGGAAGCCAGAAGCCGTTCCGCCATGGGGCGGCTGGCCGTGCCTTTATCGGCCTCTGCCATCTTCACGGAAGTGAACACCGGCAGGTAGCAACGGCCCTTCTGGGTGCGCAGGGTCCAGGGCTGCAGGTCTTTCGCTTTCTCCGCCGGGACAGGATGCTCCGCCCACGGGGCGGCCCCGTCCGGCTGGTCGGACGCCGCTTCCAGCGGCACCAGGACCCTGGTGTCCAGCTCGAGGGCATAGTTGATGGCGTTCATCAGCGCCCAGAAGCTCTCCTCGTTCTGGCCCTTATAGAGCGCTGCCACAGCCCGCTCTATCGCCGGACAGCCCGTCCCCAGCGGCCCGTATTCCGGCAGCTTTTTGCGGTCTGCCGCTCCCACCGGGCGCAGCCGCAGCCGTGCCGCACCATCTTTTGCCATTGCATCCACCATTCTTTCCGTTGAGATTCCTTTCCAGTATAGCAGGATTTTCCGGTTTTCTCAATCTCCGGAGCCGAAATCTGCATCCAGAGCCGGTTTTCTTTGGCAAAAACATAGCATTCCTGTTGGGAGTGCGTTATAATAAGGAGCGTCTCAACTAAATGTATGAAAGAAAGGGAGTATCGAGCCTTGAACAAAATGCTTCGCTATCTCAGCGATTACAAGCGCGAGAGCGTGCTTGCACCGCTTTTCAAGATGCTGGAAGCTACGTTTGACCTGTTCGTGCCGCTTGTGATGGCCGACATCGTCAACGTGGGTATCGCGGCCCACGATTTCCACTACATCCTCGTGCGGTGCGGCATCCTGCTGCTTCTGGCCATCGTCGGCCTCACGTGCAGCCTGACGGCCCAATACTTCTCGGCCAAAGCCGCCGTGGGTTATTCCACCGGTCTGCGTCATGCGCTGTTTGAGCACATCCAGACGCTGAGCTTTTCCGAGATGGACACCATGGGCACCAGCACCCTCATCACCCGGATGACCAGCGACGTCAATCAGGTGCAGAGCGGATTGAACCTCTTCCTCCGCCTGTTCCTGCGCAGCCCCTTCGTGGTGATTGGCGCCATGATCATGGCCTTTACGGTCAACTTCCGCGCCGCCCTCATCTTCGTGGTGGCCATCCCGCTGCTGAGCGTCGTCGTCTTCGGCGTCATGGTCATCACCCGGCCGCTCTATAAGTCGGTGCAGACCCGCCTCGACCGGGTCCTTGGCCTCACCCGCGAGAACCTGACCGGCGTGCGCGTCGTCCGCGCCTTCGACAAGGAGAAGAGCGAGGTGGACCGCTTCGAGGACGCCAATGAGCTGCTGACCAAAATGCAGCTCCACGTGGGCCACATCTCCGCCCTGATGAACCCGCTGACCTACGTTATCATCAACCTTGCCATCGTGGCGCTGCTGTATGTAGGCAGCATCGAGATAAATATCGGCGGCATGGCCTCCGGCGACGTCATCGCGCTGGTCAACTATATGAACCAGATCCTGGTCGAGCTGGTCAAGCTGGCCAACCTCATCGTTCAGGTGAGCAAGGCTCTGGCCTGTGCAGGCCGTGTGCAGGCGGTTCTGGACACCAAGCCCGGCATGGAGTTCCCGGCTGAGCTCACCGGCAATGTTCCGGCGGAAAAGGCCGGCGACGCCGTCCGTTTCGACCATGTGAGCCTGACCTACAAGGGCGCAGGCGCACCCAGCCTCTCTGACATCAGCTTCACCGCCAAGCGCGGCCAGACCATCGGCGTCATCGGCGGCACCGGCAGCGGCAAATCCAGCCTCATCAGCCTCATCCCCCGCTTCTACGACGCCACCGAGGGCAGTGTGGAGATCATGGGCCGACCGGTCCGGCAGTACCCCCGCGCCGACCTGCGCGGCAAGGTGGCTGTGGTCATGCAGAAGGCCCAGCTCTTCGGCGGCACCATCCGCTCCAACCTGCTCTGGGGCAGCCAGAATGCCTCCGACGCCGACCTCTGGGCCGCACTGGAAACGGCACAGGCTGCGGAGTTCGTGAAAGCCAAGCCCCTCGGCCTCGACGAGCCGGTGGAGCAGGGCGGACGCAACCTCTCCGGCGGTCAGAAACAGCGTCTGACCATCGCCCGCGCCCTCGTAGGCAAGCCGGACATCCTCATCCTCGACGACAGTGCCAGCGCACTGGACTACGCCACCGACGCGGCCCTGCGCAAAGCTCTGGCCGCTCTGCCGGGCGATCTGACCGTCTTCATCGTCAGCCAGCGTGCCGCCAGCCTGCAACACGCCGACCAGATCATCGTGCTGGACGATGGCCGCATGGTGGGCCTTGGCCGTCACGCCGAGCTGCTGGAAAGCTGCCCGGTCTACAAGGAAATTTACGAGAGCCAGTTCAAGAAAGGGGATGCGCAGAAATGAGTGCAAAAGCAAAAAGCAAGCTGACCCCTGAACAGCAGAAGGCCACCATGACCCGGGTGCTGCAGAAAATCAAGCCCTACGGCTTCTTCGTGGTGTGCAGCCTCATCGTGGCCGCTGTGAGCGTGGCGGCCCAGCTGTATATCCCCATCCTCTGCGGCAGTGCCATCGACATGATGCTGGGCAAAGGTGCCGTGGACTTCGCGGGCGTGCTGCGCATCATCTACGAGATCATCGTGGTGGCGGTTGTCGCCGCCTTTGCGCAGTGGCTGCTGAGCGTCTGCAACAACCGCATCACCTTCGCAGTCAGCCGTGACCTGCGCAACGCCGCCATGCGGAAGATCCAGACCCTTCCCCTCTCTTACCTCGACAGCCATCCATCCGGCGACATCGTGAGCCGGATGGTGGCCGATGTGGATACCTTCGCGGACGGCCTGCTGATGGGCTTCACCCAGCTGTTCTCGGGTGTGCTGACCATCCTCGGCACCCTGCTCTTCATGCTGCAGCAGAATGTCCCCATCACGCTGGTGGTGGTCTGCATCACCCCCCTGAGCCTCGTGGTGGCCAGCTTTCTCGCAAAGCGCAGCTACAAGTATTTCCAGAGCCAGAGCACCGTGCGCGGCGAGCAGACTGCCCTTGTCAACGAGATGATAGAGGGGCAGAAGGTCGTGCAGGCCTTCGGCCACGAGGCCCAGAGCCTCGAGGCTTTTGACGAGGTGAATGGCCGCCTGCAGAACGTGAGCCTGAAGGCCATCTTCTTCTCCAGCATGACCAACCCCGCCACCCGCTTCGTCAACAACATCGTCTACGCAGGCGTCGGCCTCGTGGGCGCGATCTATGCCGTAGCCGGAGGCATCACCATCGGCCAGCTGAGCATCTTCCTGAACTACGCCAACCAGTACACCAAGCCCTTCAACGAAATTTCCGGCGTCGTGACCGAGCTGCAGAACGCTCTGGCCTGCGCAGCCCGCGTGTTCGAGCTGCTGGACGCTGAAGACCAGACCCCCGAAGCGGAGAACGCCGCAAAGCTCGTGCCGGACGGCCACGTCCAGATCGAGGACGTCTCCTTCCGCTATCTGCCCGACCGCCCGCTCATCGAGGGTCTGTCTCTGGACGTCAAGCCCGGCCAGCGCATCGCCATCGTCGGCCCCACCGGCTGCGGCAAGACCACCCTCATCAACCTGCTCATGCGGTTCTATGATGTCAACGGCGGCTCCATCAAAGTCTCCGGCACCGACATCCGGGACGTGACCCGCGCCTCCCTGCGCGGCAGCTACGGCATGGTGCTGCAGGATACCTGGCTCCGGGCCGGCACCGTGCGGGAGAACATCGCCTACGGCAAGCCGGATGCCACCCTCGACGAGGTGGTGGCAGCGGCCAAGGCAGCCCATGCCGACAGCTTCATCCGCCGCCTGCCCGAGGGCTACGACACCGTCATCGCCGAGGACGGCGGCAACATCAGCCAGGGCCAGAAGCAGCTGCTCTGCATCGCCCGCGTGATGCTCTGTCTGCCCCCGATGCTGATTCTGGACGAGGCCACCTCCTCCATCGACACCCGCACCGAGGTGCGTATCCAGGCAGCCTTTGCCCGGATGATGCAGGGCCGCACCAGCTTCATCGTGGCACACCGCCTTTCCACCATCCGGGAGGCCGACGTCATCCTCGTGATGAAGGACGGCCATATCGTGGAGCAGGGCGACCACGATGCCCTGCTGGCGCAGGGCGGCTTCTACGCCAAGCTCTACAACAGCCAATTCGAGGGCGTGGAGACTTAACGCTTCAACTGATAGCAATTCAACTTTTTAATGCAGCAGCGGTGGATTGCATATCGCAAAGATGCCGTTTGAATGCTGCACTCATTTCTTGACTTGCGATAAAATTTGCGATAAACGATTTTTGGAAGGAATATAATCGTGTCGAAAGATGAATATTTGATTACAGATCCACCCCTTAAAGCGCTGACTGTTTTTGCGATGCCGATGATCCTTGGCAGCTTTTTTCAACAAGTATACAATATGGCCGATTCCATAATCGTTGGTCAATTTGTTGGCTCCTCGGCACTTGCGGCTGTTGGTGCTTGTGCTGCACTGACCAATGTTTTTATTTGTGTGGCGCTTGGTGCTGGTGTGGGCGCAGGTGTGCTTGTAAGCCGCTGTTTTGGTGCAAAAAATTATGGTAGAATGAAAACCATTGTGTCAACGTCCCTGATCAGCTTTTTGATCTTAAGCGTTGTCCTTGGTGTCTTTGGCTTTTGCTTTTCCCATTTCATGATGAGCGGATTACAGACCCCTGCCGATATATTGGAAGAAGCAGTATTGTATCTGCGTGTCTACTTTGTGGGTTTCCCGTTTCTATTCATGTACAACATTCTTTCCACCATGTTCACTTCCATCGGTGAATCCAAAATTCCGTTGGGACTGCTGATCTTCTCATCTATCCTGAATATTTTTATGGATCTCTGGATGGTGGCCGGTCTTGGTCTGGGGGTGTTTGGTGCAGCCCTTGCGACCTTGATCGCACAAGGAATTTCTGCCGTGTTTTCGTTTTTGATCTTTCTGTCTCGGATGCGGCAATACAAGAGCTCCTTTCGCAGGTTCGACCGGCAGGAGCTGTATTCCATGCTTCGCATTGCGGTGCCATCGGTTTTGCAGCAGTCCACAGTGTCTATCGGTATGATGATCGTGCAGGCAGTGGTAAATCCCTTCGGCACACAGGCACTTGCCGGGTATGCGGCAACGATGCGGGTAGAAAATGTTTTTTCGCTGATCTTCGTATCCATCGGCAATGCAGTTTCGCCGTTTGTATCCCAGAATCTTGGCGCAAAGAAAATCGAGCGTATCAAAAAAGGTTATCATGCTGCACTGGTGTTGGATCTATGCTTTGCAGTTCTTGCTCTCGTGGTCATTGAAACACTGCACACACAGATCTCCTCGTTGTTCCTGGGAAAAGACGGAACCGCGTTGGCCTATCAGGTGTCCGGTGATTATATGAGATGGCTTGGTTACTTTTTCATCTTCATGGGCATCAAGATGGCAACTGATGGCGTTCTTCGCGGACTTGGAATCATGCGGCCGTTTCTTATTGCAAATATGGTAAACCTTGCGATCCGCTTGTCTGTTGCTTTGATTTGTGCACCGCGTTTTGGCATTGCTTTTGTTTGGCTTGCAGTCCCGGCAGGTTGGCTTGCAAACTTCCTTATTTCCTATGCGGCGCTCAGAAGATCGTGGCCAGAGGATAAAGCAGCGGTATCTCAATGATTTCATGCAGTGGAGAGGTGCTTTGTTCTGACGGGTTTCACTGTATTCTGTTTCTTCCTGTATACCGTTCTTGTTGTATCTGTTTTTTCACAACCTCAGTTTACAACAAAAAATGAGATAGATAACCCCCTTTCGGGGAAGTCTATCTCATTTTTTTCGTTGGGGCTATTTTGCAACAGCCCCATTTTTGTTTGCTCTGTTTTATTTTTTTACCTGTTTTCGGCTTTCAGCACCGTTGCCTCAGCAGGCGGCGGTGTGAGGGTGGAGTGGGCCAGAATAAAGGAAGCGGCGCGGCTGGATGCGATGCGCTGGGCGGCGCGGCGGCGGTCGTTGGAAGCGAAGGTGTGCTCCCCGTCCCGCTTTGCGTCCCAGTGGGCAAGCTCGTCATCCACCTCGGCTTCCGTCGGCCAGAGCCCTTCTTTCTGCGCCACCAGCAGCAGACCCATCCGGCTGCGCAGTTTGCGCTCGGCCTCGGCGTGGAGCCAGGCTCGGAATTCTTCCACCGTCTGGCCCTGCACCTTTAAGTACTGGTCGAAATTGACGCCGTTGGCCTGCATCCGCAGATTGAACTGGCGCTGCTCGGCAAAGTAGTTGCCGGCCACCAGCTGCTTGGGCAGCGGGCCGGTGACGTGTGTACCCAGCTGGGCGATGAGGGCCTGTTCGGCCACGGCGCGGGCCTGCTGGCAGCGCTGGGCGTAGATGTCCTGCGTCACCTTGGCGCGGAGGGCGCGCTTGCCCTCGGCGTCGGCGGCGCGGTCTTCATCACCGTGGCGGCGGTTTATTTCAAGCTCGATGGTCAGCTCCCGGATGGGCCGGGGCTGGATGGGCTGGGTAAAGCCGGTGTACTCTCCCAGTTCCAGCGGCGGCAGACAGAAGAACTGCACCCCCGCCCGGAAGCCCTCGGCCCGGTTGACCGCCAGAAGTTCAAAATCCGGGTCGGTGACGGGCTGCAAATCGTTTTCTTTCATCAGCTGGGCGAACAGGGGCGAGAAACCCTCCAGAATCGCCCGATTGACCGCCGCCGTCAGCAGGTCATCCTCGTCCTGCGGGGCGTCCGGGGCCGCCTTTTCGGCCTGCACTGCGGCTTCCAGCTCTTCTGCTGCGGCGGAAAAGACCACCCGGCAGTCACCGGGTTCTGCCATGCCAAAATGTTCGAGTTTCATTTTCTTCTCCCCCTCTCAGCGGACGATGCCGACCATCAGCACCAGCAGCACGATGCCCAGCACCACATACAGCACCTCTGCACCCAGAACGGACTTGTCGCCCTCGACATACATCTCGGCGGGGTCGTCGGGGTCATAATAAAGGGTGACGACAGCTCCCTGTGCAAGCTCTCTGCCCTTGGCAGACTTGGGGTAATGGAGGCGGTGGGTGCCGCCAGCAGTGGTGAACTCCAACAGGTAGGCTTCGCCGTCCCGGCTCCGGACGGTGCCTGCCACAGTGGCCTCGACCTTTTCGCCCCTGGTCATGAGCTTGCGGCGTCTCGACCAGCTCCGCCATGCCATGTAGAACATGATGCCTGCACCGATGAGAAAGATAATGATGTTGAACATTCGCAGTTTCCCTCTTCCGTAAATAGTCCCGCCGGGCCGCTGCCCCGCAGGGGTAATATTTATTGTATCATACTCCGCCGGATTTTTCGCCCCATTCGGCCTATACGGAATGCAACAATTTTCGCAAAAAAATTTGTCGTACTATTTTTGCAGAAAACGCTTGACTTTCTTTGCACCTGTGGTATAATAAATATCGTTCCGAGCCGAACGGCAGCGAACAAAACAGAATATGCGGATATGGCGGAATTGGCAGACGCGTTAGATTCAGGTTCTAATCGGGGCAACTCGGTGGAGGTTCAAGTCCTCTTATCCGCACTCTTGAACGACAGCTTTCAAAAAGGCTGTCGTTTTTCTTTTACCCGTAGTCCTTTTGGAAACTTTCTATCAGCGGATAAGAGGACTTGAACAGCAGCTTTTACAGAGCTCTGGCCCGGAAAAACCTCTCAGTCAAAGCCGACAGGCCCACGCTGGACGAACAAAGCTCGATTTATCGGAAGCAATCGTGCTCCGCTGCCTAGATTCACGGCAGCTTGACAAGGTGCATTGTCCAGAAGCTGCTGCCCTCTGTAGCGAGGCCCGCCATTTTGCGCCATATTGGGCTTCCAGCGTCCAGCTCAGAGTTTCCCGGCTCGCCAGAGGCTCCCCTGATAGGGGCAACAACGACGACCGCCGCCAGTGGCGGAAGCAGGGAGTCGCTGTTGGGGCAGCGGCCAGCAAGACGCAAGCGAAGCGCTGCGGATGCTGGGTGCCGCAACCCGGCCTTGGCTGCAAAGCAGACTGAGAGGTTGTACGAAGGACAGCATTGAACAGAGAAAGGCCCCCCATGCAGATAAACGACCTCTTCGGCGCAGCAGCCGCCTTTGAAACCGTACGGATGCCGGACGGCACGGAAGCGGCCATTCCAGCAGAACACGCCGCAGTTATCTATGTAAATGAGCAGCCGGCCTTCCGGGTGGTATGCACACCCCAGCTTCTTCCGCAGCTGGCGCTGGGGCGGCTGCTGACCGAAGGATGGATCGCCTCCGCAGAGGAAGTGGAACAAATTGCCGTCTGCGCGGAAGGCTTGAAAGTCAATATCTACCTGAACCACCCGCTGACGGCCCGCCGCGCAGCGGCACAGGAGGTTTCCAGCTGCTGCACCGACAATGTCGCGCTGGGCAGTCCGGTGGAAGTGCAGCCGCTGCGCGCGGTGCCGCATCTGGACGTGCAGCCGGAGTGGGTGGACGCCCTCGCCGCCGCCATGAGCGCGGGCCTTCCGCTTTATCAGGCCACCCATGCAGTCCACAGCTGCTTTGTGCTGCACGAGGGCCGCATCCTCTGCGCCTGCGAGGACATCGGGCGCCACAATGCGCTGGACAAGGCCGTGGGCAGCATGCTTCTGGCCGGTGTCCCCCTCAGCGAATGCGTGCTCTACACCAGCGGCCGCGTACCGATGGATATGGTGCGCAAAGCCATCCGGGCCGGCGTTCCGACACTGGTGAGTAAGACCATGCCCACCGTCCAGTCGCTGGAGCTGGCCGCAGAATACGGCCTGCAATTCGTGTGCGGCCGGAAACACCCCTTAACTTTGAAGGAACGTACAAAATAAAAGTTACAAAACAAAGAACGCTTACGGTTCGCGTTGACTTACTTTCGGCCTGAGTGATAATATATTAACGAAGAGACCGCTCCGCTTGTTGCAGCAGGCAGAGCGGTCATTTTCGTGTTTGGGAGTTTTCCCGGACGACCAAAAATCAGGCAGGTGATAACATGAAGCAGGCAACCAACCCGTTTGCGCCCGTTCCGCTGTGGCGCAAGCGGCTGCCGGGCTACGCAGCCATGGGCGCTGCGACAGTCGCAATGGCAGTAGGTCTTATCGCAATGCAGCACGCGCGCACCACGGTTGCAGGTACCCTGCTGCCGGTGTCGGAGGCGGATGCAGCCGCCTACGGCATCAGCGCAGTGTACCAGCTCGACAACGGCAGCTATCGCGTGGAGGGCTCTCAGAAGGGCTTCCAGAGCGATGTGCAGGCTGCCGTGACCCTTGACGCCGAGGGCAATGTTTCCGCTGTCGAGATCCTCTCGCAGGCAGAGACGGACAGCCTCGGCGGCCAGTGTGTCAACCCGGAGTTCACGTCCCAGTATCAGGGCGCAGCTCCCTTTACGCTGGCAGGCAAAAGCTATACTGTGACCGATCCCCTTACCGGTGCCGCCTATGCCGCTGCCGGTGCGGCGGAGGAGCAGCCCGCTGCTGGGGAGGATTTTGACCCCGCGCAGTGGAACGTGTCCGACACCTCTCCCGAGGCCGAGGCCACCCGCAGGATGTACGCAGCAGGTCTGACCCTCTCGGCACTGAACGGCGAGCCGCTGGCCGACGAGCTGATCCCTCCGATGGATACCAGCGCCGAGGCTGTGGCACGCCGCAAGCTCTACGCTGCCGGTCTGAGCAAGAGTGCGCAGGACGGTGAGGAGCAGGCTCTGCCCTATGCGGACTGGTCCGCAGAAAAGCAGGCCGCTTATCAGCTGGCACAGGCCGAACTGACCACCGGGCAGACCAGTGCCGGCGCTGTCAGCGCAGACCTGACCGAGGTGGACGCCCTTTCCGGCGCGACCATCACCTCGACCGCCGTCACCAACATCGTCAACAACTCGTATTTCTATGTAACTGAGGTGCTCCGCGCAGAGTGACCTCAACGGAGGAATGGAACCTATGGCAAAAACTGATTTTCTGACGGCTGACATGACCCGCCGTCAATTTAT
>OOCV01000639.1_pt1 | contig 19639 bp, 18 predicted proteins | sample 1671061 | NCBI WGS metagenome assembly OOCV01 (sample SAMN06348118, study PRJEB24527) | human gut metagenome | biome: human gut; feature: ankylosing spondylitis patient; material: feces | host: Homo sapiens | place: China | collected 2015-10
AGAAGCTGCAGATGCTGTTCCGCGGCCAGAACATGCTGGGCTACCGCCCCTACGCTGACGACGCCGTCGAGTACTTCGTGAAGAAGTCCGTTGCAAACGGCATCGACGTCATCCGCATCTTCGACGCACTGAACGACCCCCGCAACCTGCAGACCGCCATCAAGTCTGCCAACAAGGAAGGCGCACACGTTCAGGGCTGCATCAGCTACACCCTGAGCCCTGTCCACAACAACGAGTACTACGTCAAGTACGCAAAGACTCTGGAAGAGATGGGTGCAAACTCCATCTGCATCAAGGACATGGCCGGTCTGCTGACTCCCTACACCTGCTACGAGCTGGTCAAGGAGCTGAAGAACACCCTGTCCATCCCTGTGGACATCCACAGCCACTACACGGCCGGTCTGGCTTCCATGTCCCTGCTGAAGGGCATCGAGGCCGGTGCTGACATCGTCGATACCGCCATGAGCCCCCTGAGCGGCGGCACTAGCCACATGGCTACCGAGAGCCTCGTGGCCGCCCTGCAGGGCACCGATTACGACACCGGCCTCGACCTCAAGCAGCTGAACGTCGTGCGCGCATACTTTGCAAAGCTGCGCGAGAAGTACATCGCCAACGGCCAGATCAGCCCCAAGTCTCTGGGCGTGGACGCCAACACCCTGCTGTATCAGGTGCCGGGCGGCATGTTCTCCAACATGCTCAAGCAGCTGAAGGATGCCGGCAAGGAGGACAAGCTGGACGAAGTGCTGGCCGAGATCCCCCGCGTCCGCGAGGATGCAGGCTATCCGCCGCTGGTCACCCCCACCAGCCAGATCGTTGGCACGCAGGCCGTGTTCAACGTCATCCTGGGCGAGCGCTACAAGATGGTCACCAAGGAGTTCAAGGGCCTGGTCCACGGCGACTACGGCAAGACTCCCGCTCCCATCAAGCCCGAGTTCACCAAGAAGATCCTGGGCGACGAGCAGCCCATCACCTGCCGCTTTGCCGACACCCTCGCTCCCGAGATGGACAAGCTGAAGGCTGAGGCTGCAAAGTGGGCTACCCAGGAAGAGGACGTCCTGACCTACGCCATGTTCCCGCAGGTCGCTCCCAAGTTCTTCGAGAAGCGCAACGCCAAGGCTCAGGGCGTGGACGCGGACCATGCAGATTTTGCAAACAAGTCTCACCCCGTCTGATAAAACAGCATAAGGCTTTTCAAAGCCCCCCGCAGAGATGCGGGGGGCTTTTTGCGCTCTTTTACTTGCAAAAAAGCGGTCATCAGAGTAGAATAATAACATATGTATCGTAACATGGGCCTGTATACCCAAACGCGGATACATATACCGTAATTTGTCCGCATATCCACCCATCAACAGAGAGGAAACGTGGAGCATATGATCCTGAGCATGACCGGTTTTGGCCGGGGGACTGCTGTATTGAATGGCCGCGAGATCACGGTCGAGCTGCGCAGCGTCAACTCCCGGTATTTCGAGTATTCGTCCCGCATCCCCCGCAGCTGCAGCTACATGGACAGCCGCCTGAAAAAGCAGCTCAACGAGCGGGTCACCCGCGGCAAGGTCGAGCTGAGCATGACCATCCAGAACGTGGAGGCCGCCGACGCAGAAGTGACCGTCAACATGGAGCTGGCCCGCAGCTACCAGAAGGCCCTGCGGAACCTTTCGGAGAAGCTCTGCATCAAGAACGACGTCACCGTCTCGACGCTGACCCGCTTCCCGGACGTGCTGGCCACCCGCCACGCCGACGTGGACGAGGAACAGCTCTGGGCCGACGTCTCCGCCGTGACGGCTCAGGCGCTGGACAACTTCATCGCCATGCGCGCCGCCGAGGGCGCCAAGATGAAGGCCGACGTGGAGAGCCGCCTGTGCTTCCTCGAGGAGCGGGTGGGCAGGGTGGAGACCCTGAGCGCAGGCCGCGTCGAAGCCTACACCGCCCGCCTCTACGAGAAACTCAAGACCATCCTCGAGGACCGCAGCATCGACGACGCCCGCGTCCTGACGGAAGCCGCCATCTTCGGCGACAAGACCGCCGTGGACGAGGAGACCGTCCGTCTGCGCAGCCACATCGCCCAGTACCGCTCCATTCTGGAGCTGGACGAGCCGGTGGGCCGCAAGCTGGACTTCCTGACTCAGGAGCTGAACCGTGAGACCAACACCATCGGCTCCAAGTGTCAGGACCTGGACATCACCCGCACGGTGGTGGACATGAAGGCGGAGATCGAGAAGATCCGCGAACAGATCCAGAACCTCGAATAAAAACAGTACGGAGGAGTTCAGATGAAGCTCATCAACATCGGCTTTGGCAATCTGGTCAGCGCAGGGCGGGTGGTGGCCGTCGTCAGCCCCGACTCCGCGCCGGTCAAGCGTCTGGTGAAGGAGGCGCGGGAGCGGGGGATGCTCATTGATGCGTCCTATGGCCGCAGCACCCGGGCCGTGCTCATCATGGACTCCGACCATGTAGTCCTTTCGGCCCTGACGCCTGAGACGGTGGCAAGCCGCGCTGCGGGCCAGCCGGAAGGAAAACCGACAGAGGAGCAGTAAAAAATGGAAAACGAAAAGTACCTGTTTGTCGTCTCCGGTGCCGCCGGTACCGGCAAGGATAGTGTGGTCAAGGCCCTGCGCGAGGCCCACCCCGAGATCGAAAAGACCGTCTCCGCCACCACCCGCGCACCCCGCCCCGGGGAGCAGGAGGGGGTGGATTACTACTACCGCACCCGGGAGCAGTTCCAGCACCTCATCGACACCGACCAGGTGGTGGAGCACAACTTCTACAACGGCAACTACTACGGCACCCTCCGCGAAGAGGTGGATAAGCGCCTCGAGGCGGGCAAGCTGGTGGTGCTGGTCATCGACGTCCACGGCGCGGCCAATATCCGCCGGATGTTCCCGGGGGCTACCACCATCTTCCTGCTGCCGCCCTCCGTGGAGGAGCTGGAACGCCGCCTCCGGGGCCGCGGCACCGAGACGGAAGCCAGCATCCTCGAGCGCCTCGACACCGCAAAGAAGGAGCTGGCCGAGCAGGAGAAGTTCACCCTCACCCTCGTGAACGACGAGGTGGACGCCTGCGCTGAAAAGCTCTACGGCATCATCCGCCAGCGGGCCGGCCTCGACAGATAACAAGGAGCCGCGAATGCCAAAAACGGTAGGCGTTGCCGTGAGCAACGCGACCTTCCACTTCGACAAACTCTATACCTACGCCGTCATGCCCGACCAGCAGGAGGCCGTCCGCCTCGGCAGCATGGTGCTGGTGCCCTTCGGGCGGGGGAGCAAGGCCCGGATGGGCGTGGTGCTGGCCTGCGACGAAGAGCCGGAACACGCAAAGCTCAAGTACCTCTTCGACGTGGCCCCCGCCTCGGCCTGCCTGACGCCGGAGCTGCTGCGGCTGGTGCATTTCCTCAAGGAGCGCACCTTCTGCACCTACTACGAGGCCGTCAAGGCGGTCATCCCCTATGGGGCGCAGTATAAGCCCGCCCTCGCGGCGGACGGCGTGACGCCGGTGCTCCAAAAGCAGCTCACCCGCCACACCGAGAACAGCTATAAGCTGGTGGGGTCTTTGCAGCAAAAGCCCCGCCCCACGGCCAAGCAGCTGGCGGCAGTGGCCCTGCTGAGCGGGGGAGAGCGCACCCAGAACGAGATGGAGGCCCACGGCATCACCAAAGCCGTGCTGGACAATCTCTGCGCCAAGGGCGTCGTCGAATGCAGCAAGGTGAACAAATCCATCGACCTGTATTCGTCTATCCCGCTGAAAAACGAGCCCATCACCCTGACGGCCCAGCAGCAGGCGGCCTATGACGCCCTGCTGCCCGGCCTCGAAGACACCGCCCCCCACTCGGCGCTGCTCTACGGCGTCACCGGCAGCGGCAAGACGCTGGTGTTCTTAAAGCTCATCGAGCGGTGTCTGGCGCTGGGCCGCCGCGCCCTCGTGCTGGTGCCGGAGATCAGCCTGACGCCTCAGATGATCCTCCGCCTCAAGAGCCGGTTCGGGCGGCGGGTGGCCGTCCAGCACTCGGCCCTCAACCACACCGAACGCCTGCTCCAATGGCAGATGATACAGGACGGCGGCGCCGACATCGTGGTGGGGACCCGGAGCGCCGTCTTTGCCCCGCTGGAAAACATCGGCCTCGTCATCATCGACGAGGAGCAGGAGCACACCTACCGCTCCGAGTCTGCGCCCCGGTACGCCGCCCACGAGGTGGCCCGGCAGCGGGCGGCGGAGAACGGCTCCCTGCTCCTTCTGGCCAGCGCTACCCCCAGCACCGAGAGCTTTTACGCCGCCCAGAATGGCCGCACCCAGCTCGTCCGGCTCACCCAGCGCTACGGCGGCAACCCGCTGCCCAGCGTCCAGATCGTGGATATGCGGGCAGAGCTGGCCTCGGGCAACCCGAGGGAGATCAGCCTTGCCATGGAGGACGCCATCCGGCGCAACCTCGACGCGGGGAAGCAGACCATCCTGCTGCTCAACCGCCGGGGCTACCAGACCATGGCCCAGTGCGACGACTGCCGCGAGGTGCTGAAATGCCCCAAGTGCAGCGTCCCCATGGTCTACCACAAGGCGGGCCACAAGCTGCTCTGCCACTACTGCGGCACCCAGCTCGACCCGCCCCCCAAGACCTGCCCCGCCTGCGGCGGCAGGCTGCTCTACCGGGGCTTCGGCACCCAGAAGGCCGAGGAGGAGCTGGCCCAGCTCTTCCCGGAGGCAAGAGTGCTGCGGATGGATCAGGACTCCACCGCCGCCAAAGACGCCCACGAAAAGCTGCTGGCGAAGTTCGCCCGGCATGAGTACGACATCATGGTGGGGACCCAGATGGTGGCCAAGGGCCTCGATTTCGAGGACGTGACCCTCGTGGGCGTCCTCGGCATCGACTCGCTGCTCTTTGCGCAGGGGTTTCGAGCCTACGAGACGGTGTTCAGCCTCATCACCCAGGTGGTGGGGCGCTCCGGCCGGGCGAAAGACCCGGGCTTCGCCATCATCCAGACCACCGACCCCGACAACCCCGTCCTCAACCTCGCCGCTGCCCAGGACTACGACGCCTTCTTCGAGCAGGAGATCGCCTACCGCAAGCTGGGCCTCTACCCGCCCTTCTGCGGGCTCTGCGTCGTGGGCTTCTCCGGCCCGAAGGAAGTTGAGGTGGCCCGGGCCGCTGCCCGGTTCTCGGCCCTCTTAGGCCGTCAGGCCGCGCAGCAGCCGGACTTGCCCCTCCGGGTGCTTGGCCCCACCCCCGGCAACATCGAAAAGATCAACGAGAACTACCGCTACAAGCTCACCATCAAGTGCCGCGCCGACAAACGCTTCCGCGACCTTGTCCGCCAGACCCTCGGCCTCTACGAGCAGGAAAAGCTGCCCAGCAAGGCCACCGTGGTGGTGGATATGCATTCTGACGGTGATATTTGATAAGATTATTTGGAGGTATACTTCATGGCTATCCGCAACATTGTAAAAGAGGGCGACCCCATCCTGAACAAGGTCTGCCGCCCGGTGACCAACTTCGATGACCGTCTGGCCACCCTGCTGGACGATATGCGCGAGACGATGATCGCCGCCGACGGCGTGGGCCTCGCAGGCCCCCAGGTGGGGATGCTGCGCCGCGTCTTCGTGGTGTGGGACACCACCGACGCCCCGGAAGAAATTCCCGAGAACTACGAGTACAAGTTCATCGACTTCGTCAACCCCGAGATCCTCGCCGTGTCTGAGGACGAGGAGACCGCCTACGAGGGCTGCTTGTCCTTCCCGGGCCACAACGGCGCCGTGACCCGCCCCGTGGCCGTCAAGGTCCGCGCACAGGACCGGAACGGCGAGTGGTTCGAGCTGGAAGCCGAGGACCTGCTGGCCCGCTGCATCCAGCACGAGAACGACCATCTGGACGGCATCACCATCATGGAGTCCAGTGAGTTCTTCTATGAGGACACCGAGGAGGGCCGCGCCGCTGCCGCCAAGAAGAAGGAGAACGACTGATGCGCATTCTGTTCATGGGGACGCCGGACATTGCGGCGGACTGCCTGAAAGCCCTGTATGAGGCGGGCCACGACATCTGCGCGGTCTACACCCGGCGCGACAAGCCCGTGGGCCGCAAGCAGGTGCTCACCGCACCCCCGGTGAAGGAAGTGGCGCTGGCCCACGGCACCCCCGTCTTTCAGCCCCGCACCCTGCGGGACGGCGGCGAGGACGAGAACATCCGCGCGCTGGCTCCGGAGCTCATCGTCGTGGTGGCCTACGGCTGCATCCTGCCCAGATCGGTGCTGGAAGCGCCGAAATACGGCTGCATCAACCTCCACGTCTCCCTGCTGCCGAAATACCGGGGCAGCGCCCCCGTGCAGTGGGCGGTGCTGAACGGCGACGCCGAGACGGGCGTCTCCATCATGCAGATGGACGAGGGCCTCGACACCGGCGACGTGCTGGCCTGCGAGAAGATCGCCATCGACCCCGAGGAGACCAGCGGCCAGCTGTTCGACCGGGTCACTGCCGTGGGCGCACGGGTGCTCTGTGAGACCCTGCCTGCCATCGAAGCGGGGACGCTCAAGGCGGAGCCTCAGGCCCACGAGAACGCCTCCGTCGCCCCCATGCTGAGCAAGGAGATGGCCCAGTTCCATCTGACCGACAGCGCCGACCACATCCACAACTGGGTGCGGGGCATGGCCCCCTGGCCCGGGGCATGGTTCGTGACGGCGGGCGGCAGGAAGGTCAAGGTGACGGAGTGCCGCGTCGCGGAAAGCCACGGCGAAGCCGCCGGCACTGTCCTCGCCACCAAGCCCCTGACCGTGGCCTGCGGCGAGGGCGCTGTTCAGCTTCTGCACGTGGTGCCGGAGGGCAAGAAGCCCATGGACGGCACCTCCTTCGCCGCCGGTCTCCGCCTCAAGGCGGGGGACAGCCTGTGAGCGGCCCGAACCCCCGCGCGGCGGCGGTGGCGGCGCTGGTGCGGCAGGAGCAGGACGGGTTCTCCAACCTCATCCTCGACGCAGAGCTGCGCCGCCAGAAGCTGGAAGGCCGCGATAAAGCATTTGCCAGCGCGATCTTTTACACCGTGCTGGAACATCAGGGGACGCTGGACTATATCCTGAGCCGGTTTTTGCCCAAAGGGCTTGCAAAGCTCGACCCGCAGGTGCGGGAGATCCTCCGCGCCGCGCTGGCGCAGGCCCGCTATATGCAGGTGCCTGCTTCGGCGGCGGTCAATGAGGCCGTCAAGCTGACCCGCACCTTCAAAAAAGCCAGCGCCTCCGGCCTCGTGAACGCCGTGCTGCGCCGGGCCATCGGCTATGACCTCGGCTCTGCCGTCTTCGCCGACGAGGTGGAGCGGCTGATGGTGCTGGGCTCGGCGGGCCGGGACGTGGCAGCGTTCCTCCACGAGAAGTACCCCGACGAGGCGCTGGACATCCTGACCCACACCGCCGACGGCGGCCTGACCAGCCTCCGGGCCAACCCCCTGAAAGGGACGCCGGAAGCCCTCTGCGAAAAGCTGCTGGCCTCGGGCGCGAAGACCGCCGTCCCGGGCCTCGTGCCGGGCAGCGTCTTGGCCCGCTTCGAGGGGAGCCCGGCGGAGAGCGGACTTTTCCGGGACGGATATTTCCACGTGGAGGGGCAGGCCAGCCAGCTTGCCGCCCTCTGCGTGGAGGCAAAGCCCGGCGATACCGTCCTCGACCTCTGCGCCGCCCCCGGCGGCAAGAGCCTGCTCCTCATCGAGGAGATGGGGGACGAAGGGCGGCTGGTGAGCTGCGACGTCAGCGAGAACCGCGTCCAGCTCATCCGCAAGGCCGTGGAGCGGATGGGGTTTGCCCACGTGGAGCCCCGGGTCTCCGACGGCACCAGACCTGACGCCGACCTGCCCATGGCGGACGCTATTTTGGTGGACGCCCCCTGCAGCGGCCTCGGCATCCTCGCCAAGAAGCCGGACATCCGCTACAAGACCCTCGAAAAAGCGCGTCACGATGAATTATTGGCCACCCAGTCGGCCATTCTGGATACAGCCGCCGCCCACCTGAAAGAGGGCGGGCGTCTGGTCTACTCCACCTGCACCATCGACCCTACCGAGAACGAAGAGCAGGTGCGGGCCTTCGTGGGCCGACACCCGGAGTTCCGGGTGGTGACGCCGGACGTCCGCTTCCCGGCCGGGATGACCGTGGGGGACTGGGGTGCGCTTTCCGTCCCCACCCGCGCCGGCATGGACGGCTTTTTCCTCTGCGCGATGCAGAAACGTGATTCCTGACAAAAGGAGATTTTCATGGAGATGAAACGCTGTATATCCTCCCTGACGCTGGAACAGCTGACAGCGGAGCTGAAAGCGATGGGCCAGCCCGGCTTCCGGGCGAAGCAACTCTTCCACTGGGTCCACCAGAAGCTCGTGACCGACTTTTCGGCCATGACCGACCAGCCCAAAGCCCTGCTGGCAAAGCTCGAGGAGGCATTTTACATCGCCGCGCCCATCATCGAGCGGCGGCAGGAGGCCAAGGACGGCACCGTGAAGTACCTGCTGCGGATGGCCGACGGCAACTGCATCGAGACCGTCGTCATGCGCTACCACTACGGCAACACGGTTTGCGTGTCCACTCAGGTGGGCTGCCGGATGGGCTGCCGCTTCTGTGCCTCCACCCAGGCGGGCCGGGTGCGCAACCTCGAGGCGGGGGAGATCTGCTCCGAAATTTACACCGCCCAGAAGGACATCGGGGAGCGCATCTCCCACATCGTGCTGATGGGCATCGGGGAGCCGCTGGATAATTTCGACGAAGTCATGCGCTTTCTCGAGAACATCTCGTCCCCCGAGGGCGTGAACATCGGGATGCGGAACATCAGCCTCTCCACCTGCGGCCTCGTGCCGAAGATCGACCAGCTGGCCGAGAAGAAGCTCCAGCTCACCCTCTCCGTCTCTCTCCACGCCCCCAACAACGACATCCGCAGCGGCATGATGCCCGTGAACGACGCCTACCCCGTGGAGGTGCTGATGCAGGCCGTGCGCCGGTATCAGGAGACGACGGGCCGGAGAGTGAGCTTCGAGTACTCCATGGTGCGGGGGGTCAACGACTCCGACGCCTGCGCTAAGCAGCTGGCCGACCTCATCCGGGGGATGGGCGCTCACGTCAACCTCATCCCCATCAACCCGGTGGACGGCAGCCCTTATTCGGCCACCGACGCTGCCAACGTCCGGCGCTTCCAGCAGAAGCTGGAAAGCCTCGGCGTCAACGCCACCGTCCGCCGCCGTCTGGGCAGCGAGATCAGCGCCGCCTGCGGCCAGCTCCGCCGCGACGAGATGAACGGCAAAGTTTGAGAAGGAGAATCCTATGAAACTTGCAGGAAAAACAGACGTCGGCAGCGTCCGCCCCGAGAATCAGGACGACTACCGGGCAGGCGAGCTGAACAGCGACGCGGCCTGGGGCCTCGTGTGCGACGGCATGGGCGGTGCGCGGGGAGGCCGTGAGGCTTCCGTGAGCGCCTGCGACGTCATCGAGCACAGCTTCCACGAGCAGTACGCCCAGTGCCTGCCCGGCGACGAGGAAAAGTTCCTGAAGCGGGCGCTCATCAATGCCAACCGCTTCGTCTTCCAGAAAGCCTCCCGGGAGGAGGAGCTGGCGGGCATGGGCACCACGGCGGTCTGCGCCCTCGTGCGGGGCGGCAACGCCTTTATCTGCCACGCAGGCGACTCCCGGGCCTACCTCGTCCGGGACGGCAGACTCACCCAGCTCACCCACGACCACTCCTATGTGCAGGAGCTGGTGGACTGCGGCACCATCACCGCCGAGGAAGCCGAGCATCACCCCCAGAAGAACATCATCACCCGGGCGCTGGGCGTGGACTACCGCCTCGACCCCGAGTTCACCAGCGTGCCGGTGCAGAAGGGCGATATGCTCCTGCTCTGCACCGACGGCCTCACCAACGTCCTGCCCAAAGAAAAGATCGAAGAGATCTTCACGAAGGGCGGGTTCTACGACATCCCCGACCGGCTGGTGGACGCCGCCAACGCGGGCGGCGGCCCCGACAACATCACCGCGCTGCTGCTGGGCGTGGAGCCGCTGGAGGTGAAGCATGGATAATCTCATCGGCAAGACGCTGGACGGGCTCTACACCATTCAGGAGCTCATCGGCGCAGGCGGCATGGCCAACGTCTACAAGGCCGTGGTCTCTGCCCCCGGCGGGCCTGTGCCGGAAGGCACGGTGGTGGCCGTCAAGGTGCTGCGTCAGGAGCTGATGCATGACGCCGACCTCGTCCGCCGCTTCAAGAACGAGTCCAAGGCCATCTCCCTGCTCAACCACCCCAACATCGTCAAGGTCTACGACGTCTCCGTGGGCGAAAACTTACAGTATATCGTCATGGAGTGCGTGGAGGGCATGACCCTCCGGGAGTACCTCAACGAGCGGGGCGGCAAGATCACCAGCCGGGAGACCGTCCACTTCATCGCCCAGATCCTCCGCGCCCTCGACCACGCCCACCGCAACGGCGTCGTCCACCGGGACATCAAGCCCCAGAACATTATGCTGCTGGACAACGGCCAGCTGCGGATGATGGACTTTGGCATCGCCCGCATCTCCCGGGCCGAGAACCAGATCCAGAACGGCAAAAAGACCATGGGCAGCGTCCACTACATCAGCCCCGAACAGGCGAAGGGGGAGGAGACCGACCCCAAGAGCGACATCTACTCCGTGGGCGTCATGATGTACGAGATGCTCTCGGGCAGGCTGCCCTTCGACGCCGACGACATGGTGGAGGTGGCCCGCAAGCAGATCCGGGACACCCCGAAGCCGCTGGCCGAGCTTGCCCCGGAGGTGCCGCTGGGCCTCGTGCAGATCACGGAGCGCGCCATGGCAAAGCTGCCGGTCAACCGGTATTCCAGCGCCGCAGAGATGCTGGAAGCGCTGGACGCCTACGTGCAGGACCCCTCTGTCACGTTCCAGTATCAATATGTAAAGGAAGAACCTGAAAAGGTGGTGAATGATACTATGCCGCAGAAACGCAGCATCCGCAGACCCCCGGAGAGACCGGCGGCAGAGCCCGCCCGCCCCAAGGCTAAGGCGAAAAAGAAGAAGCGCAGCGGCTTTATGCCGGTGCTGCTGGGCATCACGACGGCCTTTGCGCTGGCCTGTGCGGCCCTGTGCTGGACCATCCTGAACGATTCCAGCAACATCATGACCGACCGCGCCGACATCGTGCTGGGCGATTTCAGCGGCATGACCCAGGACGAGGTGAACGCCTCTGAGCAGGTGGCCTCCGGTCAGGTGGTCGTCAACTGGGAAGAGGAGTACAACAACGACTACGCCGCAGGCCATGTCTACAAGCAGTCGCCGGTGGCGGGCCGCACCGTCCGCGAGGGCCAGAGCGTGACCCTCACCGTCAGCCTCGGCATCCACTACGTCACCGTCCCCGACCTGACCAACTACGTGCAGGCCGACGGCGAACAGCAGCTGAAGGACCTGGGCGTGTCGGTGCTGGTCACCCAGGCCGTGGATGAGTCGGTGGCCGCAGGCTCCATCATCCGCACCGACCCCGCCGCAGGCAGTCAGGTGGCCGCAGGCACCACGGTGGTGATCTACGTCAGCCGCCCGCAGGTGGCCACCACCACTAAAGTCCCCAGCCTCATCGGCATGAACGTGAACGACGCCCGCACCCTGCTGGTGCAGCGGAAACTGGGTCTGGGCAGCCAGACGGAGCAGTACAGCGACCAGCCCGTGGGCAGCATCATCAGCCAGAACCCCGGCGAGGGCGCATCGGCCAAGCTGAACACCCGGGTCAGCGTCGTGGTCAGCGCAGGCCCCGAGCCTGCACCGGAACCCGAAGCACCCAGCGAGAGCACCGGGAGCAGCGACGGCTCCGGCGGCTGGTTGGGCGGCCTCTTCGGGGGCGGCAGCTCTTCCAGCGAGAGCACCGGCGCCAGCTCGTCTTCTTCCACCGGCGGCGGTCTCAGCGACTGGTGGACGTCCTGGCTGGGCTGAAGGAGAAGGTATGACAGGTTATATCACAAAAGGCATCGGCGGATTTTATTACGTTAAGACGTCGGAAGGCATCGTGGAGTGCAAGCCCCGGGGCATCTTCCGCAAGCAGAAGATCACCCCCGTGGCGGGCGACGTGGTGACGCTGGAGACCGAGAACGGCGGGGCGGTCATCGCGGACATCGCGCCCCGGCGGAACATCTTCGTCCGCCCGCCCATGGCGAACCTCGATGTGCTGTTCCTCGTGGCAAGCACCACCCAGCCCACCCCCAGCACCCTCGTGCTGGATAAGCTCTCGGCCATTGCGGTGGACAAGGGCGTCCAGCCCGTTATCGTCTGCACCAAAGGCGACCTCGCCGAGGCGGAGTTCCTGCGCAGCGCCTATGAAAAATCGACCCTGCCCTTCATCCGCATCGACTACGCCACCGGCGAGGGTCTGGACGACATCAAACACTGGATCAATGGCCGTCTCTGCGCCTTCTGCGGCAACTCCGGCGTGGGCAAATCCACCCTGCTGAACGCCCTCCTGCCCGACGTGGAGCGCCAGACCGCCGCCATCAGCCAGAAGCTGGGCCGTGGCCGTCACACCACCCGCGAGGTGACCATCTTTGAAGCCTTCGGGGGCCGCATCGCCGACACCCCGGGCTTCGCCAGCCTCGAGGCCAGCCGGGCGGGCTTCATCCCGAAAGAAAATCTGGAACACGCCTTCCCGGAGTTCGGGCCTTACCTCGGCGCGTGCCAGTTCACCGGCTGCTCCCACCGCTCCGAGAAGGGCTGCGCCGTCCGCGCCGCCCTCGCGGAAGGCAAGCTCTCCCAGACCCGCTACGACAGCTACTGCGCCATGTACGATGAGGTCAAGGATGTGAAGGAGTGGCAGAGGAGGGGGTTGTAATGTCCCGCTGTGTTATCATTTCCGCCTGCCCGGTCAGCGCCTCGCTGGCGTCGGCCCTGCGGCCCGGCGACACCATCATTGCCTGCGACGCGGGCTACCGCAACTGTGCGCCGCTCCACTGCCGCCCCGACATCATCGTGGGCGACTTCGACACCGCGCCCTGCCCGGCGCAGGAGGGCGACGACACCATCATCCTGCCCCACGTCAAGGACGACACCGACACCGAGTACGCGGCAAAGCTGGCCTCCGAGAAGGGCTTCGACGAGGCGCTGCTGCTGGGTGTGCTGGGCGGCAGACGCCTCGAGCATACGCTGGCCAACCTCTGCACCGGCCTCGGCCTCGAACAGCGGGGCGTCCGCGCCACGCTTCTGGACGAGCGCAGCCGCATCACCTTCGTGATGCCCGGCGAGACCCGCCGCTACCCTAGGAATGAGTATTTCTACCTCTCGGTCTTCCCGATGGAGGGCAGGGCAGAGGGGGTCTCGGAGCGGGGCTCCTTCTACGAGCTGACCGACGCCGTCCTCACCGCAGGCTACCCCCTCGGCGTCAGCAACGAGTATGCCGAGGGCTCCGACTGCATCACCATCTCCACCCAAAAGGGCGCGCTGGTGGTGGTGGAGACGGTGCCGGACGGGCCGATCCTGAGCTGAACCGGAACATTCCGGGCGCAGACCGCCTATAATGGCGTATCAAGCGACGAAAGGTGGTCGGCTCTATGCAGGTGGTCGTTCTCAAAAGCCCCAAGTGCCTGAGAGGCTTGCTCCGGAGGCTGTTCGGCATCCGGAAAGAAACGCAGGATTGAAAGAAATGGAAAGCCGCCGCGCGGCCCGGGGAGACTTGGGCCGTGCGGCGGTTCTTTTTGCTATCCAATGAAAATATGGGTTGAATTTATCCTAATATTTGAGTATACTAAAGAAAGAAAGGGGACTGATGTTATGAATATCGATACGAATACGATGGTGCCTATCTCGGTCGCCAACCAGAATTTCTCCAAGGTTGCAAAGCTGGTAGACCAGTTCGGTTCTGCGGTCATCATGAAAAACAACGCGCCCCGGTATATCATCTACGAGTTCAATCAGGCGGATGCCATGCAGGCCGCAGCAGATGACGATGTGCTGGCCTCTTCGCTGAAGCTGATGGACCGTAACAAGCACGTATATGAGGAACTTGCAAAATGAAAGTGCTGACGAAACGGCAGATACTTCTGCTGCATTCGGCGCTCATCCAGCAGTCTGGCGGTGCTGACGGTATCCGGGATGAAGGGCTTCTGGACTCGGCGGTCAATACGCCATTCCAGACCTTTGCGGACCAGGAATTATATCCCTCTCTGTTGGAAAAGGCTGCCCGTCTGGGCTTCGGTCTCATCTGTAACCATCCGTTCATCGACGGCAACAAGCGGATAGGGACCCATGCGATGATGGTCTTTCTGGACATCAACCAGATGACGCTTTCCTACGAAGATGATGACCTCATCGAAACCATCCTGCGCGTAGCGTCGGGAACGCTGGATTATAACGGTCTGCTGGGCTGGCTGCAAAAGCATCTGGAATAAGGCAGGGTTTTCTTATCTGAAAAGATAGAATAACCGATGATTTGACGGTAAAAAGCGGCCTTTTCCCGCCCTTTTGCGCAGAAAAAAAGTATGTACTGTTCCGCTCCTTTCATTTGTGTTATGCTCAATGCATCAAACACAAATGAAAGGAGTTTTTATGCAGAAAAACATGACCGACCGCACCCCGGGCAGCTACGACGACTTCGTGGCCTACCTCGGCACGGTGCGCACCGAAGAGGAGCTGTTCTCCCGGCTGACCTACTGGTTCGCCGGGCAGAACCGCCCCGAGGACGTCCTCAGCCGCTCCGAGCTGGTGGAGGCGAGGGCGAAGGAGCTGGGCTTCTGGCAGGGCCTGACCTTCCGGATGGAGCGCTGGCTGGCCGACGGCAAGAGCGAGCTGGAAGCGGTGGGCCGGGAGGAGTTCCAGAGCCGCATCGCCGAGGACTACGCCGCCTACCGGGAAAAGGCCGACGCGGCCCGGGCGCGCTTCCGGGACCGCCGCCGTGCCGCGCCCCTCAGCTTCACCCCCGACTGCCTGGAGAACGTCCCCATCCAGAACGTGAGCTGGCTGGTGGAGGGGCTGCTGCCCATGGGGGAGGTGTCGCTTCTGGGTGCCGACGGCGGCACCGGCAAGGGCATCTGGCAGGCCCAGCTCATTGCCTATGTCACGGCGGGCCGGACCTCCGGCTTCTTCCCCCAGCCGCCGGAGAAGACCGGCAGCGTCCTCATTTTTTCCGGCGAGGACGACCCCGGCAAGGTGCTCAAAGCCCGCCTGACGGCGGCAGGGGCCGATATGAGCCGGGTGATGGTGGTCACCAGCGACGCCTACTTTGCCCGCACCGGCAGCCCGCTCTGCATCCCGGACACCAGCTTTGCAAAGTACGTGGGGAAGGCCGCGCCCGCCCTCGTCATCATCGACCCGCTGCAGAGCTTTCTGCCCGCGGGGGTGGAGATGGCCAGCCGCAACCAGATGCGCAGCGCCCTGCTGCCCCTCAAGGCCCTCTGCGCCAAACACGGCTGCGCGGCCCTCATCTCGATGCACACCAACAAGCGCGCCAACGTCTCGGGCCGCGCCCGTCTGGCCGACAGCTCCGACATCTGGGACATCGCCCGCAGCGTCCTCATGATGGGCCGCGACAAGAACAGCGAAAAGCTCTACCTCAGCCACGAGAAAAGCAGCTACTCCGCCCCGGCCCGGACAGCCCTGCTCCACATCGAGCAGGCGCAGGTGGAGGGCGTGAAGACAGCCGTGGCCGTCTTTGACAGCCGCACCGACAAGAAGGACGCCGACTTCGTGGAGGAGCGCCGCGTCCGCACCGCCCAGACGAAAGAGGATACCGCGCAAACAATCCTTGACATTCTGAGCGAGAGCAAAACTGCCAGTATGGGCAGCGAAGAGCTTTGTGCAGAAGTGCTGAAGCAGATGAATTGCAGCAAACGTACTTTTGACAATGCGCGGGCAGAATTAAAACAAGCAGGCAAAATCAAGACGGTGAAGCTGCGCGAAAGAGACGGACGAAACAAAAATTACATTATGCTGTCCTACTGTGGTGAAACATCTTGCGATGTTCGGAATATTTGATATAGATACGTATAATATTGGAACTTCGCAAGGTTTGCGATGTTCGGGTCATTTGCGATGTTCCAACTTCGCACGAAAGTCCAACTTCGCAAAGCTTGCGATGTTCGATTTCAAACGAACTATCGCTAAAAAAGCGGAACTTCGCAAAATACCCCGCCCCTCTCGGAGCAGCAATCTCCGAAAGGGGGTTTTTGCGCCTTCCGGCCTGCCAAAGCCTCTCCCTTTGGGAGAGGTGGCATTGCGAAGCAATGACGGAGAGGGCAAGGACGCTGACAAACAGCTCTGACACAGCGATAGTATCGCTCTGACAAAGAGCCTGCTTATCGCTGTGCAGCGACTCTGACTCAGGCGGCTTGCCCTCTCAGTCGGGCTTGCGCCCGCCAGCTCCCCCAAAGGGGGAGCCTTTTTCAGCCTCAACCCCAAACCTGCGTGAATCGCCCCAAAACCTGCGCGAATGGCCGTTGCAGCTGCGGCGGGAGACGGGTTATAATGGAAGTGTCAAAAACACCACAGTGAACGGAGGATACGACCATGAAACTGAAAAAGCTCCTTGCCCTCGCCCTTGCGGGCGCGGTGCTGACGGCGTCCCTGACAGCCTGCACGCCGCTGGACGCAGCCGAGCTCGTGTATGATTCGATTTTCGGCGGCGGTTCGAGCAGCACCGGCAGCACCGGCTCGACGGCGGAGGACGCCGAAAACAGCGCAGTCGCGGAGGGCGTCGCCGACCGCTTCATGAAGTCCTCCCCAAACGCCGTGGTCTCTTACGGCGTCCCAGAACTGACCAGCACCATCCAGCCCAAGTTCACCCCGGACTGGTTCCAGAAGAACGAGGAGAGGGGCATCTACCTGGACCCGGCGCTCTCCATAGGCTCCGGTCAGACGCTGGGCGGCTTCCTGGAAAACAGCCTGAAGGACTACGTGAGGCAGAGCAATTTCGTGGCCTTTTTAGCCTTCGACTCCACCGGGATGAGCGCCGGTGAGCAGGCAGAGCGGTTCAACAACATAGACCTTGTGCCGTCGGTCACGGTCCATGCTGTAACTGTGTCGCCCTCGTCCAACACCAAGCTGCGTGTCGGCGTCTGCCATAAGACCGTCGAGGGCCGGGAATACTGCCTCGTGGTCGTTGTCCGGGCCAGATGATGCGCTTGTAAACTTTCTGCGCAACGCTTGACTTTTGCGGGGAATCGCATATAATAAAAGTAGCAAAAGAAAAAGCAAATACGCCATCGGCACACCCAAAGGAAAGACCCCCTCCCGGAGCTGCAATCTCCGAAAGGGGGTCCTTTTTAGTGCTTACGGCCCTTCAGCCATCCGTCAAGCCACTTGCAGATGTAGTAGGACGCTACATTCGCTGCGACGGACAGTACAAATGTAAAAATATACGCCATAAGGCGACACCCCCCTTCTCCCATCCTTGGTATATTGGGCGGGACGAGCCGCAGGCTCATTATATCATAAACTTTGACAAAAAGATACAGGAGATGCCAAGAGAAGAGTGACTGTAAACTTTCTGTGCAGTGCTTGACTTTTTGGGAGAATGGCATATAATGAAAGTAAGAAAGAAAGAATGATACTTTCCATCGTTCTCACCAAAGCAAAAGAAAACCCCCTCACGGAGTTGCCGCTCCGAAAGGGGGTCTTCTTTATTTAGTGCTTACGGTCTTTGAACCATCCATCAAGCCACTTGCAAATATAGTAAGCTGCTACATTTGCTCCGACAGACAGTATGAAAGAAAGAATACTTTCCATTTTTCTCACCTCCCCTCCCGAATAAATGGGCGGGCAAGGCCGCAAAACCATTATAACATATAATTCGCCAAAAAGATACAGGAAACGCCAAGAGAAGAGTGCTTGTAAACTTTCCGCACAGTGCTTGACTTTTGGGGAGAATGGCATATAATAAAAGTGATAAAGGTAGAAGCAAATGAGTCCATTGGCTCACCCAAAGGAAAGACCCCCTCCCGGAGCTGCAATCTCCGAAAGGGGGTCCTTTTTAGTGCTTACGGCCCGTCAGCCATCCGTCAAGCCACTTGCAAATGTAGTAAGACGCTACATTCGCTGCGACGGACAGGACAAAGGTAGAAATAGACTCCATTGGGCTTCACCTCCCTTCCCATAAAATGGGCGGGCAAGGCCGCAAAACCATTATAACATATAATTCGCCAAAAAGATACAGGAAACGATGCGGCCTGCCAAAGCCTCTCCCCTTGGGAGAGGTGTCACCGAAGGTGACGGAGAGGGCAAGCCCGGCAGGAAAGAGCCGCTGCGCAGCGATAGGCAGGCTCTTTGTCAGAGCGATGCTATCGCTGTGCAAGAGCTGTTTATCAGCGGCCTTGCCCTCTCAGTCGGGCTTGCGCCCGCCAGCTCCCCCAGAGGGGGAGCCATTGGCAGGCCGGGTAACTTTCCTCTGGACGCTGAAAGCCCGACGGGGCGCAAAAGGGCGGGCCTTGCTTACGGGGACAGCGGCTTCTGGACAACGCACCTTGTCAAGCTGCCGCTGGCCTAGACAGCGGAGCACTCCTGTTTCCGGGACATTGTGCTTCGCTCGTCCAGTGGAAGCCTGACCGACACGCCAGAGGCTCCCCCTCTGGGGGAGCTGTCGAGCGAAGCGAGACTGAGAGGGCTACCGTGAATTTGTGGAAAATGCACGATTGAAAAGAAAGGAATTTGTAAATGTGATAAAAATGAGAAGAAGATATTGACAAAAACGATGGGTGGGGTATAATGATAGCACAGGCCGACAGCCGGAAATGGATGGCCTGCCTGTATAATTCATTTTTATTTATGGAGGCAAAAATCATGAAAATGGCAAAGAAACTTCTGGCCGTCGTCCTGACCGGTGTTATGGCACTGTCCATGCTGACTGGCTGCGCTCTGTCCGACCGTGCTATCGGCAAGGCACTGGCAGATGCTCTGAATGACAAGCAGGTTCAGGATACCCAGACCATCAAGTACAGCTACGACAACGACCTGAACGGCGCTGCCGAGAAGCTCTACAAGTCCGAGGTCAAGGACAAGGAGACTTCTGCTGCTGTCGCTGATCTGACCTACAAGAAGGTCGGCACCAAGGACTACCTCTACGTCATCGTTGCACGTCCCGACAACTACAAGAAGTTTGGTGGCTGGATCACCGCAGCAGACGATCTGAACACTAAGGTCGCCGCCAAGGGCCCCGCCGAAACCATCGCAAATGGCACCGAGCAGAACACTACCAATGCCAAGGTCTACACCTCTAACGCTTCTGCCGCCAAGAAGCCCGTTAGCTTCGGCATCTACGAGGGCAAGAGCAAGGAGACCACCACCACCAATTACGTGGTCATCGTCTTCAAGGCTGCTCCTGTTGCTGCTCAGTAATCACCCCATCTGCTCAAATCATTACAGACCCTGTCTGTGATATACATTGAGAAATGACTCCAAGGCCCGGAGCGGGAACGCTCCGGGCCTTGGTTTTTTTGGAGAAGGGGCGGGGAGGAGCGGGGGAGTCGGCCTTTACAATCCCCGCAAAACATGGTAAAGTAAAGGTACTCTGCTTTCAACAGGAAAAGCAGGCCCGGCTGCGGGGAAAGCCGCCGGGAAAACGACTCAACACGACACGGCAAACCAGCCGCGGACGGAAAGGATGTACTTACAATGGAACAGAGCGAAAAGACCCTTGACATGATCGTCAATCTCTGCAAGAACCGTGGTTATGTGTTCCCCGGTTCCGAGATCT
>OOCV01000651.1_pt1 | contig 19265 bp, 17 predicted proteins | sample 1671061 | NCBI WGS metagenome assembly OOCV01 (sample SAMN06348118, study PRJEB24527) | human gut metagenome | biome: human gut; feature: ankylosing spondylitis patient; material: feces | host: Homo sapiens | place: China | collected 2015-10
TGACAATATTCTTTATAATATTTTATATATTTAATTATGACAGTGAGAATAAAGTAAGAAGAGAGCTTGCACTTATATCACTTGCACTGGCAGCTTCATTTAAGCTTACTCCGGCAGTGCTTGGAATACTGCTCATATATAATAAGCAGTGGAAAGAGGTCGTGAGGGTTATAATATATGGTCTTATATTTGGTATTGTGCCATTCCTCTTTTTCCATGGCGGACTTGTCAATATAGGAAGAATGTTCCACAATGCCTCACTTAATGTAGATAAGTACGTAAGCACAGAGGGAGCTACTTTGACAGCTTCACTTGTAGCGCTCGGTGTCAAGGCAACAGAAGGTTCAATTAAGGTATTAAAGAATATAACATATGTTGTAGCTTTACTGCTTCTTATACAGTCACTTTTCTATAAGGAAAAGTGGGAGGTTATAATGGCAGTTTCGATGGTTCTTATCGTGACACCATCACATTCAGGATATTATTGTATAATATACATTATTCCGGCAGCGATTGCATTTTTAAATGCAAAACAGCACTCATATAGTGACCTGCTGATATTATTTGCCCTTATTCTTATTGTTATGGACTTCCAGTGCAGTCTGTTCAAAAATGTGTTTGATTATCATCTTGCTATAGTGCTCATCCTTGCAGTGCTTCTTGTGAGAGGATTTATCAGAATGTACGAAGTTATAAACGTAAGAATGAAAAATAAAGCTGTTCAATAGAAAACTTAAGAAAATATAAGATTTAATTAAGAAAGTCCTAAGATATATTCTAATATCTTAGGGCTTTCTTGATTAATGTGTAAGCAATTCAAAGAAATCACCATATTTAACATAAAAACGCAACATAAGGATATAAATGGTTATACAATAAAATGTAAATTATATGTAAAAATCAATGACAAGTAGTTCAAAGTGTGGTAAAATAAGTCAAGTATTGAACAAGTAATGATATCATACATAAGATTATGGAGGTTGGATATGAATCATACATTAAGTAAAAAGCAGTTTGACGTATTAGTACTGCTTGAAAAAGAAAGAAAAGCATTTACACAGCGTCAGATAGAAGAAAATACAGGCTATTCATTAGGAACAATCAACAAGGTAATGCAGGAACTTTCAGAGTTAAGGTATGTAGAGAATGGCCAGATTACTAATGATGGTGTGTCAGCACTTGAGCCATACAGAGCAAAGAGAGCTATATTTATAGCGGCAGGCTTTGGAAGCAGAATGGTGCCTATCACATTTAACACACCAAAGCCACTTGTAAGAGTACATGGACAAAGGATTATCGATGGACTTATAGATGCGTGTCTTGAGGCAGGTATCAATGAAATATATATAGTAAGGGGCTATCTTGCTGAACAGTTCGATCAGCTTCTTTATAAGTACCCTATGATAAGATTTCTTGAAAACCCTGTATACAATGAAGCTAACAATATATCATCTTCAATGGTAGCAAGATATATGCTTTCTAACGCATATGTTTTTGAGGCAGATTTACTTATATCTAATCCATCTATCATAACAAAGTATCATTACACATCAGATTTTCTTGCTATTAAGAAGGACAGAACAGATGACTGGTGCTTTGTGGTAAAGGATGATGTTATTGTTGAGGAGAAGGTCGGTGGTTATGACTGCTGGCAGATGGTAGGCATATCTTACTGGAATGATGAGGATGGGCATAAGTTATCTAACGATATCAAGGAAACTTATGAACAGCCGGGTGGTAAGGAAAGATATTGGGAACAGGTTCCACTTGTATTCTGCAAGGACCACTACAAAGTACATGTACGTGAGTGTGATGAGGATGACATAATCGAGATAGATACATTCAGGGAATTACAGACTATTGATAAGATATATGATGTCTAGGATTATGTCTTAATAAGCATATCAAAGGTAATAATATATGAAAGAAAATAATAAATAGGCTGGGTTACAGAAGAATTTAAGTCCGGCACATGTATGGGCCTTGCATTTGGCTGTGTTGTCGGATGGGGTTCATTTATTAATCCTGGCAAAAAGTTCCTTCCTAATTCGGGTGTTGCAGGAACTGCCATAGCTATGGTGCTTGGTGCGCTGGTTATGCTAATAATAGCCTTCAGTTACGCCTATATGGTTCCTAAGTATCCTAAAGCCGGCGGAGAGTTTACATTTACAAAGGCTTACTAAAACATTTAATCCAGAACAGATATTGAATGTAGTTTGATATACTGTTCTGGTTTTTATTATATGATGTAAGTGTCAAAAGTATAAAAAGTCGTTTCTGCTTGCAGAAAAAGACTTTTTTACTTTTGACACTCACATAATTATACTAAAGATATATAAAAATGTGCTATGGATTGACAAAATGCGTAGTATGGGATATAATTTTCCAACATATAAGGGTGAAGTGCGCCTATATGAAAAAGTTAATTATGCAGTTATATAAGAAACGAGGTATATCATGAAGAAAACAGCGTTAATAATGGCAGGTGGAAAAGGGGAAAGATTCTGGCCAAGAAGCAGAGTTAACCTTCCTAAGCAGTTTTTATCATTAACAGATGATGGAAAGACAATGATTCAGCTTACGGTTGAGAGAATCAGTCCATTAGTTGATATTAAGGACGTATATATTGCAACGAATGCTAATTATAAGGAACTTGTAAAGCAGCAGCTTCCAGGTCTTCCAGAGGAGAATATTTTATGTGAGCCTATTGGAAGAAATACAGCTCCATGTATAGGACTTGGTGCAGTTCATGTGGCAAGTAAGTATGAAGATGCAGTTATGATAGTTCTTCCATCAGACCACCTTATAAAGCACAATGATATATTTAAGGATACATTTGTCAATGCATGTGATATAGCAGAGAAAGGTGAGAACCTTGTAACTGTTGGTATTACACCTAATTACCCAGAAACAGGTTATGGTTATATAAAGTATAACAAGGATAATAAAGAGGGTGAGAGCTTTTCAGTGGAGAAGTTCGTGGAAAAGCCAGACCTCGATACAGCTAAGGCATATCTTGCAGATGGTTCTTATCTTTGGAACTCAGGTATGTTTGTATGGAAAGTATCGACTATACTTTCATGCTTTAAGAAGTATATGACTTCAACATATGAAGGATTATTAAAGATTAAAGCATCAGTTGGTACAGCGGATTATCAGAGTACTCTTGAAAAGGAATTCCCTGATCTTGAATCACAGTCAGTTGACTATGGTATCATGGAGAAGGCTTCTGATATATACACACTTGCTGGTAATTTTGGCTGGGATGATGTTGGCTCATGGCTTGCAGTAGGAAGAATCAAAGAAAATGATTCAGAAGGTAATGTTGTGAATGGCAATGTTGTTACAGTCAATACACAGAATTGTGTTATTGAAGGTGCAGACAAGCTTATCGCAACTGTAGGATTAAGAGACATGATAGTTGTTGATACTAAGGATGCTACACTTATTTCTACTAAGGAGAACGCAGGCGAGATAAAGAAGGTGCTTGCTAAGCTTAGAGAAGAGGGAAAGAATCAGTATTTATAAATTCTATATTTGAATTCAAAGAAATGGAGATAGTTAATAGTTATGAAAAACGCATTAATTACAGGTATAACAGGACAGGATGGTTCATACTTAGCAGAGCTTCTTCTTGAAAAGGGCTATAATGTATATGGTCTTATGAGAAGAAAGAGTGTTGTGGATTACGGAAACGTAGATCATATCAAGGATAAGATTCACTTTATCTACGCAGATATGCAGGATATAGTATCACTTATATCAGCAATGAAGATATCACAGGCAGATGAAGTATATAATCTTGCAGCACAGTCATTCGTTGCAACATCATGGGATACTCCATGTACAACAGCTGATATTGATGCTATTGGTGTTACTAACATGCTTGAAGCTATAAGAATCGTAAAGCCAGAGTGCAGATTCTATCAGGCATCAACATCAGAGATGTTCGGTAAGGTGCAGGCTATACCTCAGACAGAGGAGACACCTTTCTATCCAAGAAGTCCATATGGAGTTGCAAAGCTTTATGGACACTGGATTACAAAGAATTACAGAGAGAGCTATGGAATGTATGCATGCTCAGGAATTCTTTTCAACCATGAATCTGAAAGACGTGGCAAGGAATTCGTTACAAGAAAGATTACAAATGCAGTAGCACGTATCAAGGCAGGTCTTCAGGACTGTGTTGAGCTTGGTAATCTTGATGCAAAGAGAGACTGGGGTCACTCAAAGGATTATGTAAAAGCTATGTGGTTACTTTTACAGCAGGAAGAGCCAGATGATTATGTAATCGCTACTAACGAGACAAGAACAGTAAGAGAATTTGCTAAGACAGCATTTGCAGCAGCAGGAATTGAAGTTGAGTTTGAGGGTGAAGGTGTTAATGAAATAGCAAAGGATAAGGCAACAGGTAAGGTTGTACTTAAGGTTAATCCAGATTTCTTCAGACCAGCAGAGGTAGAACTTCTTATCGGTAATCCAGCAAAGGCAGAAGAAAAGCTTGGCTGGAAGAGAGAAATATCATTCCAGGAATTAGTTGAGAGAATGGTAAAGAACGATATGGAACTTGTTAAGAAAGAAGCAGCTAACAATTAATTAATAAATAGACGAAATTACAGTCAGGGCAGAGAATCTGTCCTGACAATATTTGATGTAGCAGAAGAGAGGTAGTTAATGAAGGCATTAGTAGTCGGCGGGGGTGGATTTGTCGGACCATATCTTGTAAGACATTTAAAGGATGAGCTTGGATATGAGGTGACAGTTACAAAAACAGAAAAAGAAACACTTGCTATGGATGGAGCAGTTGTAAAAAATCTGGATATTCTTGATAAGAACCAGATATCAGAGCTGCTTAATGAAGAAAAGCCTGATTATCTGTTTCATCTTGCAGCACAGTCATCAGTTGCCTATTCATGGAAAAATCCAACACTGACAGTTGATGTCAACATAAAGGGATGCGTGAATTTGTTAGAGGCAGTGAAGGATGCAGATGAGAAACCGAGGGTACTTCTTATAGGTTCAGGTGAGGAATATGGACATATAAAGAAAGACGAATGTCCGATAATAGAAGATAATGTGTTAAGACCGGGCAATATATATGCAGCGACAAAGTCATGCCAGAATATGTTAGGAAAGATATATTCAGATGCGTATGGACTTGACATTATGATGGTGAGGGCGTTTAACCATATCGGACCAAACCAGACACCTGTGTTTGTAGTTGCAGACTTCTGTAAGCAGGTTGCAGACATAGAAAAAGGAAAACAGGAACCAGTAATATATGTTGGAAACTTAAGTGCAAAGCGTGATTTCACAGATGTAAGGGATGTTGTGAAGGCGTATGCCCTTTTAGTAAAAGGCGGAAAAAGAGGCGAAACCTACAATGTGGGAAGAGGCCACGCAGTAGCAATAGAAGATATCCTTAAGGAAATAGTATCAATGTCAGATAAGGATATAGAGGTAAAGGTGGATGAAAAGAAGCTTCGTCCGGTAGATGTACCTATAATAGAACCAGATATTGAAAAGATTAAAAAAGAGGTAGGCTGGGAGCCGGTTATAGAGCTTCGTCAGACTCTTGAGGAAACACTTGAATACTGGAGAAGTTCTGACAGGGATTAGAAACAGGAGGAGAAGAATGAAGGTCGTATTATTAGCAGGCGGTTTCGGAACGAGAATAAGTGAAGAAAGCCAGTTTAAACCAAAGCCAATGATTGAGATAGGTGGAAAGCCTATTCTCTGGCATATTATGAAAGAATATGAATACTATGGATTCGATGAGTTTATTATATGTGCAGGTTATAAGCAGTATGTAATCAAAGAATGGTTCGCAGATTATTTCCTTCATAACAGTGATATCACATTTGATTTCACTAAAGGAACTAACGATATGATAATCCATGAGCAGCACTGTGAGCCATGGAAGGTAACTGTAGTTGATACAGGACTTAACACTATGACAGGCGGAAGAATTAAGAGAATTCAGAAGTATGTAGGTGATGAACCATTCCTTATGACTTATGGCGATGGTGTATGTGATGTTGATATTGCAAAGCTTGTTGAGTTCCACAAGAACCACGGAAAGATAGCTACACTTACAGCGGTAATGTTAGAGCAGCAGAAGGGTGTTCTTGATATCGGTGGTGATAATGCAGTCAAGTCATTCAGAGAGAAGAGCCATATGGATGGTGCGCCAATCAATGCCGGATATATGGTACTTAATCCTGAAATATTTGATTATATTGAGGGAGATAATACTGTATTTGAGAAAGAACCACTTGAAAAACTTGCAAAGGAAGGCGAGCTTATGTCATATATGCATAAGGGTTTCTGGCAGTGCATGGATAACAAGAGAGAGATGGATATGCTTGAGAAGTATCTTGCAACGGGTACAGCTCCTTGGAAGAAGTGGTAAGTTCACGGGTGACAGATTATATAGAGTTATATAAAATAAATATTTTATATTTTAAGATATGTTCTAGGTTCGGCGTATAATAAGTGAATAAATATATATAGTATTAACACTGAATGTATAATTTTACTTAATGTATAACGAGATAATTAGAATAGAATAATCGATAATCAGGAAGGATTATAGAAAGATGGATTTAAGCTTTTATAAAGGAAAAAAAGTCCTTGTGACAGGACATACAGGCTTTAAGGGTTCGTGGCTTTGCAGAATACTTGTAAAGGCAGGGGCAGAGGTGACAGGATATTCACTTGTGCCACCTACAACACCTAACCTTTTCTCTATGGCAGATGTAGAGAATAACATTAATTCAGTAATCGGTGATATAAGAGACCTTGAACACTTAAAGAAGGTATTTGCGGAGACACAGCCGGAAATAGTGCTTCACTTGGCAGCACAGCCAATCGTAAGGGATTCTTATAAGGACCCTGTATACACATATGAAACTAATGTAATGGGTACAGTAAATATATGCGAATGTGTAAGACTTAACCCATGTGTAAAGTCATTCCTTAACGTGACAACAGATAAGGTATACCACAATAATGAATGGGCCTGGGGCTACAGGGAAAATGAGCCTCTTGACGGATATGACCCATATTCTAACAGCAAGTCATGTTCAGAGCTTGTAACACACAGTTACATCAATTCATTTTTTAATGATATGGATGTTGCAGTGTCAACAGCAAGAGCAGGTAATGTTATAGGCGGAGGCGACTTTGCCAATGACAGGATTGTGCCAGACTGTGTAAGGGCTGCAATAAAGAAAGAAGATATAGTTGTTCGTAATCCACATTCAACAAGACCATACCAGCATGTGTTAGAGCCACTTGCAGCTTATCTTATGATAGCGATGAAGCAGTACGAGGATAAGAAGTATGCAGGCTTCTATAATGTAGGTCCGGATGAGAGTGACTGTATAACAACAGGAACACTTGTTGATACATTCTGTAACAAGTGGGGAGAAGGACTTAAGTGGATAGATAAGTATGACGGTGGCCCACACGAAGCAAACTTCTTAAAGTTAGACTGCTCTAAGTTAAAGACAACATTTGGCTGGAGACCAAGATGGAACTTTGATACAGCAATAGAAAAGTCAGTTGAATGGTCAAAGGTATATGCAGAAGGCGGAGATGTTGTTGCATGTCTTGATAAGGAAATTGATGAATTCTTTAATAATTAGTATTGTGGAATACAATATAAAAGGTTCAAATGTTGTAACTTAATAAATAAGCAAATCTAAAATATTATATTGATTTGTCTGTATTATAAAGATATATTTTTTGTAATGTATTTAAATAGGTCTTAGCAGAAAGTAAAATCTCATATTTTAATGTTCATTTATTAATAATATTGTAAAAAATAGCGTGATTAAAGATTGGAGAAAAGTATGTTTGATAACAAGAACGAATTAGAAGCAAGGGAAGAAATTCTTGGAATGGTAGATGAGTACTGCAAGAAGTACCATAACCAGAAGCAGTATAAGGAAGGTGACAGAATTCCTTATGCAAGCCGTGTGTATGACAGCAAGGAAATGATGAACCTTGTAGACTCAGCACTTGAATTCTGGCTTACATCAGGACGTTACACAGATGAATTTGAAAAGAAGCTTGGCGAATATCTCAATGTAAAGTATGTATCAGTAGTAAACTCTGGTTCATCAGCCAACCTCAACGCATTTATGGCACTTACATCACCACTTCTCGGTGACAGAAGAATAAAGAGAGGCGATGAGATAATAACAGTAGCAGCAGGCTTCCCAACAACAGTAACACCAGCTATCCAGTATGGTGCAGTACCAGTGTTTGTTGATGTGACTATTCCACAGTACAACATTGATGTGACAAAGCTTGAAGAAGCTTACTCAGATAAGACAAAGGCAGTTATGATTGCACATACACTTGGTAATCCTTTTGACTTATCAGCAGTTAAGGAATTCTGTGATAAGCATAATCTCTGGTTAGTAGAGGACAACTGCGATGCACTTGGTTCTAAGTACACAATAAATGGCGAGGAGAAGTTCACAGGTACAATCGGTGATATCGGAACAAGCAGCTTCTACCCACCACATCATATGACAATGGGTGAAGGCGGTGCTGTATACACAAACAACGCACTTCTTAACAAGTGTATCCGTTCATTCAGGGACTGGGGACGTGACTGCGTATGCCCATCAGGAAAGGACAACCTCTGCGGACACAGATTTGACAAGCAGTATGGTGAGCTTCCATTAGGATATGATCACAAGTATGTATATTCACACTTCGGATACAACCTTAAGGCAACAGATATGCAGACAGCAGTAGGCTGTGCGCAGCTTGAGAAGTTCCCTTCATTTGTTGAAAGAAGAAGACATAACTTCGACAGATTAAGAGCAGCACTTGCTGACATCGAAGATAAGGTAATACTTCCAGTACCTTGTGAAAACTCAAGACCAAGCTGGTTTGGTTTCCTTATCACAGTAAAGGAAGGAATAGACAGAAAGGCAGTAGTCGAGTACATCGAAAACCACGGAGTACAGACAAGAAACCTTTTTGCAGGAAATCTTATAAAGCATCCTTGCTTTGATGAGATGAGAGCGACAGGAGAAGGCTACAGAGTAGTAGGAAGTCTTGATAACACAGACAGAATAATGAGAGATACATTCTGGGTAGGAGTATATCCTGGAATGACAGATGAGATGATAGATTATATGGCTAAGACTATAAAGGAAGCTGTTAATCAGTAATCACGGACGAATTATTAATGATAATATATTATAGTCCGGGTGCCTGACAGTAACCGGACTATAATAAGAATAGGAAAAGTATATAGATATGGGTAAAAAGATATACGCATTTATAGAAAGAATATATATGTTCTTTGTTGAATTACTATTCAGACTCATAAAAAAGGAGCTGACAGATAAAACAAGACAGACATTTAAGGAGTTTTTCCAGTTTGGGCTTGTAGGTGTATCCAATACAATAGTATCATATCTTTTATATGCAGTATCATTATTTATGCTTTCAAAGACAGGCATAAAGATTGATTATATAATTGCAAATGTTATTTCATGGTTATTGAGCGTATTATGGTCATTTTACTGGAATAATAAGTTCGTATTCAAGAAGGAAGACGGCGAAAAGAGAAATATATGGGCAGCACTGTTTAAGACATATGTATCATACGGCTTTACAGGTCTGATACTTAACAACATATTACTTGTATTATGGATATCAGTACTTCATATGAATAAGATGATTGCGCCTATTATTAATCTTATAATCAATATACCTATTAACTTCTTCCTTAACAAGATATGGGCATTTGGCAAGAAATAATTATATAATCTTTTTTGTGGCTTTTTAATAAGCTGGAAACGGGAAAGATTATATAATTAGAGAAGGGATATAATAATTATGAAAAGAGCTGTAATAACAGGACCAACAGGTTCTATAGGTATCGCACTGATTAATGAACTTGTGGCTAATGGAATAGAGGTCTTAGCAGTTGTAAGACCGGGTTCTAGGAGAGCTGACAGAATAAAAGAGAGTTCTTTGGTTAAACGTGTAAGCTGTGACCTTTCAGAACTTGAAAAGCTTCCTGAGCTGATACCGGAGGGGGCAGATGTATTCTACCACTTTGGCTGGGATGGCACATTTGGCGACAGCCGTAACAATATGCACGGACAAAATCTTAATGTTAAGTATGCCCTTGATGCTGTAGAGGCTGCAGCAAAGTTAGGCTGTGATACATTTGTTGGCGCCGGCTCACAGGCTGAGTATGGAAGATTTGAGGGCGCTCTTAACGGAAGTGTTCCTGCATTTCCAGAGAATGGTTATGGAATAGCAAAGTTATGTGCAGGCCAGATGACACGTATATTGTGCCACCAGAAGGGTATGCGTCATATATGGACAAGAATTCTCAGTATATATGGACCTTACGATGGCGATAAGACTATGGTTATGAGCACTATAGGAAAGCTTCTTAAAGGTGAGTCACCATCGTGTACAAAGGGTGAACAGATGTGGGACTTCCTTTACTCTAAGGATGCAGCACTTGCTATGAGGCTTCTTGGAGAAAAGGGTGTTGACGGTAAGGTGTACTGTATAGGAGGCGGACAGGCAAGACCATTAAAGGAATATATAGAGATTATGGGACAGGCTATCGACAGTACTATAAGTATTGGCTTTGGTGATATTCCTTACAGTCCTAATCAGGTTATGTACCTGTGTGCTGACATAACAGACCTTAAGGAAGATACAGGTTTTGAACCACAGTATACATTTGAAAAGGGTATTCTTGAAACAATCGAATGGTGTAAGGAAAACAATAAATAGTATTCAGAAGATAAACAGACTGCTGGTTAGTTATTAGCTGGTGGTCTGTTTTTATATACAAAAAGTTATAGTATTAAATGTAAATATAGTATATAATATTTGTAAATAAAAAGTTATACATAAAGAATATAGGGAGGAGAATTGTGTATGTTAAAAGACTGGAACAAGCTGGAGGTACCAGCAGGGGAAGAAGTAGAAAACAGACTTAAGGCGGCAAGGGAAATGCTGTTAAAGCAGCAGGTTATGATGAAGGAAAAGAAACTGCCGGTTATAGTACTCTTTGAAGGCTGGGGCGCTGCCGGAAAAGGAAGTGTATTAGGAAAGGTAATCAAGAACATTGACCCAAGATTTTTTAAGGTTGCTGTTATGGATGAGCCGACAGAGGAAGAGAACAGAAAGCCATTTCTTTACAGGCATTTTGTAAAAATTCCAGAAGCAGGAAAGTTTGTTTTTATGGACAGCGGCTGGATGTCAGAGGTTACAAAGCAGAAGCTGAGTGGTGAGTTATCAGACGAGGATTATAAGAAGAGAGTAGAGAGTATTAAAAGATTTGAAAGACAGCTAACGGATAACGGATATCTGTTACTTAAGTTTTTCTTTAACATCGATAAGAAAGAACAGAAAAAACGTCTTAATAAGCTTAAAGAGGATAAAAATACAAAGTGGCGTGTAAGTGCATATGATAAGTGGCAGAATAAGCATTATGAGGAGTGCTTTGATGTGTATGACCAGTATCTGTGTGATACAGACCATTCAAGTGCTCCTTGGTATATAGTAGATGCAAAGGATAAGAAGTGGGCACAGTTACAGGTGCTTGAAACAATAGTACAGGGAATAGACACAGCATTTGCCAATAGCGCATTATCAGTGCCATTATTACAGAATGCATTTCCACTTAAGCCTATTCCTAAGCTTTCAGAGGTGAGTCTTGATAAAGAGCTTTCAGATGAGGAGTATGAGAGACTACTTGATATGTACCAGAAAAGATTGGGTGAGCTTCACAATGAGCTGTACAGGAAGAAGGTGCCTGTTATTATAGCTTATGAGGGCTGGGATGCAGCCGGAAAGGGCGGTAATATAAGAAGAATAGCTGAAGCTCTTGACCCAAGAGGATATGAAGTACATCCTATAGCAAGCCCTGAGCCACATGAGAAGGCAAGACATTATCTGTGGAGATTTTGGAACAGACTTCCTAAGACTGGACATATAGCTATATTTGACAGAACATGGTACGGAAGAGTTATGGTTGAAAGACTTGAAGGCTTCTGCAGTACGAATGACTGGCAGAGAGCGTATGTTGAGATTAATGAATTCGAGAAGGAGCTTACAGACTGGGGTGCAATTATTGTAAAGTTCTGGGTTCAGATAGATAAGGATACGCAGCTTGAAAGATTTAAGGACAGGGAGAATACTCCTGAGAAGCGTTGGAAGATAACAGAAGAAGACTGGCGTAACAGGGAAAAGTGGGACAGCTACGAGGTTGCAGTTAATGAAATGCTTCAGAAGACTAACACAGCTTATGCGCCTTGGCATATATTAGAATCCAACGATAAGAAGTATGCCAGAATAAAGGCATTAAAGACTGTTATTGAGGCTATTGAGGACAAGCTTGAAAAATAACTTGCGTTTATTGCAGGTGCTACAGCAATATATGTTAATGATTATTATCATGCAGATGATAATACAATATCACTGTATAACTCGGTGCTTGATAATCTTTCAGATAATGATGGTGTTTCAAAGGTGCTGACAAAAGAACTTAAAGGCGGAGATATAGCATATATTTCTGAAGATATGTCATATATGGAGGGTGTCATGCTTATTATGGAATGTATGGACAGCAGAAGGGTGATGGTACAGCGACTATAACCAATACATTACAGATAGATAAAACCGCAGATTATATATACAGGCTTATAAGTGAGTAACTCAAGAAAAGTATATGCAATATAAATCAAAGAACAAAAAAGTGAAAAAATTACAATTTTGTTGAAAATTTTTTAAAATTATTGTTGACACAGGCTATATTATGTGTTAATTTATCAGTGTCAAATAAATAGAACGAATTAATCAAAGGCAAAGGAGCCGTTACAATCTGTTGGTTGTGCGCCCTTTGCCTTTTTTATTTTCGTCATTATAAGCTGCATAAAAGGTTGCAGAAAATATTTTTGGATACGCACAGGAGGGTGTGCGCAGAAAGGAGTCAGTTATGAAGTTACAGGACACAGGTTTAACAGCACAGGACATTAAGGATAAAGTAAATAAGTATATGATTGAAACATATGAGCGTTTTGACTTTCTTGCGGAAACAGCCAAAGATATGTATCTCTATGATGAAAATAAGACACCATACCTTGACTTTTATGCAGGTATTGCCGTTAACAATGCAGGCAGCTGTAATGAAAAGGTTGTAGCTGCTGTAAAAGATCAGGTTTCAGATATAATGCATACATTTAATTATCCATATACAATCCCACAGGCATTACTTGCTGAAAAGGTATGTACAACAATAGGAATGGATAAGATATTCTATCAGAATTCAGGAACAGAAGCTAATGAAGCGATGATTAAGATGGCACGTAAGTATGGCGTTGAAAAGTATGGTCCTAACAGATACCACATTGTAACAGCAAAGGATGGTTTCCATGGAAGAACATTTGGTGCTATGTCAGCAACAGGTCAGCCGGGTAATGCTTGTCAGGTTGGTTTTGGTCCTATGACATATGGTTTCTCATATGCACCATACAATGACCTTAAAGCTTTTGAGGATGCATGCACAGAGAATACAATCGCTATTATGATTGAACCGGTACAGGGCGAAGGCGGTGTTCATCCAGCTACTAAAGAGTTTATGACAGGATTAAGAAAGTTCTGCGATGAACATGATATGCTTCTTCTTATTGATGAGGTTCAGACAGGATGGTGCAGAACAGGTGCTGTAATGTCTTATATGAATTATGGAATTAAGCCTGATATCGTATCTATGGCAAAGGGTCTTGGCGGTGGAATGCCAATCGGTGCTATATGTGCTACTAAAGAGGTTGCAAAGGCATTTACTCCGGGCTCACACGGAACAACCTTCGGTGGTCATCCAGTATCATGTGCAGCAGCACTTGCAGAGGTTAATGAGCTTCTTGACAGGGATTTAGCTGGAAATGCAAAGAAGATGGGAGATTACTTCAGTGCAAAGTTAGAAACACTTCCACATGTTAAGGAAGTAAGACATCAGGGACTTTTAGTCGGTGTTGAATTCGATGATACTATAAGCGGTGTCGATGTAAAGCATGGCTGCTTCGACAGACATATGTTAATAACAGCAATAGGAGCACACATAATCCGTATGGTACCACCACTTATCGTATCAGAAGAAGAATGTGACAAGGCTTATGAGATTATTAAGGAAACAGTTGAAAGTCTTAGCAAGTAAATAAAAGGAGCGATGCAGATGAAACATTTTGTTGTAACAGTTGGATGTGAGTATGCCAGCGGTGGAATTGAAATCGGCAAGATGATAGCAAAGTCTTTAGGTGTTGAATATTATGACAGGGACTTAATAGATAAGGTTGTTGAGCAGATAGGAGTTGACAGGGAGTTAGTAGAAAAAGCGGATTCGGGAGAAAATGTCAAGTATGAATTCGATACTAACTTTGGCCCAAGATATGCCAATCTTACAAACAGGGTAATATATGAACAGTTTGAGGTTATCAATAAGTTCGCCGAAAAGTCTTCTTGTGTTATCATCGGACGTTGTAGTAATTACATATTAAAAGACAGAAAAGATTGTCTTAATGTATTTATATATGCACCATTTGAAAAAAGAGTTGAGTATGTTATGGAGAAAAAGGGCGTAAGTTATGATGAAGCAGCAGAGCTTGTGAAGTATAACGACAGAATGTTAAGCTCAAGATATAACTATATGACTAATGGTGATATGAGAGATTGCAGCATGAGAGATATGATGATTGACTCAAGTGTGCTGGGTCTTGAGAAAACTGCAAAGTACATATTGCAGATGATAGACTTAAGATTTGAAAACTAAGTTATTAATAAAATATTGTTTACATCGCGAATATATTCAACTGGCAAAGGTGCTGGTAATCCAGAGGCGTAATGCCTATGGATTACTGGCATTTTTTTTATTCAGGCGGATGCTGCAGAGACTTATGCTTTTATAAGCATCTTACCTGATAAAAAGAGTTATGGCGGATAGATGTAAATGGCGGTGCAGGATTAAATATATGTTATATGAAAATGTTAGATGAAAGGACTGATAATATGGCTGGAAAAAAATCGGAATTTGATAAAGTATTCAGTGCATGGGATATACTTGTAATTGCATTCGGAGCCATGATTGGCTGGGGCTGGGTTGTATCAACCGGTGACTGGATAGAAAGAGGCGGTGTAGCTGGTGCCGCTATAGGTTTTGCCATCGGTGGTGTGATGGTATTTTTCGTAGGACTTACATACGCTGAGCTTACCGCAGCGATGCCACAGTGCGGAGGCGAACATGTATTTAGTTATAAAGCAATGGGACCAATAGGTTCTTATATATGTACATGGGCAATTATATTAGGATATGTCAGTGTTGTATGTTTTGAGGCATGTGCGCTTCCTACTATTATTACATATATATATCCAAAGTTCTTACAGGGTTATCTGTATACAGTAGCAGGTTTTGATATATATGCATCATGGCTTGCAGTTGCCATACTTGTAGCTATATTTATTACATATATCAATATCAAAGGTGCTAAGACAGCAGCGGTGTTACAGACAGTGCTTACAGTTATCATAGGTGGTGTCGGAATACTCTTAGTTGTCGCTTCTGCCATAACAGGTGATGCATCTAACTTTGATGGACAGATGTTTGTTGGCGGTACAACAGGTGAAGTATTTAAGACTATATTAAAGGTTGCTGTTACAACACCATTCTTTTTTATAGGCTTTGATGTTATACCACAGGCAGCAGAGGAGATAAATGTTCCTCTTAAAAAGATAGGCAAGATAATGATACTTTCTATCGTTCTTGCAGTTGCTTTCTATGGACTTATAATATTTGGTGTTGGTTATGTAATGAGCGCACCAGAGATTGCAACATCTATGGAGGGTTCAGGACTTGTAACAGCTGATGCCATGGCTAAAGCATTTAACAGCAGTATTATGTCAAAGGTGCTTATCGTTGGTGGTATGTGTGGTATCATAACAAGCTGGAATTCATTTCTTATAGGTGGAAGCCGTGCTATGTATTCAATGGCTGAGTCATATATGATACCAAGAACATTTGCAAAGCTTCATCCTAAACACAAGACACCTGTAAATGCATTATATCTTATAGGTGCATTATCAGCACTTGCACCACTTGCAGGACGTAAGATGCTTGTATGGATAGTTGATGCAGGTAACTTCGGATGCTGTCTTGCATACTGTATGGTTTCACTTTCTTTCATAATATTAAGAAAGACACAGCCTGATATGAAAAGACCTTACAAAGTTAAACATTATCTTCCAGTAGGTATTATGGCAGTTCTTATGTCAGGTGCAATGGTTGCCATGTATATAATACCGGGTTCAGGAAGTACACTTGCATGGCAGGAATGGGCTATGGCAGGCGGCTGGGCACTGCTTGGCGGTATATTCTTTGTTATATGTAAGATTAAGTATAAGGAAAAATTTGCATCACATGTTGATGTTATCATAGATGATGAGATAGTTGAGGAAGAGGCTGCAAAGGACAGAGAAGAAGAGGTAAAGGCAGCTATCAGCCTTGTTATGTCTGAAGAGGATGATGACAGATTTGATGCACCTATGGCTTTTAACTACTTCCTTCCAGTCAATATAGTATTCGGTTCAGGAAAGGTAAGAAAGGTTGGAGAGCTTACAAGGCCTTATGGTAAGAAAGCGCTTATCGTTACAGGACGAAGCAGTGCAAAGAAATCAGGATTATATGATAAAGTCAATGACAGTCTTAAGGCTGCCGGCATAGAAACAGCACTTTTTGATAAAGTACAGCAGAACCCTCTTACAACAACAGCAGCAGAAGGTGCAGCGTATGCAAAGGAAAATGGCTGCGATGTAGTTGTTGCAATAGGCGGCGGAAGTATAATGGATTGTGCAAAGGCTATAGCGTTCCTTGCACTTAATGAAGGTGATGTGAGTGATTATATATTTGGAAAGAAAGCCAGTGATAAGGCACTTCCTCTGATACTTATACCTACAACATGCGGTACAGGTTCAGAAGGCAATGGCTTTGCAGTTCTTACTAATCCTGAAAATGGTGATAAGAAGTCACTCAGATGTAATGCAATCGTTGCAAAGGTGTCAATCGTAGACCCAGAGTGTATGATGACGATGCCAAAGCATGTACTTGCCTCAGTTGGTTTTGATGCACTGTGTCACTGTATGGAGGCTTATACTTCAAGGATAGCACAGCCATTTACAGATGCATTAAGCTTATATGCTATTGAACTTATAGCAGAAAATCTTGTTGATGTATATAAGGGCAGAAGCAACAAGGCAGGCTGGGAGAAGATAACGCTTGCAAGTACTATAGGTGGAATGGTTATTAATACAGCAGGTGTAACACTTGCACATGGTATGGAACATCCGGCAAGCGGTCTTAAGGATATAGTTCATGGCAAGGGACTTGCAGCACTTACTCCGGCAGTTATAGAGGCTTCCTATATAGGCAACCACTTCAAGTTTGCAAAGCTTGCAAGAATATTTGGTGGATTAACAGCAGAAGACCTTGCACCTAAAATCAGGACACTGCTTAAGAATCTTGACCTTAGCTGTACACTTACAGACCTTGGAATAGAAGAAAAAGATATTCCTTGGATGGCTGAAAACTGTATGAAGGTATCAGCAGCAAGCATAGCCAATAATCCGGTTGTATTCTCACAGGAGGAGATTGTAGCAATATATAAGAAAGCGATGTAATGCGTGTTGATGTGATTATAAAAGGATGTCTGATGCCAATATTATAAAATATCTTATGTTAATGTTGAAAGATATATAATAGGTGGTTTCATAAAATATAAGTACTTTGGTATTATCATGCATATGGGATAATATCAGGGTACTTTATTTTAAAGTTGCCTGATTATAGATTGTAAGATAAAATGATAATATCAGAGTCAAAAGGTCTGAACCCACATGAGCTTGCTAATAGCTGGGTAAATGACCTTGTGCCAGCTCTAATATGAGCATAAAAGTGGGATGATAGCCCCACGATATGCTGATATTGGGTAGTATTGTCAGATGTTAATGTCTGTCACTGGTCAATTTTAAATTTATATAAAATACGCAAAGAATATAAGCGGAATTCAAGCAGAAATGAGGATTATTATGAACCAATATACAATAAGACATGCAGTTGATAGTGATAAAGAAAGAATATATGATATATACGCATTTGCAAGAAAATTCATGGCAGAGAATGGTAATCCTAACCAGTGGAAAAATAACAATCCATCAAGAGAAATCATAGATAATGATATAGCTGCTGGCAATCTTTATGTCATAGAGGAAGCAGATAAAGAACAGCAGACAGAGGGAACAAATAATAAAAACAGCAGAGTTCATGGAGTATTTTTCTTTAAGATGGGGGAGGATGCTACTTATAATGTTATAGAGGATGGAAGCTGGTTATCAGGAGATACATATGGAACTATCCACAGAGTTGCAGGCGATGGACAGGTACATGGTGTACTTACCATGGCGGTGCAATTCTGTGAACAGAAGATAAAGCATCTTAGAATAGATACCCACAATGATAATAAAATAATGCAGCACGTCATAGAAAAGAATGGTTTTAAGAGGTGCGGAATTATTCATGTAAAAGACGGCTCTGAAAGAATAGCCTATGAAAAATTAGGTTAATTATCAGAAGCTTCTATTCTTAGCATAGTTAATAAACTTTTCAGTACTGTCGGTTGTGTAACTGCCTTTCTTCCAGATAAGTCCTATATCCTGAGTGATGGCAGGGCTTATAGGAAGACCAGTTACACCGGGCAGGTTGCGAAGCATTGAGGCATAAAGAAAAGCCCCGCCCAGGTTGTTGCATACAAAGTTTCTTATAGTAAATAGCTGGCTTGCGTGCAGTATTGTGTTAGGGTTAGTGTTTATGCGCTTAAAAGCAGCATCAAGTGTTTCATTCTGTACGGAGTCAGTGTTATACATAATAACAGGTTCATCCTTAATCATATCTATAGTGACCTCACGGCACTTCGCAAGCGGATGTTCTTTTGATACACAGAATACAAGCTTGTCAGTCATCAGCTTGTAAGAGTTAAGCTTATCTATCTCATAAAAATGCATATTTACAAGTGCAAGGTCAAGCTTTCCTTCCATAACCATATTGGCGGCACGTATAGAGCCGTATTCAAACAATTCAAATGGGGCTGTGAAAAAAGATTAGTCCCGAAAAAAAGAAAGACCAAGAGTTTATAATGAACTCAAGGTCTTTCTTTCTGTTATAA
>OOCV01000655.1_pt1 | contig 19075 bp, 25 predicted proteins | sample 1671061 | NCBI WGS metagenome assembly OOCV01 (sample SAMN06348118, study PRJEB24527) | human gut metagenome | biome: human gut; feature: ankylosing spondylitis patient; material: feces | host: Homo sapiens | place: China | collected 2015-10
TGCTTATATTTCTCGCAGGATTGAAATAACTGGAAAGGATATACAAGATGAGCGAATACAAAGGCATGGCATATTTGAAAAAGAAGCTCTCCTCAAAGGCTTCGAGGGTCAATGTGCGCTATGACTACTATCACATGAAGAACGGCCTTACTGACATGGGCAAAATGATACCACCAAGCTATAACTGGATGCGTCCTGTGCTAGGCTGGTGTGCAAAGGCTGTTGATACCCTTGCGGACAGAATAGTATTTGACAGTTTCGAAGACAACACTTTCTACGTAAACGAGATATTTGACAACAATAATCGTGACGTGTTCTTTGATTCTGCTATTCTCTCAGCGTTGGTGTCCTCCTGCTGCTTTGTGTATATTTCGGCTGATGAAACAGGCTATCCACGCTTGCAGGTCATTGATGGCAGTAACGCTACTGGCATTATCGACCCTATCACGAATATGCTCCGAGAGGGCTATGCAGTGCTTGATAGGGATAACAATTTCAACCCCACCATTGAAGCCTACTTCACCGCCGAACAGACAGAGATATATCGCAGAGGCTATGATGTTGAGATTTATGACAATCCTGCGCCTTATCCCCTGCTTGTGCCTATCATATACCGTCCCGACGCTGTTCGTCCTTTCGGTCACAGCAGGATATCAAGGGCGTGTATGGAGCTTGTGCAGGAAGCTATGAGAACGCTCAGGCGGTCGGAAGTATCAGCCGAGTTTTACAGCTTCCCACAAAAATATATACTCGGTCTTTCGGATGATGCCGAGAAAATAGAGAAAATGGACAAATGGGGTGCAACAATGTCCTCACTGCTGACTATCACCAAAGATGATGATGGTGGCAATCCTACTGTCGGACAGTTTCAGCAGCAGTCCATGTCACCATACTCTGAACAGCTTAAATCTATAGCTTCTCTTTTTGCCGGAGAAACAGGGCTGACCCTTGATGACTTGGGCTTCGCAACGTCCAACCCTGCCAGCTGTGAAGCGATCAGAGCAGCACACGAAAATCTTAGACTTACCGCACGCAAGGCGCAGAGGACGTTCGGTAGTGGTTTTCTAAACGTGGCGTATCTTGCCGCCTGCGTTCGTGATAACACGACCTATATGCGCTATGCTTTCAGTGACATCAAACCGCAGTGGCTTCCTATTTTTGAACCTGACTCTGCCGCACTCTCGGGTGTGGGCGATGCTATCTTGAAGATAAATCAGGCTGTTCCTGACTATCTGGGTGCAAAGGGCATCCGTCAGCTCACAGGCATAGAGGGCGAAAACAATGGCTGATATCGGCGCAGAATTGCTTAAAAAAATCCGTGCTGAGTTTCAAAGCAGGTGCAGAGCTGACAAGTACATTCAATCGTTTTTGAAGAAAATAGATGGTGGTACTGCGGAAATGGAAGAAGTCGCCCTGCTTTCAAAAAGGCTCGGCCTTCGTGCTTCGCAAGCTATCGGAGCATATGTGAATGCAAGCGCTTTGCCTGATGGCAAGATGTACTACAACATCGCCGATACCATACTCACGGGCGTGCTCAAGGACAACTACGATGTTATAAACTCCGCTGCCGCAGAATGCCAAAAAGCACTTGACAAAACAGCGGGCATAAACATCACACCTCAGCAGGCTGCCTTCCCTACCGAGCGTGTGCAGGCGGTAGTCAATGCGGCTTCTGTACCGGATATTGCAGAAGAAGTGATGATACGGCGAATGACAGCTCCGGCGCAGAACATCACCGAGAGTTTTTACACCGATTATGTTCAAAAAAACGTGAAGCTTCGTTCTGATGCAGGACTGGACTGCTATATCATTCGCAACGATCACGGCGGCTGCTGTAAGTGGTGTTCAAAGCTTGCAGGTAAATATCACTATCCCGAAGATGTTCCAAAAGACGTTTACCGCAGGCATGATAACTGCGGCTGTACTGTTACATACCTCAACGGCAGAAAAGCACAAAACGTGTGGAGCAAGACCAAGTGGAACGTTTCTGACGATGAATTTGAACGTATGAAAAAGGCTGGAGCCAGAGAGCCTGTCAGAATTGTTGACAAATCGGGCAAATGTGATATAATAGAAACAAAGAAGCCAAATTATGCAAGGGCTACATATGAAATTCAGCACGAATGTGAAGTCAATAAAGTTGCTTACAACAAAGTTGAAAAACGCTCTGAGCAATTAAGCAACAGCGAGATCATAAACAGATTGGCTGGTGGAGATATGACAAAAGGCTCGTGTGCTTCACTTGGGTTTGCTTACATAGGCAATAAGAACGGACTTGACGTTCTTGATTTCAGAGGTGGAAACAGTCAGGATATATTCTCAAGAACGTCCACGATAAAGAAAGTCCTGGAACTTCCAAACGTGAAAGGCGCTGTGGTCAAAGTCAAAAAGGAAGCCGCTGAAACCGCTGCATTGCTGAAAAAGCTTGAGCATAACAAAGAATATTTTGTTGCAGCAGGAAAACACGCTGCTATTGTCAGAAACACTGAAAACGGGCTTGAGTACTTAGAGCTCCAGTCGAGAATGCAAAATGGCTGGACATCGTTCAACAAGTATGGCTCGACTGTTGCGACACTCCAAGAGCGTTTCAAGTGTCGCAAAACAGTTGACAGGTCGTTCGGAATGGTGTGGGAAAAATCAGTTATTATAATAGACACAGATTCATTTGCAGATAGCGACGATTTTCAACATATACTTGGATACATAAACACCGCTGTTGATAAGCAGGAAAAGGGGTTGAGTGGTAATGTCAAATAGATGGTACAAAGAAGAAGATACTGATGTTATTTGGTGGAAAGATGATCCGAACACTATTGGAGAGTTTGTATTCAGCTTTGACAAAACCACTGAATTTAATATGTTCCGTGATTATCCTTATAAATTAACAAAAGAGCAGAAACAGATTTTTGACAAAGAAAATCCCGAATGGGCAGATTTCTTTAAAGACAGAAAATAAATTTTTACCGCTCCGCTACGGCGAGGCGGTATTTTTATACCCAAAATCAGAAAGGACGGATATTATGGACTGGAAAGAAAGAATGAAAAAAGAGTACGCCGAGTTGAAAGAACGTTACGAAAAGCTTAAAGCATATAACAACAAGTTGGAGGTTAAGTGTAGAATTAGCAGATGTGCAGACTCTTCATTGGAGGATAGTTACAGGTGTGACCTATTGAGAAATCAGCAGCGAGTAATGGGAGAGTATCTTCATTACCTTGAATTAAGAGCAGTGCTCGAAGAGATCGAACTTTAATTTACATCGGAATTCAGCACCTTAACGGGTGCTTGGTTCATACCCAAAAGGAGGTAATTCCCTATTGAGGATAAGAGAATCGGCAGGCAGACCCCCACCATATCGGTAGTGTTGCCGTATGAGCAGACCAAAGGCAATGAGGCTATCGCAATGTACAACAAATCGGGGCGCACCGCACAGGAGTGGCAGGAGCTAATGCTTTATGACATCATGGCAGTGGACGATGAGGGATTGTGGAAACACATGAAGTTCGGCTGGTCGATACCAAGACGTAACGGCAAGTCAGAGCTGCTTATCATGCGTGCAATCTATGGTCTGCAAAATGGCGAGCGTGTTCTTTACACCGCCCACCGAACTACAACATCACATTCGGCATGGGAGAAGATAATCGACCGTATCACAAAAATGGGCTTTCTTGAAAAAGAGGACTTCAAGACCGCAAAGCAGTTTGGTCTTGAGTGCATCAAGTGGCTCAAGGGTGATGGAATTATTAATTTCCGCACACGTTCATCAAAGGGCGGACTTGGTGAAGGCTATGACCTGCTTGTCATCGACGAGGCACAGGAATACACCACTGACCAAGAAACAGCCCTAAAATATGTCGTTACAGACAGCCAAAATCCTCAGACGTTGATGTGTGGAACACCTCCAACAATGGTGTCTGCCGGCACAGTTTTCACAAAATACCGACAGAAGACGATATCGGGCAAAGGCGGTGACGACGGCTGGGCTGAATGGTCCGTGCCAAAGCTCACAAATGCACATGATCCTGAGCTGTGGTATGCCACTAACCCGTCTTTAGGCACTATCCTCACCGAACGTAAGATACGCTCTGAGCTTGGCGACCCGAAAGACGACCAGGTTGATGATAATATCCAGCGTTTAGGTTTATGGCTGACCTACAATCAAAAGTCGGCTATAAGTAAAGGAGAGTGGCAGGCACTTTGTATCACTGGCAAGCCCAATATCAGCAGAGAACTGTTTTTCGGCATTAAGTATGCAAAGGTCACGGATAACGTATCTTTGGCTGTCGCTGCAAAAACAACCGACGGCAAGATATTTGTCGAGGCTATTGACTGCCGCCCTGTAAGAGAGGGGAACGGCTGGATAATCGCATATCTGCGCAATCCGCATATGCGTGAAACTGTCATTGACGGCGCAAACGGACAGTCTTTGCTTGCGGCAGATATGAAGAACGCAGGTATCAAGCGCAAGCCTATCCTGCCGAAAGTCGCTGATGTGATCACTTCGTCAGCAGGTTTTGAGCGAGGAGTATTCGCACAGAATATTTGTCACGCTGACCAACCTTCTCTTGAACAAGTCATTGCAAACTGTGAACACAGAGCTATAAGCTCAGGCGGAGGTTTTGGCTATACCTCAATTCTTGAGGGTGCTGACATATCACTGCTTGAGGCGGTGGTGCTTGCTCACTGGGCGTGTGCAAATTCATCAGATAAAAAGAAAGTACAGAAAATAAGCTGGTAACAGCTTGTTGTATATCACCTACACCGCAGGGTAAAGCGGGGAAAGGAAACACTATGGCAGAATTTGAAGCTATAACAACACAGGAAGCCTTCGACAATGCGATAAAGGCAAGGCTCGACCGCAACACGGACACAGTCAAGAAACAGTTTGAGGGTTACATTTCCCCTGACGATTTCAAAACGAAGACAGCCGACCTTAACAGCAAGATCACCGACCTTACAGGCAAGCTTGCGGAAAAGGATACAGCTATCGCAGACCTCACGGCTAAGAACAAGGCATACGAGACCAGCTCGGTAAAAATGAGAATTGCCCACGAAAACGGTATTCCTTATGAGCTTGCGAACAAGCTTTCGGGAGACACAGAAGAAGCTATCAAGAAGGACGCTGAAACATTTGCAAAGTTTATCGGCAAAAAGCAGACAGCTCCTCTTGGTCACACAGAACACAATCACGCAGACGGCAAGAATGCGGCATATAAGTCGCTGCTTGCAGGTCTTATAAAGTAAAGAAAGGAAGTAATATTTATGGCAGATATTCTCTCAAAGGAAAATAAGTTTGACCCTGTTCTTGTAAAAGAACTTTTTGACAAGGTAAAGGGCAAGTCCTCACTGGCTGCGCTTTGCGACCGAACACCTATCGCATTTAACGGACAGAAAGAGTACATTTTCACAATGGACGATGAATGCGATCTTGTAGCTGAAAATGGCAAAAAGACAAGGGGAAGCGTTGCGCTTGCACCTGTGACTATCGTTCCTGTTAAGCTTGAATACGGCTCACGAATTTCAGACGAATTTCTCTATGCTTCTGAGGAAGCTCAGATAGACATTCTGAGAAATTTCTCTGACGGCTTTGCAAAGAAAGTGGCAAGAGCCCTTGACATCATGGCTTTTCATGGCGTTAATCCAAGAGCCAAGACGGCTTCTACGATTATAGGTACAAACCACTTCGACAACGGCGTAACTGTGATAAAGCAGGACGGCACGTCACCAAAGACACCTGACGCTCTTATCGAGGAGGCTATCGCTGCAGTGCAGGACAACGAATATGATATCTCAGGTCTTACAATGGCGCCGTCATTTAGAGCTGACCTTGCAAAAATGGTGGACACAAGCGGCAGAAAGATTTATCCTGACCTTGCTTGGGGCAATGCACCGACTTCTATGAACGGCATTCAGACAGTTACTAACAACACTGTTTCGTTCAATTCAAGCAAAGACCTTGCCATTGTGGGCGACTTTGCGAGAGCCTTTAAGTGGGGCTACTCAAAGGAAATTCCACTTACAATCATTCCGTACGGTGATCCTGACAACAGCGGACAGGACCTCAAAGGCTACAATCAGGTATACATCAGGGCCGAAGCATATATCGCTTGGGGCATTCTCGACAAGTCTGCATTCGCTGTCATTCAGTCAGCGGCTAAGTAAGGGGGCAGCATAAATGGCGGCAGAGTACGCAACTATCGAGGACGTTATAAAACTTGGTCGAAAGCTCACGACTGAAGAGCGGGAAAAGGCGGCGGCTCTGCTGCCTGTCGCCTGCGCAAAGCTTTCAACTGCCTGCAAGAAATATGGCAAAGATCTTGACATTATGATAGCCGATGAACCTGACGTAGAACTTGTGGCAAAAGATATCATAGTTCGTGCCACGCTGAGAGCTGTAGACACCATTGCGGACAGCTCTCCTGCGACTTCGCAGGCTTCACAATCGGCTATGGGCTACTCAGTATCAATGACATATCTCAATGCAGGACAGCAGCTGTATTTCCTCAGAAACGAGCTGAAAGAACTGGGCGTTATGCGGCAGAGATACGGAGCTATGGAGGTATATGATGTATGAGATTAAATATCAAAGGCATACCTGTTAAGCTTTCTGTAAGAACGCAGAAAGGCATTGACGGCTTCAACAGACCTACATATGAGGTATCTCAGGAAGTTGTCGAAAACGTGCTTGTGGGCGAGCCGTCCGCAGAGGACGTTGTAAACGAGCTTAACTTATCGGGCAAACGCATAGTTTACACTCTTGCGATACCAAAAGGAGATACACACATTTGGGAAGACACAGAGGTCGAGTTCTTCGGCAGAAAATTCCGCACCATAGGGCTTCCAACAGAGGGCATTGAAGAAAATTTGCCGCTCAGTTGGAACAAGAAAGTAAAGGTGGAACGCTATGAGTAAAGTTAAGATAGAACTTGACCATAACGCAGTTGCGGCGTTTCTCTGCTCTGAACCTGTCGAAAGCATGGTCAAGGGCTATGCTGACAGAGCCGTTCAACGTCTTGGCACGGGGCATAAAGCGTATATTATCACATGGACAAGATACCCGAAAATGCGCCGAAAGGTCGCTATCGTCAAGGCTAAAACAAAGAAGGCTCAGCGTGCTAATCTTAGAGATAACACAATTTTAAAGGCGGTGCTTGGCAAGTGATAGAGAAGATAATTCTTGACTGGCTGGGAGCAAAGCTTGACGTTTCAGTTTATCTTGAAGAACCTAAAAACCCACCAAAAGAGTATGTGCTTATCGACAAGCTGGGTTCGGCAGAGAATGATTTTATCACCTCTGCCACCATAGCCGTTCAGAGCTACTCAGCGAGCCTATACGGGGCGGCAGAACTTAACGCAAAAGTTAAAAAGGCTATGTCTGAAAGCGTGTCACAGGGCAATATATGTCGCTGTGCGTGCACGTCAGACTACAACTATACAGACACAGAAACGAAGAGATACCGCTATCAGGCGGTATTCGATGTAACCTACTACGAGGAGTGATAATACTATGGCAAACAATAAAGATAACGTATCAACAGGCAAGCCAAAGGTAGGCGGAGCGGTTTTCACAGCGGTCACAGGATCTACACTGCCGACGGATGCAACAACAGCACTTGACGCAGCGTTCAAAAGCCTGGGCTACTGCTCAGAGGACGGTGTAACAAACAGTTCTGGCATTTCTACTGAAAACATCAAAGCCTGGGGTGGAGATATCGTTGATACACCACAGACAGAAAAGACGGACACGTTCAAGGTCAAACTGATAGAGTGTACCAATACAGATGTGCTGAAAACTGTCTACAATGGCAGCAATGTTTCGGGCGACCTTGACACTGGCCTGACTATCAAGGTAAACAGTGCCGAGCATGAAGATCAGGCGTTCGTGTTCGATATGATACTGAAAAATAACGTACTGAAAAGAGTGGTCGTTCCGTTCGGCAAGGTGACGGAGATATCTGACATCACCTATAAGGATAATGAGCCTATCGGCTATGAGCTGACTATCACAGCCACACCTGACGAGAACGGCAATACACACTATGAGTACATGAAAAAGGGGGAATAACCTATGCTGACAGGTAAGACAGAAAGCGGTTTTGAGTTTGAAATAGAGGAGAAGACCCTTGACGACTATGAGTTTATCGAAGCTGTCGGTAAGTGTGAACAGGGCGACCCTCTCGCATATGTCAAGGTAGTTGACGTCGCCCTGGGAAGCAAGAAAGAAAAGGCTTTTGCGAAGATAAGAGAAAAGTGCGGCTATGTATCAGCAAAAGAGATAACAAAGCTTATCGTGGAGATCTTCCAGACACCTAAAGCAAAAAACTCTTAGTCCTTGCCGCTGTCATGGAGCGCTATCCTGATGAGCTTGACTGCGATATGGTGCAGTATTATCACATATACGACTACAAGTCGCTGCCTGCACGAAAGGTGGCGACTTTTCTTTGTGGTCTTGACAGTTCATCACGGGTCAAGCGCAAGCTCAACGGAGTTGGCGGTTCGTTCTCTGAGATATTGCTTGCGCTGATATTTGACCGCCTGCAATGGATATGCTGGTCGCAGACAAAGGACGGACAAAGAGGCGTGAACAGGCCGCAGTCAATAGCTGAAAAGCTTATAGGCAAGAATGACAGCGACAGTGAGATAACAGCGTTCCGAAGCGGTGAGGATTATGAGGAAGCAAGAAGAAAAATCTTAGGAAAGGAGGACTAACATGGCAGAAGAAAACGGCACACAGCTAGGCAAGGCATATGTGCAGATAGTTCCGTCTATGCAAGGGCTTGCGTCAGAACTGCGAAGAGCGTTCGGGGATAGTATGCCCGATGGTCACAAGTTTGGAAGTTCTCTTGGCGGCAAGGTCGTTTCAGGTTTTGGAAGCACTATCAAAAAGGGCTTTGCACTTGCCGCAAAAGCTGGTATAGCAACTATATCGGCAGCAAGCGCAGGCATAGGTGCTATAGTCAAAAGCTCTGCGAGCGCATATGCGGACTATGAGCAGAACATAGGTGGTGTCGAAACGCTATTCAAGGATAACGCCGATACTATCGTAAAGTACGCCAGTGAGGCATACAAGACCGCAGGAATATCGGCTAATGACTATATGCAGAACGTCACAAGCTTTTCTGCGTCACTTCTGCAAGGCTTGGGCGGTGATACAGCTCAGGCGGCTAAGATAGCCAATGAAGCAATGGTGGATATGTCGGACAATGCCAATAAAATGGGTACTGACATATCATCTATTCAAAACGCATATCAGGGCTTTGCAAAGCAGAATTATACCATGCTTGATAACTTAAAGCTCGGCTATGGCGGCACACAGTCGGAAATGGCAAGGCTCATCAACGATTCGGGCGTGCTTGGGGATTCAATAAAAGTCGATGAAAAGACCGTCAACAGCGTGTCATTTGACAAAATGATAGAGGCTATCCACAAGGTACAGACCGACCTTGACATCACCGGCACAACTTCAAAGGAAGCGGCAACAACAGTTTCCGGCTCTCTTGGTTCTGTGAAAGCAGCGTGGGCAAACCTTATGGCAGGAATGGGCGACAAAAACGCTGACCTGAAAAATCTTATCAGGGAAATGGTAAACACAGTAAAGATCTTTGCGAAGAATATTATGCCTGTCATAAAGCAGGCTCTTTCAGGGGTCACAACGCTCATAAGCGAGCTGACTCCTGACATAGCGGCCGAGCTTCCACAGCTTGTGAGCGACCTGCTTCCACAACTTATAGAAGCAGGCACACAGATATTTCAGGCGCTTGTGAAAGGCATTTCTGATAATATCGGCACGATAACGCAGGCGGCCATAACAGCCATTACAACTATCGCAACAGCACTTATACAGAACACAGGTCCTCTTGTGCAGTCGTTGGCAACTATCATAACCACTATAGCACAGGCTTTGCCGACGATTTTACCAGACCTTATCAATGCTATTGTTGAACAGATACCCACAGTTATACAGGCTGTTATAGATTGTATGCCTACAATAATTGACGGAACGATTCAGATAGTGACTGCTATCGCTGAGGCTCTTGTTGATAATATAGATCTTATCATAGACGGTGCAGTGCAGATCATAGATGCACTTACAATGTCACTTTCAGATAGTGATACGGCGGCAAAGCTTGCCCAATCGGCGCTTGAAATAATCGGCACGCTTACAATGGAGCTTTTGAAAAATCTTCCTGATATCCTTGCTGACGGCATACTTATAGCGGTCGAGCTCATCAAGGGCATCGCACAAGGTATGGTGGACTATTTTGCACCTGTTTCAGACGCTTTGTCTGATATGCTTATCGACCTTACAGACTGGTTTTCACGCAAGTGGAATGACTTCAAGGAATGGGGTTCAGATATGATACAGGCGTTCATAGACGGCATCAAAGAAAAGTGGCAGAGCCTTAAAGACACTGTATGTGACGTAGCCTCAAGCGTTAAGGACTTTCTCGGCTTTTCCGAACCTGACAAGGGCCCTCTTTCAAACTTCCACACTTTTGCACCTGATATGATGGACTTGTTTGCAAAGGGCATAGCAGACAACGAGGACACTATCACAATGCAGTTCAACAGGTCACTGCAACCGCTTATGGATACGGATATCATATCGCCAAGCTTTTCGGCACTCCCCGAAAAGAGTGTGAATAATAGCGGTAACGATACCATGAACAAGATCATCGCCCTCCTAGAAACCTACTTCCCACAGCTTGCACAGCAAGGAAACATTTATCTTGACGGCGATAAGCTCACTTCAAAAGTGGACGGAAAACTAGGCGAGAGGATCACAAGCAACGAAAGGAGGCTTGCAAGTGTCTAATGAATATATAGAGTTTGGCGGCAGAAAGTCTACCGATTTCTATTTGGTTATCCAAAAGGACGGCGTTCAGATATCTCAGCCGGAGGAAAACCGAATAGAAGCCACTTTGCCGTTTATGAACGGCTTTTATGACTTCTCGAAAATGGCAGGCGAGCGCACTTACAAACAGCGTGATATCATGATAAAATTCAGCCTTTCTGCAAAAGATGAAAACGAACTTTACCGCAGAAAATGTGATGTTGTCCGCTGGCTCAGCGGAGCAAAGGGCGAGCTGAGGATAAGCTTTCTGACAGACTATCACTTTGTAGGAGCGACAGCGGTGTTTGATACCTCCGCATTTGAGTTCACTTCACGGCGCACCGCTGATCTGACAGTGAACTTCAAGACGTATCCTTTCTTGCGTTCTGATGATTACTCAGACATCGGTTTTGACAACTTCAACTTTGAAACCGACTGTCTGAATTTGACGGATATATCGCTGACAGCAAGAGAGCAGACACAATACGCCCCTCCTGCGACCTTGAAAGTCTACTCATATGCTGATAGACCCATACGCCCACGTCTTTCTTACAAGCGCTCAGAGGACGATACAAAGGGTGTGGGCTTCACCTATTTTGCGCTCAACGACAAAGAGATAAGTGCAAGTGTATACCGCAACACGGAGAAAGAATTCGACCTTGACGAGCTGACTTTACAGCCTGGTGTGAATACTCTTGCGGCTTATGGTTTTGGCACACTGACACTCAAACTTTATGAGGAGGCACTGTAAATGTTTGTAGTTACTATCACAAACGGAGCTGAAAACACTATCATACACAGCGACGGCACAGACCGTATATCAGGCGGCAAGGTAGCAAAGTCTATCAACGCTGTGGATAGTTTCAGTTTTACCATATATCCGAATAATACAGGCTATGACCTCTTGAAGCCGCTTACAACGGCTGTCAGGGTCTATAATGAAAGCACTGACAAGGACGTCTTTATAGGCAGGGTCTTGAAGTGTCCTGACAGCATGGACGAGAGAGGCCTGATATGCCGCAAAGTCACCTGCGAGGGACGGTTAGGCTGGCTATACGATAGTGTTCAGCCGTATGTCGAATACAAAATGGTAGGTATATCAACAGTGCTTTCTTCGTTCCTATCCAAACATAATTCACAGGTGGGTGCAGATAAGCGCATAGAGCTGGGGCAGGTCACTGTTACGGCGAGCAACAACTACACATACACTGCGAATTGGGATAAGACAATGGACGTTATCGCAGACAAGCTTGTAGGGAAATTCGGCGGCGAGATACAGCTCAGAGATAAAGACGGCAAGGTATATCTTGACTATCTTGAGAGCATAGGACACGGCACTGATACCACCATAGAGCTTGCGGTCAACCTTAAAACCATATCACGAGAAGTGGACGAAACGGCGGTCATAACACGTCTTTATCCTCTCGGAGCAAAGGCGGAGGACAGCGAAAAGCGGTTGACTATAGGCACTGTAAACGGCGGTAAGGACTACATAGAGGACAGTTCGCTGGTCGCTAAATACGGCGTTATAAGCGGCACACAGATATGGGATGACGTTACCCTTGCGAGCAATCTTCTCAGCAAGGGCAAGGAGTATCTTAAATCTGTCAATCGTGCGAAAGTGCAGTATCAAATAACAGCACTCGACCTCTCGAGAATAGACAAGCACATTGAGCAGTTTGAACTCGGCTGTTGGTACAGAGTAAAAAATAGCCTTATGGGTATAGACGAGGATTTGCGCATTGTGGGTATATCCATAGACCTTGACAATCCGCAGGCTTCACAGCTAACCTTCGGTGACCGATTTGAAACGCTTTCGGGCTTTATGACAGCGAAAACACAAAGCCTGCAATCTGCTATAGATAACTCAGAGTTTAGGAACAGACAGGTCATAGACAGCAAAATTGAAAATGCCACAAAACTGATTACGGGCGCAGAGGGCGGACACGTCATTCTTGACCCGTCAGAAAAACCAGAACGCATTCTGATTATGGATACGGATGATATAAATACCTGTAAATCCTGCATTCAGCTGAACAAAAAGGGCTAGGTTTTTGGAAATCGTCCGACGGCGGTTCTGCAAAAGACGGACCGTACACAAACGCATGGACTATCGACGGAAATCTGGTGGCTAGTTTTATAACTGCCCTGACCCTGACAGGGTTGAAAATCAACAACGGCAATGGAACGTTCAAAGTGGACGAGAACGGAAACGTGGTCGCTAACAAACTGTCGTCAAAATCAGCAACTATCACAGGTGGAACGATAAATATAAAAACGTCTAGCCAGAATACCAGTGTAATTCAGCTATCCCATAATGAATGGACGCTGAAAGTCAGTCCGCTGGAGATACGCATTGACAACAGCACAATCGGCGGTCATATCGTTCTGCAGGCTGGCGCTATGTCGGGCTATTGGAATAACGAATTAAAATTTTCACTAGATACAAATAGTGGTAACATATCAACATATACGGACAACGGCAAAAAGGTGTTTACGGTTGATACTAATAACAGGGCAATGTATCTGTACAACGAAAATGAAAAAACCACAGTGCAGTGCTACGGCAAAACAGGTGATATCATGTGTAACAGCGTTACCACGAAAAAACACACACTAGACTAGGAGGGATAAAATGGCAAATAATGTTGATTTGGCAGCGGCAATCGAAACTGTCCGAAACGCATTTTATGGCCGTGACGTTCGCCAGGCATTGGTTGACGCACTGACGGCAACAGAACAGGCAGTAAACGATTTGAACCAAAACAAGGTCAAAAGCGGTACGATTGAATACACACTGGAAAAGGCGGCACCAAGTGTGCAAATACCGTTGAATTTGGATTTTGCACCAAAGCAAATATGCGTGTCGCTGAGGGATATCGGCACACCTAGCCCATTTCAGAACTACTGCACCCATGTACAGGTCTACAAAGGCGCATATTTCGCAGTGATCTGCATGGGTCCTAGCAATGGCGCAACCACTGTCAACGTTCCTGCAGGAACGTACAGCATTGACTACATAGCAATCGTATAGGGGGGTGCAGAAAAATGGTAATCAGACTAGACGAAAATTACAATGCAATGACATCAACAGCCCTACTGGGCTATGTGGGTGAAACTAATGCCCGTCCTGTATCGGTCGAGGGCATGGAGATAGATGGTGCAGACCGCTATGTGCTGACTATCGACTATGGCGACGGCACTGTCTATGAGGTCGATATCACAGGCGGCACATGGACACCAACGGCAGATATCTTGCGGTCGGCGCAGACAGTCAGCTGCCAGATAGTGGCGAAGAAGCTGTCAGGTGATGAGTATATATTAGTTAAAAAATCACGAATTTTCCACCTGAGAATAGGTGCGGCTATAGGCAATAATGCAGTACCGTCACCTGATGTGGCTGTGGACGCACTGGACCGCATAGACGCCATAGGCAGACAGGCGCACGCAGATATGCAGACAGCTGTCACCGCCGCAGAAACGGCGACTACAGCGGCTGAAAACGCTGAGAAATCAGCTACCACCGCAGGAGTATCAGCCGATACGGCAACGCAGGCGGCTGAACGTGCTGAGACCGCAAAGACATCTGCTGAAACGTCTGCAACGCAGGCTGAAACGGCTAGACAGGGCGCAGAAACCGCACGTGCTGAGGCAGTTAAATCACAGAATAGTGCCAAGGTATCAGCAGTGCAAGCATCAACGGCAGCACAGCAGACCGAGGCTGATAAGATAATAACTGCGGGGTATGCCAAAACCGCTAAGACCTGCGCTGACAGCACTGCGGCAGACAAGCAGGCTGTTCAGACGTTGGCAGAACAGGTGACAGCCGACAAGGCTACAGTGGCAGACCATGCCGCTAAGGTCGCAGAGGACAGAACTGCCGCTGAAACTGCCGCACAGACAGCACAAGCGGTGGCTGATAGTCTGCCAGATGATTATGTGACGGCTGTTGCAAAGATAGCTGAGAACACGGCTGAGATAGGACGTGTGAAGCTGACAGATAAAGAGTTACAACGTAGGGTAAATGCACTGTATTCCATCGGTCAGGGTGTGACACATAGGTTTGAAACTGATAGTGATACGGCATATCAGAAAACTGTTCCTACGGGGGCGAAGCTGATGTCGGTTAAGTCAATAGGTGGTCATTCTGAGGTCATTGACGGGGAGATTGTCAGTGTTGGCACAGAAAACGTTGTAGTGCAGGGAGCAAACCTGTGGGACGAAGTATGGGAAATTGGTACGATTAGTTCATCTAGTGGCAATAACGAAGGAAGTACTGTAACCATATATTCAGAAAATTATACACCAATTATTCCAAATTCAACATACATTTTCGTGTACGTAGGTAGTGCCAAATTTGAAAATGTGAAAACCAGATTTTACGACCATGACAAGAAATACATTGGCTATAATGACAACAACGGGCAAACTGTCTACCCAAACAAATCGTTCATAACGCCATCGAACGCATTCTATGTACGTTTCACACTTCCGCCAGACTATGGTAATGTTTACAAAAATGATATAGCGTTGATAGCAGGCAGTTCGGGAATCTACACCCCCTACCACAGCAACGTTTACCAAATTCCAGAAGCAATCCGCAATCTGCCTGGCTACGGTTGGTCGGCAGGAACGGCACGAAACTATGTGGACTATGAGAATAAACGATACGTTCAGTGCGTACAAAGCGTTGATTTGGGAACGCTAAGTTGGCGTGTCGGTGATAGTGTGTCGTTTAAGACGTTTCAACTAACAGGGCAGAAATTGACCAAAAATTATGATATTGCACCAAACATCCTCTGTTCAAAATATCCGACAAAAACGCAAAACGAACTGTGGGGCAAAATCAATGTAACAGGCATAACGACCGCTGCAAACGTTGACGGATATGTATACCTGAATGACACCGCCTACACCGATGCAGCTGCATTCCAGCAGGCAATGCAGGGTGTAATGCTATATTACGAATTGGAATCCCCAATCGTCACCGACATTTCCGACATTATCCCTGATGATTTCCTGCGAAACATCGAGGTCGAAGCAGGCGGTTCAATCACGTTCAAAGGTGGTAATGACGATCACAGAATACCTGTTCCAAATGAAGAAGAATACATCGTGAAACTGAGTGAAGTGGGAGGTACAACATGACGGAGCTACAAGAAGAAATGCTGAAAGCCGCAGGGCTATCCACCGAAGATTTTGAAAAACCTACAGTGACCGAGCAGGACAAAATAATGGCACAAGTGCTATACACAGCTGCTATGACAGGCACGCTGATAGGTGAGGAGGGCGAGTGATGTATTACAGCATTATTAAACGTTTCTATGATCTGGGCGTGTATTCACTGGCAAAGGTCAAAGATTTTGTCAAGGCAGGCGTTATTAGTCCGGAGCAGTTCAAAGAAATCACAAAGGAGGTATACCATGAAGCAGAAGTTAGCGAAACTCATTGATGTAAAGTCCATTGTAACACTGTTCTTGACAGCGGTGTTCTGCGTGTTGGCACTTCGCCGCACGATTTCAGCAGAGCAGTTCATCACAGTGTTTACTGTGGTGATATCGTTCTACTTTGGCACGCAGTCAGCCAAAAGAAAGTCAGGTGATGACGAGTGACGGAAGCAATTATCGTTGCACTGATAACGGCTGCTTCGGCGGTAGTGTGTCAGATCGTCATAGCATCTAACAGCCGTAAGACTATGCAACAGGCGCAGTACGACAGCCAAAAACTCATTGAGTACAAGATAGACAAATTGTCCGAGCGTGTGGACAAGCACAATTCCGTTATTGTTCGGACTTACAAGCTGGAACAGGATTATGCTTTGATCGACGAGAAAATCAAGGTGGCTAATCATAGAATTGACGATTTGGAAAGGAAGTAATTTTTATGGCAAAGACATTTAAGGGCATTGACGTTTCACAGTATCAGCAGGGCGTTGACTTCAAGAAGGTCAAGGCTTCGGGGGTCGATTTCGTTATCATTCGTGCAGGCTTCGGCAAGTACGCCAATCAGAAAGACCCCTACTTCGAGAGCCACTACAAGGCAGCTAAGGCGGCAGGGCTAAAAGTTGGTGCTTACTGGTACAGTTATGCGACAACTGTTGCGGAAGCAAAGGCAGAGGCTCAGACCTGTATCAATGCTATCAAGGGCAAGACGTTTGAGTATCCGATATACTTTGACCTCGAGGAGCGTTCACAGTTCGCAAAGGGCAGAGCATTTTGCAACAGCCTTGTCAAGAATTTCTGCAATGCACTTGAACACGCAGGCTACTGGGCAGGACTGTATATCAGCCGTTCGCCTTTACAGCAGTACATATCTGCCTACGTCGCTAAGAGATATGCTCTTTGGGTCGCTGAGTACGGCTCACGTTGCAACTACGGCGGAACATATGGTATGTGGCAGTACACAAGCAGTGGCAAGGTCAGCGGTATCAGCGGCAATGTTGACATGGATATCTGCTATGTGGACTATCCTGCGAAGATAAAGGCGGCAGGGCTGAACGGCTTCAAGAAGACCACCAGTTCGACCACAAAGCCGTCTGCAAGCCACGCCAAGAAGACAGTGACTTATACTGTGAAGCGTGGGGATACGCTCTCAGGCATCGCTAAGCGGTACAAGACTACTGTTGCGAAGCTTGTCAAGAACAACGGTATCAAGAACGCTAATCTCATTTATGTGGGGCAGAAAATCAAAATCAAGTAGGTAGTAAGACAGCCGACAGGGATTATTCCTTGTCGGCTGATTTACTTAATATTCAGTTTTGTCTTTAACAAATGCCGCCACTGCGCTTGCTGAAAGAGCTTCACAGGGGAAGCGGACTTGCTCTGACGTTTTAGGCTATGACCTAGACGGAAAGGATAGTCTTACTATCAATGAAACAGAGGCAGAAGTTGTTCGGTTAATTTTCCAAAAGTTCATTGAGTATCAGTCTTATCTACCTGTAGCTGAGATAGTCAACGCAATGGGGCATCATGGGCGACGAGGAAGTTCATTTAACGCTGAGTCGATAAAGAAAATAGTAACACGACCTGTTTACATCGGCTATTATAGCTTTAAGGGGCATTTATATCAGGGCGACTATGAGCCGTTGATATCGGAAAAAGATTGGAGACATGCGCAACGTATTGTACAGAAGATACGTTGCGATCGTAGAAAGTATATCAGATAGTAGTTCAGCCCCTCTCGGAGTGATCTGAGGCGGCTGATTTTGGTGCTCAACCAAGGTGAAAATAAGGGTAAAAAAATGTACAATTATCCTCTTTGACCTACCCTTGAGGACGATTTTGACGTACAATTGACGTACAACGAGCCAATAAGAGTGCTTATTTAAGGGATTTCTTTATTCCTTGGTAAGGACGAGGTCACCGGTTCAAGCCCGGTTAGCAGCTCCAGCAAAGCAGCTATTAAATTGCGTAAATGCGTGGTTTGATAGCTGTTTTTGTTTTGTCTGATATTTTGTGATGTGACGTGAATTTTTGACTTAACGTACAACGTAACGTACAATGAAAAATTAGGTCAAAAGCTATCTTTTAAGCTTTGACATTTCCTGCACTAACGCTGTTCTGTCCTGTCCCGAATGGTTGTATATGTCAGCAGTAGTTTCATACTTGGCGTGACCAATGATCTTCTGCAATTTTTCGGGTTGCATACCGCAGTCGGCTGATATGGTCGCAAATGTGTGACGGCAGCAGTGTGGCGTTATTTCTGTTTCGTACCTCTCGGTTATCCTGCCGTTTTTAAGTTTGGTAACAGTCGGCGGCGGAATTATGCCGCACTCGGCAAGAGCAGGATAAAAATTTCTCTTGCGAAAATTATTGACGTCACCGCTGAGCAAAAGCTGTGTGCGGCTCTCGTTGTACCAGCTCTCAACAAAGCTCTTTATCTCAGGTATCTTCGGCGGTAAAGGAACTATCCTGTCTTTGCCTGCTTCGGTCTTGATGCCGCCGATAATGTATCCCTCATCAAGGTGTACGTTCTCTTTGAGTATGGTAAACACCTCGCCGATACGAAATCCTGTGTAGATCATAAAAAGTATGATCTGAACGGACTTGTCATCTGAATGTTCCCACAGCTTTTCACGCTCTTCACCGGTGAAGATGCGGCGCTCTTTTTTGGTCTCTTTTGGCAGAACGATAAAGCTTGCATAGTTCTTGTCGATTATGTCATTCTGAGCGGCATATTTACACAGCTGCGAGCATAAGATCGGAAGAGCACACGTCTGAACTCCAGTCACGAGTGGATCTCGT
>OOCV01000661.1_pt1 | contig 18994 bp, 18 predicted proteins | sample 1671061 | NCBI WGS metagenome assembly OOCV01 (sample SAMN06348118, study PRJEB24527) | human gut metagenome | biome: human gut; feature: ankylosing spondylitis patient; material: feces | host: Homo sapiens | place: China | collected 2015-10
TATAATCGTGAGCAGATTATAGGATGCATGTTGGCTGACTTACTGCTATTTGATTTACAGGTACTTCAGGATGCGATAATGAAAAGTAGAAAAGGCAGCAGGAAAAGATCCTGTTGTCTTTTCTTTTTGCCCAAAACGACGAATCGAGGTGATGGAACATGGCCCGGGCGCCAGATAAAAGAATAGAGCAGGCAAAGGCCATGTACCTGAAAGGCATGAAATTGGTTGAGATTGCAAGTCGACTGAATCTGCCGGAAGGAACTGTTCGCCGTTGGAAATCTACTCACAGATGGGATAACGAGCGTTCGGATAAGAAAAGCGAACGTTCGGATAAGAAAAAAAGAGGCGGTCAACCGGGAAATCAAAATGCGACCGGTCCGCCGGGAAATAAGAATGCAGTTAAAACAGGAGAGTTTGAGACTCTCTTTTTTGATTGCTTAGAACCAGATGAACAGAAGCTGATCCAGACAGTACAGCCAGATAAAGAACAGCTGCTTCTGCAGGAGATCCAACTGCTGACTGTCCGGGAACGGCGTATGTTAAAGCGGATTGAATCCCTGAAGCTCCTGGAGCAATCTTCCAATCCGGAAGAAGTCCAAGAGGATGATGAGCTTGAAAAAGCCCCTCCCGGAATGTCTGTCACAAAATACAAATCCGGTATGGAGAAAGGCAAGCCAACACTCCTGAGGGAATATGAGGGAATCCTTGGTCAGATCCAGTCCATTGAGGATGCGTTGACCCGCGTGCAGGCGCGGCGCCAGAGAGCCATCGAGGCCTTACATAAATTTGGCTACGACGATGCACGGCTGGAGCTGGCGGCAATGCAGCTGGAATTTGAAATGAGCAAACAGGATGTTCAGCAGGAAGAAACCGGAGATGATGGGTTCCTTTCCGCAATGAATGCCGTGGCGCAGGAAGTCTGGGGTGATGAGAGTGTATGAGAAAATCTCATCATTGAAAGAAAAGCTACAGAAGCTCAAACAAAACATCAAAAGCCGGCAGAAAGGTCAGACATTCCATTTTTCACCATTTTCCAGAAAACAGAAGCAGATTCTTACCTGGTGGTGCAAAGATTCACCGGTCCATGATAAGGATGGAATCATAGCCGATGGCGCGATCCGATCTGGAAAGACCGTCAGCATGTCGCTGTCTTTTGTTATGTGGGCAATGAGCAGTTTTGCAGGTCAGAACTTTGCCATGTGCGGAAAGACAATCGGCTCCTTCCGGCGAAATGTTTTGTTCTGGCTGAAGCTTATGCTTCGGTCAAGAGGTTACTCCATCACAGATCACCGCGCAGACAATCTGGTAGTAGTGCGGAATAATGGTATTGAAAACTATTTCTACATTTTTGGTGGCAAAGACGAACGTTCCCAGGATCTGATTCAGGGTATTACATTGGCTGGCGTTTTCTTCGATGAGGTCGCGCTGATGCCGGAATCCTTTGTGAATCAGGCGACTGGCCGATGCTCCGTTGAAGGTTCCAAGTTCTGGTTTAACTGCAACCCGGACGGCCCATATCACTGGTTCAAGCTCAACTGGATTGATAAGTCAACCGGATATCTTGGGAAAGAGCAGGTGGAGCAGATCCGGAAGAAAGCTGCTGCAGAAGGAAAAGATCCGGGATTGAAAGAAATCCTGTATTTGCATTTTACGATGGATGATAATCTGTCGCTGGCAGAAGAGATCAAAGCAAGATACCGGAGCATGTACATCGGCGTTTTCTTCAAACGCTACATTCTGGGGCTTTGGGCAGCAGCAGAGGGAATTATCTATGATATGTTCGATGAAAGCAAACATGTCAAAGAATACCAGGAATATGTCCATCTTCTGATAAATGGAAACCGTTATGTGTCCTGTGATTATGGAACCCAGAATGCAACTGTATTTCTTCTTTGGAACAAAGGCACTGATGGAAAATGGTACTGCACCCGGGAATATTATTATTCGGGTCGCGATAAAGGAAAACAGAAAACTGACGCGGAATACGTAGCAGATTTGAAAGAGTGGCTGGATGGAACAAAGATCAAGGCAATGATCGTGGACCCATCGGCCGCTTCTTTTATTGCAGAACTTCGGAAACATGGCTATAAAGTGCTAAAAGCCAATAATGATGTACTGGAAGGAATTCATCTACTGGGAACGCTTTTGAATTTGGAAAAACTGGTATTTGATGCTTCCTGCACCGAAACCAGAAAAGAATTTGTTTCTTATATCTGGGATGAAAAAGCAGTAGAAGGCGGGGAAGATAAACCCGTAAAGAAGTGGGACCACTGCATGGACGCTGCACGCTACCTGTGTAGTACCATCATTGGCAGAAAGACGGCGCGGTTCTTAAGCTGAGGAGGTGAGAAAAATATATACTTTTACAATACCGAGAGATACCTTTGACGAAACACAGCCAGACAAGCGTGTGATCCGGAACCTGATCCGGGAACATGTCGCGATTGCGCAGCATCTGCATGCCAATATGGACTATTACAAGGGTAAGCATAAAATTACGACGGAAGAAAACCGTCAGAATAAGCTGGTCTGTAATCATGCACATGATATTTCCGATACGGCATCCAGCTATTTTATTGGCAATCCGATCGCATATACCTGCAAAGACGATATCACACCGCTGACGGACGCTCTGGAGCTGGCCGGTGCGGATGAAGCAGACGGTGATAATGGTCTGGAACTTTCCATTTATGGCCTGGCATATGAATATATTTACATAAAGGAAGATGAAAACGACCTCTGTATCAAGAATTTATCGGCAGAGCATACCTTCATGGTAAAAGATGACAGCATCGAGGAAAAAGAACTCTTTGCTGTCTATTATTATATCCGGAAAGACGATTCCAGGAAGGAACGGGATCACTTTATTGCTACGGTGCTGACAAAGAGTTTTAAATATGAGCTTGATATCGAGGACTGTGATGAACCGCAGACGATGGATGAAATCGGGAAGGAGCATTTTCTTGGCGATATTCCCGTGGTTGAGTATTTAAACAATAAAATGGCAATCGGAGATTTTGAGCTGCAGATTCCACTGATTGATGCCTATAACGCGTTGATGAGTGACCGTGTGACAGATAAGGAGCAGTTCATTAATTCGATTCTTGCCATCTACGGAACTCTGCTGGTTGATGACGATAAAGAAGAGGGTGAAGAAGACGCCGGAATTAAGGAATTTAAGAAAAGGCTGAAACAATATCAAATTCTTGAGCTTCCAGATACGGCAAAAGCAGAGTATTTGACCAGAACCTTTGATGAAACCGGCGTGGAGATTCTGAAAAAGGCAATCGAGCAGGACATTCACAAATTCAGCCATATTCCGTGCATGACGGATGAAAGTTTTGGTGGAAACGTCAGCGGCGTGGCAATGGAGTTTAAACTGCTGGGAATGGAAGATATTACCAAGATCAAAACGAGATATTACCGGAAAGGCCTCCGAAAGCGTCTGCGGATCTTCTGCAATTATCTTTCCATTCATCAGAAAATGAATCTGGATCCGGCCGGAATCACAATGACCTTTACGCGGGCGCTTCCGAAGAATCTGCTGGAGATCAGCCAGATCGTATCCAACCTTTGGGGCAAGGTAAGCAAGAAGACCTTACTGTCGCAGATCCCGTTTGTGGATGATGTGGACGAAGAGTTGAAGGAAGTGGAAAAGGAAACGCAGGAAAATATCGAGAACCAGCAGAAAATGTTCGGGAATGATCCGAATACCCCGCCAGATCAGCCGGATGAAGCATCCGCAGAGGATGATGTAAACCATGACGAAAAGGAATGAGCAGTATTGGAAGAACCGCGCGGCGCAGAGAATGTGGGAATACATGCAGAGTGCCGAAGAGACGGCAGATGAGGCGGCAAAGTTCTATCAGAAAGCGGCGGCGTACCTGAATCAGGAGATTGATGGTATTTTCGAGAAATATATGACAAAACATAATCTTTCGGAAAGAGAAGCCTATGACCTGCTGAATCAGATGACGAACCGTGCTTCAATACAGGAATTACTGCAGAAGCTCCAGAATGGTGCTAAAGACACCGAAAAGGAGCAGATCATACAGAAACTTGAAGCTCCGGCATATCGGGCGAGAATCGAGCGTCTGGAGCAGATCCAGAGTCAGCTCGACCAGATTATGCGGAATGTATATCAACAGGAACTGGCTCTTTCCACATCGCATTATGCGGCGCTGGCTGAGGAGGCCTATTACAAATCAATATTCGACATTCAGCAACGCTCCGGGTATGGATTTTCCTTTGCTAAGGTTGATCAGAAAATGATTGACCGATTGCTGAAGAGCAAATGGTCGGGAAAGAACTATTCCACGCGAATCTGGAATAACACCGGCGCGTTGGCGCAGACGCTGAAAGAAGAGCTTCTGGTCAGTCTGGTGACCGGTCGCACCGAACGGGAAACGGCTGCGATCATTATGCAGAAATTTGCGCAGGGCAGCAGTCAGGCCCGTCGCCTGATCCGGACAGAAAGCAGCTATATCACCGGGCAGATGGACCTGCAGTCCTACAATGAGTGTGGGATAGAAAAATATGTCTATCTCGCCACACTGGATCTGCGGACCTGTCAGGAGGACTGTGCGCCGCTGGATGGGAAGATATTTCCGGTCAAAGATGCAAAACCCGGCGTGAATATGCCCCCGATGCATCCCTGGTGCCGGTGCACGACGATTTCATATTTTTCGGATGAAATTCTGCGGAGCCTGCGCCGAAGAGCAAGGGATCCGGTTACTGGAAAGACATATACAGTGCCTGGGGATATGACTTATCAGCAATGGTATCAAAAATATGTTGCGGAAAATCCAGAAGCGAAACAGAAGGAAAAGGAAATCAAGAATAGGTTTGCCGATCGGAAACAGTATGATCAGTATAAAGAAGTTTTGGGAAGCAATATGCCAAAGAGCTTTGCAAAATTCCAGAAAATGAAGTATAATGAACCTGAAAAATGGGAAGAACTTAAAGCATTAAAACTTTATCTGGAAAGCAATCCTGGAAATAGCAGCCGAGATTATTATGTTCAAGCAGCATTGAAAGAAGCAGGAATCAAAGGAATTGCAAAGGTATATCCGGTAAAACTGGATGTTTCAGGCTATTCTTATGATTCGGAACATATAAATGCAGAACGGGCGCATATGGTCAGCCGTGGAGAAGCAGAACGATTTATTGCGGAATCAGATTTGTCTCTTACCAGATGGAACGGCAGATTTGTAAATTATTACAGCAAAGATGGAGCAACGTATGTAGACGTAGAAAATAAAAATATTCGGACGGCATTTACAAAGAAAGAATTTGATGAAAATACTTTAAAAATCCGAGAGGTGATAGAGAAATATGCAGGAAAGAACAGTCATATGTCCGATACTAAAAAAGCAGATTGACGATGCTATATGCTACGATGTTCATATGAATGTTGAGGGACTGGCACCGGATTGGACAGTACCAAAGGAAGTTCTTTTGGTATCGGAATATAAAAAGATCTGTATGAATTGTGAAAATCATAAAGAATAGATACCACCAGTCGAGAGGCAGGTGGTATTTTTACGTCCATTTTTAAGAAAGAGAGGATCAGAAAATGAAAAAAGCCATGCTGAGTCAGCCTATGGGAGGCAAAACAGACGAAGAAATTATCGAAACCAGAGAAAGAGCCATGAAAGCTTTAAAAGAAAAGGGATTTGAGGTTGTAAATACCCTTTTTACAGATGAATGGTACAACCATGAGAATATGGAAAAACGCGGAGTTGTCCAGATTCCGCTGTGCTTTCTGGCAAAATCTCTTGAAAACATGAGCTTGTGTCACGCGGTTTATTTTTGCAAAGGCTGGGAGAATGCCCGTGGATGCAGAATCGAACATGATGCTGCGGTAGCCTACGGACTGGAAATTATTTATGAAGATTAATTGCGCCGGCGCAATTCCAAACGAGCAATGCACGCAGAGATGCGTGTTATTTTTATGCCTTTTTCCTGCCAGGCGTTAAAGAAGCAGGGAAAATCCAACAGCGAATGGCCCGGGCACGAGAGTGAATAGGCTGGGCGGAAAGGACACAAAAACCATGAGAAAGAAACATTTTTATTGCAAAATCCCGATGAATCTGCAGATCTTCGCGGACGGCGGAGCCGGAGATGATGCTGGGGCCGATGGCGGCAATGGCGGCGGAGACGGTGCAGCAGATCAGGGAGGAGCAGAACTTCCGTCATTTGACGATTTTCTGAAAGGAGAAGGAAATCAGGCAGAATTTGACCGCCGAGTAAAAAAAGCAATCGATACGGCAGTGACCAAAGCGCAGGAAAAGTGGCAGGCACTGACCGATGACAAGCTGTCCGAGGCGGAACGTCTTGCCAAAATGACGAAAGAAGAGAAAGAGCAGTATCAGCAGCAGAAGAGAGAGAAAGAGCTTTCTGAGAGAGAAGCAGCAGTTACCCGGAAAGAACTGATGGCAGAGGCAAAGAATACCCTTGCCGAGAAAAATCTTCCGGTGAGTCTTGCCGAAGTTTTAAACTACACGGATGCAGATTCCTGCAGTAAATCGATTTCCGCCGTAGAAAAGGCTTTCCAGCAGGCAGTGGAAGAAGCTGTAAACGAGCGTCTGAAAGGCGGCAAACCGCCGAAGAAGGCACCGGATCAGGTAACTGTCACAAAAGAAATGTATGCCAAAATGGGATACGCAGAAAGACTGAAACTGAAAACAGAGAACCCGGAGCTGTACAAGCAGTTATCCGGAAGATAAAGGAGGAAAATAAATGGCAGGTACAATTTTTGGAATTCCATTTGATGAAGAATTATTTATGCAGATGTGGAGCGAGGCGCCGGACCCGTATCTTACTGCGATGATCGAATCCGGCGCGGTGGTAGAAGATCCGGTTATTGCCAGCAAAATCGCCAACAATGGCAATCTCTATACCATTCCGTTTTATGATACCCTGGACGGTGAAGATCAGAACTATGATGGTCAGACAGATATCACCGTAACAGAGGTCAGCGGCGGTGTTCAGACCGGTGTTGTATACGGCAGAGCAAAAGGCTTCTTCGCCCGTAACTTTACCGCGGAACTGTCTGGTGCAGACCCGATGGGTCACATCGTGGCAAGCGTCGCAAAATACTGGCAGAAAAGACGCCAGAAACGTCTGATTGGTATTACAGACGCGGTATTCGGCATTACCGGCGCATCTGAAAATGCGAAATCATGGAATAATAATCACACCTTGGATCTGTCTTCTTCCACCTCTGCAGCAAAGAAGATTGAAGAAACAGACCTCAATGATCTGGCAACGCTGGCCTGCGGCGATCATAAGGATCAGTTCAGACTTGCAATCATGCATTCCAATGTTGCGAAAACACTGGAAAATAAGCAGCTTCTGGAATACTGGAAGTATACAGATTCGAACGGCATTCAGCGTCCGATGAACATTGCATCGGCTAATGGATACACCGTTATTATTGACGATGGAGTGCCGTGTGTTGCTGTTGGAGGTTCTGGCGATAATAAGGATCTGAAAAAATATACGACCTATCTGTTTGGCCAGGGCGTGATCCGTACTGCAAAAGGACGCGTGGACCGACCGATCGAACCAAACCGTGATGCAAAAAAGAACGGCGGTCAGGATGAGCTGATTACCAGAATGAGAGAGACCATCCATCCGAACGGATTCAGCTTCACCGTGCCGAAATCCGGCTGGACCGAGTCTCCGACCGATGCACAGTTATTTGCAACTGCGAACTGGGGCATTAAATTCGACCCGAAAGCAATCCCGATGGCCCGCCTGATTACCAACGGCTGATGGGAAGTGATCGGATGACCGAACTGGAAAAGCTGAAGAAAATAACCGGTGAAAAAGACGAAGAGCTTCTGCAGATCCTCTTAGAGGATGCGGAGGCTTTCGTTTTGTCCTATACGAATCGCACCCACCTCGTGTCCGGCCTGGATAAGGCAGTCCGGGATCTGGCAGTTATCGCCCTGAACCGGATGGGAACCGAGGGCGAGGCGGCGCGCACCGGATCCGGGGAGAGCTACACATTCAACGATGCCCCAAAGCAGATCTACGATGTGCTGAACCGGTACCGGCTGGCGAGAGTAGGAGGGAAGACGTTTGAGGCTGAAAAGAAACAGGCTGGTGGAGCTGAAACACTGTCCTCTTGAGCAGAAAAAGGATAACGAGGGCGGAACCTACATCGAATATGGTTCTGCTGTTCCCTTCCAGGCGGAAATGTGGGCTGCCGGCGGGCGGATCCAGACAGAAATGTACGGTCCGCGCCTGCCGAATATCCGCAATCTTCGGATTGACGGCACATACACGGAGCAGTCCGGGAAGAATGGAAAACTTTCGTATACGGTGGCGGATGGTCCGACAATTTCCGTAAATGACGGCATCTGCATCAACGGGGCGCAGCCGGATTACAAGGTAATTGCCATCTATCCCTATCGTTATCTGACACTGGAGGTGGAAAAGTTATGATTCTTGGAACCAAAGATGTCACCGAGATGCTGAAAAATGCTTCTGAGCTTGAAATCAGCAAGGCGGTTTCCAAGGGAATCAAGCTGGTACAGTCCGCGGCGCGGGCGGAATGCCCGGTGGATCACGGCGAATTACGGGGAAGTATTTTCACAGTGGTAGAGGCAGAAGGCCGGAATGTGACCGGTATCTGCTATACAAATAAAAAATACGGCCCGTATGTGGAATTTGGTACCGGTCCGAAGGGACAGGCGAACCATGAGGGTATTTCGCCGGATGCGACGCCGGTTTATACTCAATCACCATGGTGGATCCATGAAGGAAACGGATGGAATGAGGTAGATCGGGAAACAGCAGAAAGATGCGGCTGGTTCTACATCGACACACCGGAGGGGCGGTTTTATCAGTGTACCGGACAGGCGGCGCAGCCGTTTATGTATCCGGCGTTGAAAAATAACGAGAAGCAGATTGAGCAGGTTATACGAGAGGAGTTGAGAAAACAGTTTTGAAGAACGTAAAAGATCAGGTATATGCGGCCCTGGATGCCGTATTTGAGAACGTAACGGACCAGTACCCGAAGGACTGGGCGGCACTGCCTGCGGTGCAGTACACAGAGGAAGACAATAAGGTCTACGAGCGTACGGATAACAAAGAAGATAAATCCTACGTGCGGTATCGGGTTGATATTTGGAATAACCGTTCCACTTCCGGAGCTGCCATGCAGGTCGATGCTGCATTGTCAAAACTCGGTCTGGTGCGCATCCTCTGTCAGGACACACCAGATCCGTCCGGCATGAAGCATAAAGTGATGCGTTACGAAGGAATTATTGATATGGATTCAGAGCAGGTATACTGGCCTGCTTAGGAAAGGAGCAAACATATGTTAGCAAATGGTGCGAAATTAGGATACAAGAAACACGGCGCGGCAGAAAGCAGCTATACAGATCTTCCTGGTCTGAAAGAGATTCCGGAGATTGGAGTGGAGGCCGAGAAGGTGGACAACACCTGCCTGACGGATACTCATAAGGTATATGAGCAGGGAATCGGCGATCTGCCGGAAATGACTTATAAATTCAAATACGACAATACAAAAGCCACTTCTCCGTATCGGCTCATGAGAACTGCGCAGGAGAACAAGGATCTGCTGGATTTCCAGGAAACGGCAGCAGACGGTACAAAGTGCAGCTTCAGCGCGGAGGTTTCCGTAAAACGTACTGGTGGCGGTGTCAATGGTGTGGTCGAGTTCGAGTTAACCATGCTGGTACAGAGTGATCTTACCTGGACAGACCCTACATAAGGAAAGAGAGGAAAAATAAATGAGCGAATATACTGGCGGCATCGATGAAGAAATCGGTGTAGAAGAGAAAGAAAAATCCGATAAAATCACAAGCATCGAGGAGAAAAAGCCGAAAAGACGGCCATTCCACTACTGGGAAGTAGGGGACAGAAGACTGAGCCTGAAGCTGAACACCCGGATGATTGAAATTCTGGAGAACAAATACAAGATGAACATCATGAATCTGGTTGCTGGCGGCGATATCCCGCCGCTGTCCGTCATGATTACGGTAGTACAGGCGGCAGCAGCTCCGTGGACACACAAGCTGAAATACGAGGACGTCCAGAAGCTGTATGACAAATGGACCGAGGACGGCGGTGATCAGATCACCTTTTATACCCAGATCGTCATGCCGATGATGGTGGTTTCCGGTTTTTTCCCAGAGACCCAGGCGGAGAGTATCATGAAGAGCCTGGAAGAGGCAGAAGAAATGATGTAACACTTGTATCCGATGACTTGGATGAATTGTACGAACAGGCGCTGGACTGCGGCATCCGTCCGGCGCTCTTCTGGGAGCTGTCGCCGCTTGAGATTGCGGATCTGATGGCGAGTTACCATCGGAAAGAACGGCGGAAATTCAAGCGGCAGGTAGGGCTGTCCTTCCTGCAGGCGGAAGTAACCGCGCGGTATGTCACATTGCAGAAGGATGATCCGCTTCCGGAACCATGGGAGTATTATCCGACACTGTTCGAAAAAGAAAAACAGGCATTCGAACAGGAAAAACTGAAAGAATATTACGAAAAGCGGCGGGAAGATGCCGCGAGATACAACCAGAGACGGCATCAGATGGAAGAGAACTGATGTCGTCTCTCTTTTTAAAAATCGTAGGAAGGAGGTGAAAACGATGGCGGAAGATCTTGCAAAATTGCAGGTCAAACTCGAAGCGCAGGCAGATGAATATGTCAAAGATCTCAAAAGAGCTGACGCGGAGACCAAAAGAGCTGTTGATAGCATGTCCAAAGAAACGGAACGCTTAAAAAAACAGTCTTCCAGCATGGGTATGTGGAAAAACACAGGGAAGTTGATTGCAGACTCCGTAAAACATGCGATTCCAAACATCAAAGCTATGAATGCCGAGATAAAAAATTATGTGAAAGAAGCGCAGGTAGCTGCTGGTGTTAAAGTGTATACCGACGAATATGCAGAAACGCGAAAAAATATTGAGAAGACCCGAAAAAAGCTCAACGAACTTCGGCAGGAAGAAAAGGCACTGCAGCAGATGGGAGAAAACAGCGGTGAGTCCGATCGGTACCGAAGTCTCAGAAAATCCGCTGAAAAAACGCAGGCGGAACTGGATGTACTGCAGGAAAAAATGAAAAAGCTGGAAGACGACGGTGATGCACAGGAATATACTCCGAAATATCAGAGAACGATTGACGCTATGCTTGCAGAGCAGAAACGTGTGGCAGAACTGCAGAAGGAACTTGACACAAGACGAAAAAGCGGATCTTCTATGGCTTATATCACAGAGCAGGGAAAACTCGGAAATGTGAAAGATGATCTGGAAGAAAGCAGAAGAAAAGTAAAAGATCTGGAAAAGCAGTTGGAGGACCTGGAGAAAAGAGGAAAAGACTGGCAACCGACCGAAGCGGCCAGAAAACTCTCAGACCAGATGGAGCAGACCTCGGAAAAACTCGGAAAGTATCGTACAGAAATGACGGAACTTCGAGCAGATGGTGTAGATCGCGGAACTGATGCATGGATCAAGAACCAAAAAGAGATTGCAAAAGCTCGTGGCGAGATAGAAAAATACAAAATCATGAGCAGAAACATGGAATCTTCCGGTGAAGATATAAAGAAAGGAACCGGCGGCGTAGCAGCTAGCGTCAAGGCGGTTGTTAGTGAAATGAAAAAGTCCATCAGTCAGACAAAAGTCGGTAAGGTAGCATCAGTCGGCTGGGGTGGTGCTACCAAATTTTTCAAAGTGGTGTCATCCGGCGCAAAGCTTGCGACAACAGCAATCAAGAAGTGTTCCGGAGCAGCCGCATCTCTGATCCATCGTTTCAGTAACGGCATTTCCGTCGCCGGGCGGTTTGCGAAAGGCCTTTTGAGCCTTGGCAGAGGAGCCAGAAATACAGCCGGCGGATTCCAGGGCGGCCTGAAAGGGCTGCTGATGTACGGATTGGGAATTCGTTCCCTCTTCGCGCTGGTCAATCGTCTGCGCAGTGTCCTGACAGAGGGGATGAACAATCTGGCGCAGTACAGCGACAGCACCAACGGCAGTCTTTCTATGCTGATGTCGTCCCTGACACAGCTGAAGAATGCTCTGGCAACAGCTTTTGCGCCGATCTTGAATGCAGCAGCACCGATGCTGAATCTTCTGATTCAGAAAGTGACGGCAGCCGTAACGGCGCTGGGACAGCTCTTTGCGTCACTGACTGGTCAGTCCGGCTTTGTAGCAGCAAAAAGAGTCAATCAGGACTATGCCAAGAGCTTAAACTCCAACGCAGACAGCGCGAAGAAAGCCAACAAAGAAAATAAGAAGCTGCAGAACACGCTGTTCGGTTTCGATCAGATTAACAAGCTGAATGACAATTCCGACAGTGATGATAACGCAGACAACAGCACGGGAGGTGGTTTAACACCGGCGGACATGTTCGAGACTGTTCCGCTTGACAGCAAGGTCAGTGATTTTGCGAAAAAGCTGAAAGATGCATGGAAAAATGCAGATTTCACGGAGATCGGACAGATTGTCGGTACCAAACTGAATGATGCGCTGAATCGGATTCCATGGGGACCGATCCAGAACACGGTGCGGAAAGTTGGCAAGTCAATTGGCACGTTTATCAGCGGTTTCGTCGAGGTGCCGGACCTTGGCACCAACATCGGAAAAACGATCGCTGAAGCGGTCAATACCGGTGTCGGAGGCATCAATGCTTTTCTGGACAATACCAGATGGGATTCTGTCGGAAAAATCATCGGTGATGGGCTGAATGGTGCTGCAGATACTGTAGACTGGCCGGGAATCGGTCATCTGTATGCACAGAAGTGGAATGCAGTATTTGCAGTTATCGGTGAAGCGGCGCGGACGTTCAAATGGAACGGATTCGGAAAGAATCTTGCTGGCGGGCTGAATACCGCAATTGCGGATTTTGATTGGGCGGGAAATGGTGCACGAATCAGTGATCTTGCACTGGGACTGCTTAATACGATTTCAACGTTTCTGGAGCAGACGGACTGGGTAAAACTTGGAACGTCCATAAGATCCTATATTGAAGCTATTGACTGGAAAGGGATTGCTACCAGTTGTTCGAAGGTTGTTCGGGAAGCATTCTTTGCACTTGGCGCTGTCATTGGCGGCCTGGTTGGCGATGCATTTAAGTCCGCACAAAGGTATTTTGATCAGAAAACGCAGGAGTGTGGCGGGAATGCTTTTCTTGGTTTCCTTAAGGGAATTCTGGATGCAATTGCCGGCATAGGGACTTGGATTAAGAAAAATATTTTTGATCCGTTTATGAAAGGGTTCAAAAATGTATTTGAAATCCACAGTCCGTCCAAAGTCATGGCAGAGATGGGAAAATATCTCATCGAAGGAATGCTGAATGGTATCACGGAAAAAATTGCTGCTATCAAGCAGAAATTTTCCGAAATCAAGGATGCCATCAGCAAAAAATGGGAGGAAGTAAAGACAGACACCTCGAAAAAGTGGAAGCAGATCAACGATGATACGTCTAAGAAAATAGCAAATCTCCGCGACGATGCCAAAACAAAATTTGAGGAAATCCGTTCCAAAATTTCAGAAAAATGGTCTTCCGTGCGCCAGAATACGGAGACGAGCTGGAATAACACGAAGACCAGCCTTGCCCAGAAATGGTCTGGGATCCGCTCGGATGCGTCGTCAAAATTCGAGAATATCCGCAGTACAGTGGCTCAGAAGTGGACAAACCTGCACGGAAATACGACTTCCACTTGGTCTCAGATCGGCAGCAGTTTGAAAAATACTTGGTCAGATTTGAAGGGCAATGCATCTCGGGCGTTCGGAACGATCAGTGATAATATCTTAAACTGTTTCCGAAATTTGAAAAATTCCCTGAAGAGCACAATGTCCGGCGTGGCAAATGCCATCATTTCTCCGATCGGCAGCGCGGTCAACGGCGTGATCAGCGGTGTAAACTGGATTCTCGGAAAAGTCGGTAGCAGCAAGTCGTTCGCAAAGTGGCAGGTACCGAAGTTCGCCAATGGATCCGAAGGCCTGCAGGCGGATACGCTTGGAGTTGTCAACGATCAGCCTGGAGGAATCTATCGTGAGATGGTTATCCGCCCCGACGGCAGTGCTTTCGTGCCGCAGGGCAGGAATGTTCCGTTGATGATGGAAAAGGGTACGCAGATCGTACCGGCGAAGCAGACACAGCAGTATCTGAGCATGATGCCACACTTTAAAAATGGTATCGGAACCAAAATCAAAGATACTATTTCCGACGTATGGAGTTATGTATCCCACCCTTCGAAACTGGTGGAGCTGGCGCTTGAAAAGTTCGCAGACGTTGGAAACGCCGCTGAACCGGGACTCAGTATCGCAAAAGGTGTGATCTCACAGGTAAAGGGCAGCATCACAGATTTTGTCAAGAACCTATTCAGCGAATCCACACCAAAAGTAAATTATGTTGCCAGCAAGGGTGTGGAGCAGTGGCGGTCACTTGCCATTAAGGCACTGCAGCTGACCGGTCAGTATTCGGCGGCAAACTTGAACAGCCTGCTGTACCAGATGCAGACAGAATCATCAGGCAACCCGAATGCTATCAATCTGTGGGACAGCAACGCAAAACGCGGTACCCCATCCAAAGGTCTGATGCAGGTAATTGATCCGACCTTCCGCGCATATGCGATGGCACCGTACAATCAGAATATCTGGGATCCGCTCAGTAATATGATTGCATCCATCCGGTATGCAGTAAGCCGATACGGCAGTCTTGGAAGGGCATACCGGGGTCACGGATACGCATCCGGCGGCTTCCCGCAGAACGGCGAGTTCTTCATGGCACGCGAATCCGGACCGGAGCTTGTAGGCCGGATGGGCAGCAGAAACGCGGTTGCCAACAACGATCAGATCACAGAGGGCATCAAAGGTGCCGTTTTTGAAGCTATGCTGGACGCATTCCAGGCAGGAGGTATTTTTGAGCAGAAATCCGATGCGAACAAGGACGTTACCTTGGAACTGACGATCAAAGCCGATTCGGAAACTCTATATAAGGTCGTTCGGAAAGGCAAAGAGAAACACGATGGAAGATACTATGTGATTGAGACAATTTAGGAGGCGGGTACATGGATGATATGATTAGCGTTGACGGGAAAATATTCAAGTGCCCGGCATCCTTCAAATGGAAAAAGAGCGACATCAGTGCAAGCGACGCGGGAAGAACGGATGATACGCAGATGCACAAGAACAAGGTGGGCGAAAAGCGCACCTTGTCTCTTGGCTGGGTCTGCCTGACAAAAGCAGAAATCCATGAGATTCTGGTGGCGTTCGAGCCGGAATATGTCAATATTACATATTGGGATCCATTAGACGGAAAGGACATGACGCGGCGGTTTTATACAGGCGATATGGAAGCTGATGTGAAATGGTGGGCGAAAGGCCGCGAACGGTACTCTACACTAAATTTTGAGGTCATAGAAAGGTAGGAAAACATGCGGACATTATCAGAAAAGTTTAAAGAACTGCAGGAAGAGCATCCGGGGCAGGTTCTGCGCTTTGTGGATCTTACGCTCAAAGACGGAACCGTTCTGCATCTGACCAACCATGAGCTGTGGAACAAAGGATTTCAGTTTGAGGATGCGGTGTCTGGTGAGAGTGAATTTGAAATCGGTTCAGTGATCGTAAATCAGTGCGTGATCAGCATCAACAATATTTATGACGATTTCACCGAGTATAATTTCGACGGTGCAGAGGCCGTATGCTATTTGGGAATGCAGATTTCCGAGACACAGCTGGAAAAAATCCGGATCTGTACCATGACTGTGGTCGAAGCACCTTATCAGAACAGCTCCGTTATTACTCTTACCTGCTATGATAATGCAAGCAAATTTGACCGTGATTACAGTGACAGCACGTTGAAGTATCCCGCAACTCGTTCACAGATTATCCGGGATGCGTGTACGGTCTGCGGTGTAACATTGGGAACACCGTCTTTCTATGGGGAAGATTTTGTGGTATCTGAGCGGCCGGCAGACGAAGCGCTGACTTTCCGGCAGGTGCTGTCATGGACTGCCCAGCTTGGCTGCCAGTGGATCCGGTGCAATGCGTATGGTCAGCTGTGTGTAGGCTGGTATGATTTAACGCCTAAGACATTTGGAAAGATCAGCAGTACAAATGGATTGACGATTAACATTGATCAGGTTGTGATCACTGGCGTACGGGTGGCGGAATATTCGGAAGATCAGGCGGATGATGAAGTAAATGAGTACCTGTATGGAAAAGAAGGATATGTTCTCAGCATTACCGGAAACCGTCTGATCACAAAAGGAACCGGAAAAGAGGCTGTAAGCAGAATCGGTCAGAAGTGTGTAGGTATGAGCTTCTGGCCGTTTTCTGGCAGCGAGCTGATGGATATTGGACTGGAAGCGGGTGATGCGGTTAAAATCACTGACCGGAAAGGAAAAACTTATCAAAGCTATGTGACAGTTACGACGCTTAAACCGGGAGAATACCAAAGTGTTGCCTGCAACGCCAAAAGTGCGGCGCGGAACAGTGCCAAGCGATACAGCGAATTGACGCAGGCTTACGTATCTCAGCGCAGACAGGCGGCAAAAGAGAAAACTCAGTGGGAAAACGAGCTGGAAGGACTGAGCAAGCGCCTCAATGAGTCTCCAGGACTGTATACGACCGAAGAGGAAGATTCGGATGGCGGAAAAATCTTTTACTGGCATAACAAGTCAAATTTGAAAGACTCCGATATCATCTGGAAAATGACCGCAGAGGCCTGCGGTGTATCGACAGATGGGGGAAAAACGTGGAATACAGGTCTTTCGGTGGATGGCCGACTGATTACGAAGATCATGAGCACAATCGGGCTCAACTTCAGCTGGGGTGTTGGCGGAGAACTTGTAATTAAAGACAGATCCGGCAAAGAAACGGTATACATGAATGCAGAGACGGGAGAAGTGAGGATTTCGGCTTCTGCGGTCAGCATCAAAGGAGAAGATATTGATACCTTCATCTCGAGACTTTCAAAAAAGAATCTCGATGATTTTATCGACGGCAAATATGCGGAAAATATCAAAGATATCGAAAATTCTCTTGATAAAAAAGCGGAGTCCTGGTACCAGGAAAACGACCCTTCGATCGAATGGACGGCCACGGAAGAAACCTATTTGCTGGATTCTGACGGAGAAAACATCTTAGACGGGAATGAAAATCCTTTTCTGACCGTTTGGGAAAAAGAAAAATCTAGTCATGAGGGAGATCTGTGGAAGGTTCCGAGCACTGGTGATGAGTTTATTTACGTCAGCGGAAACTGGGTAAAATCAAAGGTTCCGGATGATTTATTTGATTTTATCGACGGTAAGGCTCAAATTTTCGTAAACACGCCGGTTCCTCCGTACAACGTAGGTGATTTGTGGTTTGGCGGCGCGGATGCAGATATTATGACTTGTGTAAGAGATCGACAGGACGGAGAATTTTCTGCGGATGATTGGGAAAAGAAAAATAAATATACCGACGATAGCGCAGTTGATGAGCTTAACAAAGCTCTCGACCAGGAAGAGATTTTTAATCGTTTAACCAATAGTGGAGAAGAGCAAGGCATTTATCTACGCAATCGCAAGCTCTATATCAACTTTTCATTTGCAATGGGTGGTATTTTAAAAGTTGGCGGAAAAAGCAACGGAAATGGAGAATTCCATGTTTACGATGAAAATGATGAGCTGATAGGATCCTGGACAAATAAGGGCTTTTCCATTGAAAAGGCTGAATCTGTACAACTCGGTGAATTTTTCCGTTATGAATCAAGTGGAAATATTAATGGAGAAAAGGATGTTTTTCTCACAATTGGTGGCTTCCAAATTAAGCAAACGACAGTATATGACGAACCAGCCGAATATTGGGAGACTAGCGAAACGCAGAAAAACGGCATTGGAGCTACAGGCCCGTGGGTTGTATGGGGCGGTTGGAACGGTCGTGGAGCGTTTAATAAAGATAACTATAATTTTGTTGTCACAGAAGACGGAACTTGCAAAGCGATGTCTTGGGTCACTGGATCCAAGGCAGAATGGAAAGAAGACATCCATGCCTACGAAGACGGTGCTCTTGAAAAAATTAATGCCACGACTGTATACCGGTACAAGTTAAAACATCACGCAAAAGATAACGATGGAAGACACATCGGTTTTGTGATTGGTGACGGTTACGATTTGACGGGCGATATATTAGACCACGATAAGAGTAATATTGATATGTATAATGCTATTGGAGTGGCTTATAAAGCTATACAGGAGTTAAGCAAAGAAGTATCAGAACTCAAAAAAAAATTAAAAAGGTATGAAGCGGAGGAATAAGTATGCCGGAATTTAAAAAATATTCAGAAAAATCAGAACTCGAAGACAACGACATTTCGATTTTGAGTGAATCAAACGGAAAAACAAAAAAATTCAGTTTCGGAAATTTGTGGAATTTTGTTTCTTCTGGACTTAAAAATAAAACAGTCGAATCACTGACTACTTCCGCAAAAAGCTTAGTTGACGCAGTTAATGAGGTTGCAAAACTCTCAAAAGCGAACGCATCCCGAATCGACACTTTCACCCAACTGCCCAACGGATCAACCACTGGAGACGCAGAGCTGCAGGACATCCGCGTCGGAGCAGACGGAACAAAATACAGCACAGCTGGCGATGCCGTCCGCAAGCAGATCCAGGCAACAGAAGAAAAAATAATCCCAATAGATGATACCCTGCAGGAATCCGGAAAAGCAGCAGATGCGAAAGTTGTAGGGGACAGCATTGGTTCACTCAAGGAAGATATGGATAGTTACAACTCTTATAATATAATATCTCGTGTAGAGAAATATAATACAACAATGAACGCAATTAAATTCATATGGGATAGTAATTTGTCATGTACTATAACTGGTACATCGACAAATGAATCTTATGTGAATTTGATAAATTCTAAAAATATGATTCCAGAATATTTGCAACTTGGCAAACCTTACAAAGTTATAATGAACTCAGAAAATGTATATTTTAGAGTTTATAATTGGGTAAATGATAAAA
>OOCV01000669.1_pt1 | contig 18866 bp, 13 predicted proteins | sample 1671061 | NCBI WGS metagenome assembly OOCV01 (sample SAMN06348118, study PRJEB24527) | human gut metagenome | biome: human gut; feature: ankylosing spondylitis patient; material: feces | host: Homo sapiens | place: China | collected 2015-10
CGGATGTCATTGTCATTACCGAAAGTCACTTCGACAAATTCTCTCCCGTTTCTTATCACCGGAGAAAGTTTGATCTTGGTTTTTGGGGTATATATTTCCATGCCTCACGTTTTGTCGGATATTGAAACCCGTTTTCGCAAATTTATAAAAAAACACGGGTTATCCATGCGCTTTATTGACATTTAACAATAGATCCCGACTACCTGACAATAAGGTGAGGAGCCACGAAAATACCCTCTGCCAAATCCGTCCTTCCCGGCACTCCGTTTCTCCGATTTCCTCTGCCCTGCGCCACAAGCGGCCACTTCTGTGCCCGATGCTTCCATAGCCTTTCCAACTCTTTTACGTTCAGCCGGTTCCCCTTACTTTCGTTCCCGCATCGCTATTGGTGCTAACTAAAAACACTCGTAATTATGGACGAAAACGTAAAGAACGACGCTAAACAAGTCATGCTCGTTCAGAATGCCGACGACGGACGACTGCAAGCCGTTACCGGCGTGGATCGGGACGGCAATATCCAGACCGCCGACCCCACGGATCAGAACGTGGCGAGCCTGCTGAACGTGAACACGCAGGATTCAGCCCTCGAAGCCTTCTTCAAAAAGTTCATGGAACAGGCCCAGAACCCCGTCCACACGGGTATCTTCGTCATGACGGAGAATGCCCTGAACAAACTTATCCGCATCGACTTCGACCCGGAGATCCTGGAAAATTACCGTATCGACCCCTCCGAACGGCTTCAGACGCAGGAGCAGCGGCAGTTCGAGCCGCTGGACGTCACGAAGATAGACCTGGCGGATATGGAGAAGAAAGGTATCCGCATGGAGGACATCGAGCCGCACCTGAAAGCCATGTCTTACGGACATAAATCCAACGGGCTGGTGGAGATGAACCCCGAACTGGAGAACGGGATGCGTGTTTCCACCAAAGGGCGCGTGTCGCTCGAAGAGCAGGCGGACGGCTCGCTGCGCGTCGTGCCGCATTACTGGCAGGAACGGCCCGACCTCGACGCCCCCTTCCACGGGGTGCTGCTCGACGAGGAGGCGAAAACGAACCTGATGAACACCCGCCACGCCGGGAAAGTGATCGACCTGGAGCTGGAGCCGGGCAAGCTCACGCCCTGCTACGTGTCGATAGACAAATGGACGAACACGCTGGAACCCATGCCCGTTTCGTTACTCGAAAAACGTGCCCGCATCAAGGAGGCCGACCTCTCGGAAGGCAAGCAGATGGATTTCTACGGCGGCGGCAAGGTGTTGCTCGAAGGATATACCACCCGCGCGGGTTATAAGCGGGATGCCTATATCCAAATCGACGCGGCCGAACGTAACTATTCCTTTACCTACGACGGTTTGGATCGCAACCGCTACGCCCAGGAGAACAAGGAGATTTACCGCCAGAAGGCCGCCGAGAAAAACGGACGGCAGGAAACTACGGCCTCCGAACGACAGCCCACGCTCACGATTCACCGGACAATCCTCAAAGCCTCCGTGCCCAAAGAGGCTTATGACCAGTGGACGGAAGCGGTGAATGATCCCTCCAAGCGGGCGGATGTCAAGGCTTTCTACATCAAGGGCATGGTCAAGGACGGGCAGGGTGAGCCGTTCAACGCCTGGGTCAAGCCCAACTTCGAGCGTAACAAGATGGACTTCTTCCGCTGGAATCCCGACCGTGCGAAACGGCAGGGAGCGGAGGTCAAACCCGCCGTTGAAAGCCGTACCCAGGTCGCCGTCAATTCCGAGGGCAAGACCGTCGAAGCGGTCAAAGGTGTGAAAGAGCCGCTCAAGCAGGGACAGCAGGAAGCCACCCCGACGCAGAAGAAAAATTACCGCAGCAGCAAAAAGAGCAACTCCAAAGGTGTCAAGGTATAACGTATGAAATGGTTCTACATGCAGGCCGGAGCCATGCCGCTCCTGATCGCGGCGCTGGCCGCCTTGTACCTCCGGCCGGGTAAACGCAGCCCCCCGGAGGAGGCGGACGACGGACGGCAGTATTACGACGGGAACGGCAACCATGTCTATTACGACCGCCGGCTGATCGCCCGTCCGGAAAAAGAGAAAGAAGAAGAACAACAAGAAAACAACCACTGAAAAATCCGAATCATCATGCAAGTAATTATCGCAGAAAAGCCCTCGGTGGCGCGTGAGATCGCCGCCATCGTGGGAGCCACGAACCGTAAAGACGGTTTTATCGAGGGAAACGGCTACGCCGTAACCTGGGCCTTCGGCCACCTGGTCGGGCTGGCAATGCCCCAACAGTATGGCATCGCGGGTTTCCGCCGGGAAAACCTGCCTATCCTGCCATCATCGTTCATCCTCCTGCCCCGGCAGGTTCGGGAGGGTAAAGAGTATAAGGCCGACCCGGGTGTCGTGAAGCAGCTCGGTATTCTCCGGGAATTGTTCGGCATGGCCGAGCGCATCATCGTCGCGACCGACGCGGGGCGTGAAGGGGAGCTGATCTTCCGCTACATCTACTCTTACCTGGAATGCCGCACCCCTTTCGTGCGGTTATGGATCAGCAGCCTGACCGACCGGGCCATCCGCGAGGGGTTACAACACCTCCGCCCCGGCAACGAATACGACAACCTCTACCTCTCGGCCAAAGCCCGCAGCGAAGCCGACTGGATCGTCGGTATCAACGCCTCGCAAGCGCTTGCCGTGGCTGCCGGGCGGGGCGTCTGGTCACTCGGACGGGTGCAGACCCCCACGCTGGCGATCATCTGCTCCCGTTACCTGGAGAACAAGGCGTTCAAGCCCGCCACCTATTTCCGGCTGAAGCTCTCCACGGCAAAGGAGGGCACGGAGTTCACCGTCCTCTCCACGGAGAAATTCGACGGCAGGGAGAAGGCGGAAGCAGCCCGCGCCGAGGTTATCGGCGCCCGAACGGTACGCATCGTGAACGTGGAGCGCAAGGAGGCCAGGGAACAGCCGCCTCTCTTGTACGACCTGACGACACTCCAGAAAGAGGCCAACAGCCGGTATGGTTTTTCGGCAGAAAAAACGCTCGACATCGCCCAGTCGCTTTACGAGAAGAAGTTCATCACTTATCCCCGTACCGGCTCACGCTATATATCGGAAGATGTGGCCGAGGAGATTCCGGCACTCATCGGGAACATGACACGCTATCCCCGTTTCGCGGAATACGCGGGCCTGATGGATACCGCATCTCTCTCCCGCCGAAGCGTGGACAACGAAAAGATCGCCGACCACCACGCGCTGCTTCCCACCGAGAACCTCCCTTCCGAACTGGATGCCGACCACCGCATCGTCTATGAGATGGTCGCGGGGCGGATGCTCGAAACCTTTTCCGGGGCCTGCGTGAAAGAAAACACTTCCCTTACCCTGCAAAGCGCGGGGCATGATTTCACGGCCCGCGGCAGTATCATGGTCGAGACGGGCTGGCGGGCCGTCCTGAATGAACCTGTCGAGGAGAAAGAGGAGGACATGACCCCCCTTCCCGACATCGTGCAAGGCGACGAGCTGCCCGTCAAAGGATGCGGCACGGAACAGAAACAGACCCGGCCGCGCCCCCTTCACACGGAATCGAGCCTGCTGGCGGCGATGGAAACCGCCGGACGCGAACTGTCCGACGAGGCCGAACGCGAGGCGATGAAGGATGCCGGCATCGGCACGCCCGCCACCCGTGCCGCCATCATCGAAACGCTCTTTGCCCGCGAGTATGTCAGGCGAGAGAAAAAGTCGCTTGTACCCACGGACAAGGGACTGGCCGTGTATGCCGTGGTCAGGGACAAGAAGATCGCCGATGTCGCCATGACGGGCGGCTGGGAACTGGCCCTCTCGAAGATCGCTACCGGGGAGATGGACGCCCCGACGTTCCATCGCGGTATCGAGGTCTTCGCCTCGCAAATCGCCAAAGAACTGCTGGAAGCAAGAATCGACGGCGCGGAGAGTGACACAGCCTGCCCGCGTTGCGGCAGGCCCGTGGTGTTCTATCCCAAACTCGCCAAGTGCCAGAATCCCGATTGCGGCCTGACCGTATGGAGAACCGTGGCCCGCAAGGAGCTGACCGACAAGCAGCTTGCGGAACTGCTGACCAAAGGCAAAACCGGCACGATCCGGGGATTCGTCAAAAACGGCGGCGGGACGTTCGACGCGGCCCTCACGCTCGATGACCAGTTCAAGACCTCGTTCGTTTTCGAACCGCGCGATACTCCCAGGCAGGGAAAGAGGAACAAACGGAAATAATCGTTACCTTTGCCACTGGAAAAGACCTGTCATAACGAGATACGCTTGTTTGATAAGGATTTTTTCAGTGGTCGGCGCTTCGGGTGGGAACCCGGGGCGCCTTTCTCTTCCCCGATTATCAACGACCACTAAAAATTCTTATCATGCCAGACAAGCAACACCATACCCCCACGGGGGAATTGTCCTATTACGGACTTTCGTTACTATCCTACCTCAAGGACAGCCACCCGGAACTCATCGCCGAAAGTGAGTTCATCGCCGAGCGGGCCGACAGCGCCGCCCAAGCGTACAGCGAGGCGATCCGTTCGGGCTGCAACCACATCGAAGCCGAAGAAATTGCCCGCGAGGAACTCTGCCGCGGACTGCACTTTTCACCCTACAACACGCTGGTAAACATCCTCTGGAGGGAATTCGAGGCGGAGATTCCCGAGGATACCGCCCGGCAGGCGGCTCTACGCCTGCTGCCCCTCTGCCGCGGGGTGCTGGAGAAGTACGACCTCACGGACGACTTCGCCGACACGCCCGACTACGAACTGTTCTATACCGAACTGACGGGAACCGTCCAAATACTTCTCGAAGATGGCATTCAATAAGAAAACCCACCTCCGCCAGAATATCGACGCGCTGAAGACGGCCTTCACGCTCGACAGGGAACGGCGGGCGCCGACTCCCGAAGAAGAAAGGACACTCGGCGCATACAGCGGCTTCGGCGCCATCAAGGAAGTGCTGGAAAACCCCACCGGGAAACCGGACAAGGACGGCATGGCAACGCTCGTGGCCGAGTTGCACGAGGTCATCAGGGCGAACACCCCCGACGAACGGGAATACAAGCGCTACATGGACGGGATCAAGAACTCCGTCCTGACGGCTTTTTACACGCCCCCGAAAGTGGCAGACGCCATCGTGGAGGCGATATGGGACACGCGGATCGTCCCCAAACGTATTCTTGACCCCAGTGCGGGAACGGGGGTTTTCGTCAGTGCCGTGGATTTCCACGCCCCCTATGCGGAGATCACCTGCTTCGAGAAAGACCCCGCCACGGGGTTGATCCTGAAGCACCTGCACCCCGAAAAACGGGTGCGGGTACAGGGATTCGAGCGCATCGAACCCAAATACGCCGGTTACTACGACGTGGCCGTGAGCAACATCCCTTTCGGGGACGTGGCGCTCTTCGACCCGTTCTTCTCCACCCATACCGACCCCGTGCGGCGGCAAGGCACACGGGCGCTGCACAACTATTTTTTCATGAAGTCCGTCGATATGGTACGCGAGGGCGGCCTGGTGGCATTCATCACCTCGCAGGGAGTATTGAACGCCGAGCAGGGACGCCCCGTGCGCGAGTGGCTGATGAACCGCTGCGAGCCCGTATCGGCCATCCGGCTGCCGAACAACCTCTTTACAGAACACGCGGGGACGGAGGTCGGCAGCGACCTGGTTATCCTGCAAAAGAAAGCCGCCACGGGGGAACTGTCCGAACGGCAGCGGGATTTCATCGAATCCCGCAAGCTGTCGAACGGCATCCGGATAAACAACCTTTTCCAGTCGTTCGACAGGGTGATCCATACCGAGGCCAAAGTAGGCAAAGACCCCTACGGCAAACCGGCGATGGAGTTCACCCACGCGGAGGGCGTGGACGGCATCGACCGGGAGATGCGGCGTATGCTCTCGGAGGATTTCAACCGGCATTTCAACGAGAGTTATTGCCTGGAACATGCTCCGGAACAGACACCCGGTACACCGGAGCGGGAATTGTCCCGTCCCCGTCAGGCGGAACGCCAGCGTGCCGAAAGACACGAGCCCCGCCTTGCCGGAGAAATCGTCAAGGAGATTATCGCCGACGCCCGTAACCTTCAGCAGCAACGGGAAGAGGAGGAAAAACGCCGCGTCGTCGCCGAAATGGCGGCGCAGGGCTACCATGTCGATACCGAAACCGGGGAGATTACCCGAATCGAAAACAAACCCGGACAAGCGTTACCGGATTCTGCCGCCACATCCGCCGGAGAACCGACCGGGGAGGATCTGGCCGACTTCGGGGCCTGGTCGAAGGAGCGGGAGAATCGCTTGTGGGAGCAACACCCGCCGAAACCCGAAGATTTCGGCATGGCGGATACTCCCGTGCAGCACGTGGGCGGAACAACGGAACCGAAACCGCGGGAGGGCTTCGCCGGGTCGCTTTTCGACACGGTGGAAACGGCGGCTCCCGCACCTGCCACCCAAGCTGCCGAACCGGTAAACGTGCAGCAGGAACCGTTGCTGACGCTCTACGACCTGTTCGGCTTCAGCGCCGAGGAGCGGCGGCAGGCAGAACTCGGTATATCCAAGAAAAGGAACAGCCGCCGGGGAGCAAAGCGGAAGACGCCCCGGCAACCCTCATTATTCGCCCCAGCCTCCTCTCCGGAGGAACAGAAGAGCGAAATGCCGAAAACGACGCCACCGGAGCGTGATCCCGAAGACTTGTATGCCTCCCTGAACTGGGAGGACAACCCGCCGATCAACGGCTTTTACGAGATGATGATGTCGCTTACCCCGGAACGGAGGGCGGAACTGCGCCGACAAAGCACCCGGCAGCAGGAAACCCCGGAACAGCGGGAACGGCAGGCGGTACGCCCCCCGACGGAAGCCCCGAAAGACAGACGGGAACAAGCCGCCGGTACGCCGAGAACGGGCAGCTTGTTCGACACGCCGGACAATCCGGAGGAGGAAGAACCCGGTAAAGAAATGCCGCAGATACGGGAGGCGGATATGAAACCCCGACCGTTCGAGGGGGAGGTCGCCCCCTATTTCCGCGAGGGGACACTCGTCACGGACGGACAAAACCGGGTCGGCTACCTGCGGGAGACTGAATCCCTGCAACCCATGTTCCACCCGCTGGAACTCACGCCTGCACAACGGACGAAAGCCTCCATGTATATCGAGATACGCGATGCCTATTACCACCTTTATAACAACGAGGCGGAAACACTGACGGCGAACCCCGCCCTGCGGGAGATGCTCAACCGGCTTTACGACAATTTCACCGAACGCTTCGGACGGCTCAATGACAAACGCAACCTCGACCTGATCAAGATGGACGCGCGGGGAACGGAGATTCTATCGCTGGAGCGTTACATCGAAGGCAAGGCACGCAAAGCCGACATCTTCGAGCGTCCCGTGGCCTTCAATCCCGATGAGATCACGCACGCCGACGACGCTTCGGAGGCCCTTGTGGCCAGCCTGAACAAGTACGGCCGGGTGGAACCGCACTACATGGCCTCGCTCACGGGAACTACCGTGGAGGGAATACTCGGGGAACTGAAAGGACGCATCTATTACAACCCGGAAACGGACGGCTACGAGGTTGCCGACAAGTTCATCGCCGGCAATGTCATCGGGAAAGCCGAACGGATCGAGGCGTTCCTGCGGGAGAATCCCGACCACGCCCCGGCCCGGGAATCGCTGGAGGCTCTGCGCGAGGCGACGCCCAAACCCATCGCTTTCGACGACCTGGATTTCAACCTGGGCGAACGGTGGATTCCAAAAGGTGTTTACGAGCGTTTCGCCTCCTCGCTCTTCGATACGGAGGTGAAGATCACCTTCGCCTCCAACCTGGACGAGTACGGCGTGAAGGCGGAAGCGACGAACGTGAAGATCACGGAGCAGTATGCCGTCAGCGCGCAGACCCGTAAGTACAACGGCCTGCACCTTTTGAAACACGCCCTGCAAAACACTTCGCCCGACATCACCAAGACCGTCCTCAAATGGGTGGACGGCGAACGGCGGGAGGTCAAAGTGCGTGACGGGGAGGCCATACAGCTCGCCAACAGCAAGATAGACGAGATCCGGGGTGCTTTCCCCGAATGGCTGCGCGAGCAGTCGTCCGACTTCAAAGACCGCCTGACAGACCTCTATAACCGTACTTTCAACTGTTACGTGCGCCCGAAGTACGACGGGACGCACCAGGAATTCCCCGACCTCGACCTCAAGGGGCTGGGGATAGACAATCTGTATGACAGCCAGAAGGACGCGATATGGATGGACAAACTGCTCGGCGGCGGGATAATCGACCACGAGGTGGGCGGCGGAAAGACCCTTATCATGTGCTGCGGAGCCTACGAGAAGAAACGCCTCGGGCTGGCCAATAAACCCATGATTATCGGGCTGAAAGCCAACATCCATGAAATAGCCCGGACGTTCTGCACCGCTTACCCAATGGCCAAAGTCCTCTACCCGGGCAAGGAGGATTTCACGCCCCGGAAGCGTGAGCGCATCTTCCGGGAGATACGCAACAACGACTGGGACGCCGTGATCCTCTCGCACGAACAGTTCGGCATGATACCCCAGTCCCCGGAGATACAGCAGGAGATATTGCAGGCCGAGCTGGACTGCGTGGAGGAGAACCTCGAAGTGCTCAAAGCACAAGGCAGGGACGTTTCCCGCGCCATGATGAAAGGGTGTCAGAAACGCAAGGCCAACCTGGAAGCCAAGTTGCAGAAGGTGGCGCACGCGCTGGAAACACGCAAGGACGACGCCGTGGACTTCCGCCTCATGGGTATCGACCACCTCTACGTGGACGAGAGCCACAAATTCAAGAACCTGACTTTCACGACCCGGCATGACCGGGTGGCGGGCCTCGGAAATCCCGAGGGGTCGCAGCGGGCGCTCAACATGCTTTTCGCGCTGCGTACCATACAGCAGCGCACGGGCCGCGACCTGGGGGCGACGTTCCTCTCGGGAACGACCATCTCCAACTCGCTCACGGAACTGTACCTGCTTTTCAAGTACCTGCGCCCGAAGGAACTGGAGCGTCAGAATATCCGCACCTTCGATGCCTGGGCGGCCATATTTGCCAAGAAAACCATCGACTACGAGTTTTCCGTGACCAACGAGGTCGTGCAGAAAGAACGGTTCCGATATTTCATCAAGGTTCCCGAACTGGCCATGTTCTACTCCGAGATTACAGATTACCGATCGGCGGAGGATATAGGGATCGACCGACCGCAAAAGAACGAGATATTGCACAATATCCCGCCGACACCCCAGCAGACGGAGTTCATAGAACGGCTGGTGCAGTTCGCCAAATCGGGCGATGCCACGCTCCTGGGCCGCCTGCCGCTCTCGGAGCGGGAGGAAAAGGCGAAAATGCTCATTGCCACAGACTACGCCCGCAAGATGTCGCTCGATATGCGTATGATAGACCCCGAACTATACAGCGACCACGTGGACAACAAGGCGAGCCACTGCGCCCGTATGATTGCCGGTTACTACCGCCGTTTCGAGGCGTACAAAGGTACGCAGTTCGTATTCTCCGACCTGGGAACCTACAAACCCGGAGCGGGGTGGAACGTCTATTCCGAGATACGGCGTAAACTCGCGGAGGATTACGGCATACCCCAAAGCGAGGTGCGGTTCATCCAGGAGGCGACCTCGGAAAAAGCGCGCAAGGAGATGATCGCCGGTATGAACGCCGGAAAAATCCGCGTACTCTTCGGATCGACCGAGATGCTCGGGACGGGAGTGAACGCGCAGAAACGCTGCGTGGCGATACACCACCTGGACTGCCCCTGGCGTCCCAGCGACCTGGAGCAGCGCGACGGGCGGGGAATACGCACCGGGAACGAGATCGCCAAACTCCATGCCGACAACAAGGTGGACGTGATATTATACGCCGTCGAGAAGTCGCTCGACGCCTACAAGTTCGGGCTGTTGCACAACAAGCAACTGTTCATCCGCCAGCTCAAGACCAACAACATGGGAAGCCGTACCATCGACGAGGGGGCCATCGACGAAAAGAGCGGCATGAATTTTTCCGAGTATGTCGCCGTCCTCTCGGGAAATACAGACCTGCTGGACAAGGCCCGCCTGGAGAAGAAGATTGCCACGCTCGAAAGCGAACGCCAAGCATTCGTGCGCGGCAAATCATCGAGCCGCTACAAGCTGGAGCAGATCACGGAGAAGATAGAGAAGAACAACGACCTGATACGGCGTATCGGCAAGGATCTGGAACACTTCAAGGCCCGCGTCGAGTTCAACGAGGACGGCTCGTACCGCAATCCCGTGAAACTGAACGGGCTGGAAACCTCCGACCCCAAGCTCATCGGGAAACAGCTCAACCATATCGCCGAAACGGCACGCACGCTCGACAGGCTCGAACCCATCGGGAGCCTCTACGGGTTCGAGCTGCTCGTCCAGAGCGAAACGACCGGGAAAGACGGGCTCGACCTGGTGCAGAACCGTTTTTATGTCCGGGGTGAAGGGGATTATCTATACCAGTATAACTACGGGAATATCGCCTCCGACCCGCGACTGGCGGCGATGAACTTCATCCACGCGCTCGCGACCATCGAGCCGACACTGGAGAAATTCCGGAAAAAGAATGAGGAACTGGAGAAAGATATTCCCGTCCTGCGGGAAGTGGTGGAAAGTTCCTGGCGCAAGGAGCCCGAACTGACGGCCCTAAAAGCTGACCTGACGGAAATAGACCGCAGGATACAGCAAAGCCTCAAACCGATAGAAGAGAGCGAGGGAAAGGAGGCGGAGGAGGATAACGACGTGTGCCGGGAACGGCATGACACGGCGGAAGAACTCCCGGGGAAAGACAACACGGCGACCCGTATTCCTTCCCGGCTGCGGCAGATTGCCGACGCCTCCGGGGGGCGCATCGTCATCGCGGGCGTGGGCAGCCCGCCGGAGAACGGCCCTGCGAAGAAAGGGATCAAGATGTAAACGAAAAGCCGACGGAAGTACAGATTTCCGTCGGCTTTTTTCATATGCCCGTGAGCGTTGTTGTCACACTTCCTGCAAGAGTGTTTGCAGCTCCTCCTGCGTGGGAAGATAGGTCATGTACTGGGCGGCGAAGACCTGCTTTTCATCTTCGGGCAGCGTGTAACGGACGACCGCGTCGTTTTTCTCCGCGCAGAGGACGATACCCACCGGAGGGTTATCCCCGGGATTCATCAACTCACGGGTGTAGTAATTGACATACATCTGCATCTGCCCCAAATCCTGATGGGTCAGCTCCCCGGATTTCAAATCTATTAAAACGAAACAACGGGCCAGGTAATTGTAAAAGACCAGGTCGATGTAGAAATGCTTGTCGTCGAAGGAGATACGCTTCTGTCGCGCGACGAAGGCGAAGCCTTTCCCAAGTTCGAGCATGAAGCGCTGCAAGCGGCTGATGAGCAGTTGCTCCAGATCGGTTTCCAGAAAATGCTCTCCCTGCGGGATCCCGAGAAACTCCAGGATATACGGGTCGCGGATGATCTCTTTGGGTTCGACACGCCCGGGTTCGGTACGGGAAATTTCCTCTTTCACGGCTTTCTTGTCTCGGCTGGCCAGCAGGCGGTCATAGAAAAGCGTGTTGATTTGGCGGTCGAGCTGCCGGACACTCCAGTTTTCCTTGACGCACTCGTGCAGGTAAAAATCACGGGCGGCATCGCCCGACACCTTGAGAAGCGTGCGGCAATGCGACCAGCTCAATTTATCACACAGCGTGTGATATTTCGGGTAGCACTGGTAAAACTGCCTCATGTACCGCAGGTTGGTGGCCGTGAACCCGTTTCCGAACTCCGCCACGAGCCGCCTGGAAAGGGTGTTGATGACAGCCTTGCCATATCCGGCACGGTCGGTTCCCTGCTGCTCGTACTCCACTATGTATTTCCCTACCTGCCAGTAAGCCCTCACGAGGGTCGAATTGACATGATGTATCACCTTCGCGCGCGCTTCCTGCAAGATATGGCGCACGTTATGCAGCAGCTCTTCCTCCCCTTTGTCGGCAGGATGTACTTTATCTGTTTCTTTCATTGTTCATTATTATATAGGCTTCCAAGTGCAAACATACTGATTTTACGGCAAATATCGAACGGTTGTACCGTCTTGTCGTGCCTTATTCCATGTATCTCCGCGTTTTTCCATGACGCCGGACTCTCGGGACAGGGCCTAACCGGAACCGGCAGGACGATCCTTTTTCAGCTTGCGGAAATTACTGAAGTTACGCTCGATGAACCGCAGGACGTCCGATTCCCGGTAGAAGGTCTTGTGATAGATCATCTCGTAAGGCAGCTCTCCCGAGGTACGGTAACGCTGGAGGGTGCGCTTGCTGATATTGAGCATACGGCACAGGTCGTAATTGTCCAGAAGACGCTCCCCGTCAGGCAGGATGGAAAGCGGTTGCTCCACGTCCCCCGCGCACAGCTTCTCGATACGTTCCAGCCGTTCCGAGAGCCGCTGCATCCATCCGTCGAAATATTCCTTGTCCAGAAACATGGCCTACTCCTTTGGTTGGTTCTTGCGCCGCACGGAACGCTCCTTCAGCACACGGCGGATTTCCGTGAGGGAATAATACAGCTTCCGGTTGATGGCCGAATAGGTGATCACGTGATCCGAGCGGAGGCGTTGAAGGGTACGCCCGCTGATGCCCAGGTAACGGCAGACCTGCTCGCCGTCCATCCATTCGTCGTTTATATACTCCTTATTCCATGCACGCCCCTTTTCAGGGAGAGAGGCGATTGCAGCCTCTATTTTCTCTATACGCCCGACAAGCTCGTTATAGGCTCGCGAACCGATCACTATGATTTTCATACTCCTTTGTTTTTTAGTCTGTTACAAAGGTCGGGCTTATATGGACAGCTTAAAACGAGGTCGGTACGACTTTTTTTTGATAATTTGCAGTGAACTGATTCTCAACGGTTCATGCGGTGAAGAAGGCAGTGTTTTTTACCGAAATCCGCGGCCCGTACTCGGTATTTTTATTGGCAGAAATGCGATTGAATACTGTGATTCAACGCTTAACGGTGTTCTAATCCGGACGGGGCTACAACGGAACACCCGTATCGGCTCCTTATACGGGTGCAAATACGGGCGTTCGGGAAAGTTCCTTTCGAGAGTTACGGGGGAAAACCGACCTCGGTTCTTTTGTTATATACAACGCTGATTATCAGTGTTTCTATAAGGAATAGAGTGCTTTACCGGTTCATATTCTACTCGGAATTGCCGTTTTTCTTGTTTCGCTTCCATGTCTGCATACGTTTAAGCAGGGCCTCTTTCGCCTTGTCAAGCCACGGTGTCGGGTTGTTTCGGATTTTCATATCGCAGAATGTCCTCGAAAGGTTCATGTCGAGGTGTACGTTGAAAGCGTTGGAAATGTAGCTGGCAAGTTGCGTGAGTGGCACATTGCCGAAACAGCCTTTACTGTCGAGCAGGTAAATAAGTTCCGTCAGATCCGTCTTCGAGTCCTGCCATGTCGGACGCACGTCAGACAATGGCAGAACCATGTTCCGGAGGTTCGTGCTCTCCAGTGATTCCAATTCGCCCATAAGATAAACCGACAACATATCGTTGGCCAGGATTTTAGCCACCTTGAAATCCGCGTTTGTCGAAAACTGCGGGTCGAGTTCATAGTAGAATGTTTCCAGGTATTGTTCCGTGTCGGTCTGCCCGCGCAGGAAATAGAGGCTGTCCAGGTGTGTAGCGCCGCTGCGGAAATAGCGGATAAAGTCGAGGCGTTTCTGCGTGTACGCGTTGATGGCCCGAACATGGGCGTCCAGGTACTCCCGTTGTGCCTCGATACTTCCTACCGGACGGTTCATCTCGATATTGTAGAGCTTGCGGTAATAGATCAGACGGCAAAAAAGACGGGGTTTGATTTCTTTGAAGAACTTTATTTCCTCGTCATCGTTTTGAAAACGGTAGCCGATGATATATTGTTTCAAACGGTCGAACGCTTCTCCCAGGACACGTGACGCTTCAAGCGACTTTTTCAACACGTCGGTATCCCGCGATTCGATACGTTCGATACTCCGCAGGACTTCGCTGTTTAATTTTTCTATAAATGCAATCATAATCCGTCTTGTTACTTTCGCGTATAAAGTTAGCGAATCGAAAAACCGGCGGATTACGATTTTTATCTTTCTCTTCGTTTTTTTATCACGGAGCCGATTTTAATGTCAGATCCGGCCTTCCTGGCGGATGGAAGTGGGATTGCTCCCCATATTCCGCTTGCAAAAGTCCGTAAAGTGGGATTGGGCGGAGAAACCGCACATGTAGGCTATTTCCTGCAACGTGTAGTGTGTCGTCCGCAGCAACTCCCCGATACGTTCGATACGGCGCTGACGTAACCACGAGGAGGCCGAGCAGCCGAAAACCCGCTGGAAACGCCGGCGGAAGGTAATCGTGCTGGAATACCCGCAAACCCCGGCGAGTTCCGTGACGTTATCCGAGGCAAGATAATTCGATTTGACACGGGAGATGAACTCGTAATCGTCCCCCAGGTGCAACAGCTCCTCGAACTCCCCGACATCGGCGGGAGTGAGATGTTCATAAGAGGCGTCGAGCATTTTCAGCATGACAGCAGCGTTACATTCAACGGGCATACCCAATGTCTTACGGGCTTCACGCAGGTAATTCTTGAACCGCAGCCGCAGCGTGTCGTGATGCGGGTAGGAACACTGGGACAGAATGGTGCAGACCGTCCGCAGTTCATCGACACAACAGTAGCCGAAATACCACGTTACAAGACGCTCGACGTAATGGACGGCATGAAACTCCTCCGAAAGCATCAGAAGAAGCAGGAACGGGGTGAAATCCTGGTATTCCCCCGTTATGGGACGGGGTGCTTCGTCAAGCAAGGAGGCAATGTCCCGCATCAGAAGAGAATCTCCCGAGTACGCTTTTATTTGTTCGGAACTGCGGGCATAATCCCGGTAACGCGATATGACCGCCGACAAAGCATTGAACTTCACGGCGTGAACGCCTTCTATAAAGGAAGGGCGAAGACTGTTGTAAATGGATAAGTCGGTTTGCATAAGTCATTTCTATAAAACGGAGCCGCATCCCCTTGTTGCCAAAGCTCCGCAAGTCGTTACTTATGAACCGCTTGGAACACGGTACGAATCCTAATTACAAATATATCGTATCCGACAATCCGGAACAAATATCAGCAGGCAAAAATGAAAATAAACCTCGTTATTTTTGATTTTTACCTGCAATAATATTATATTTGCAAACAAATAAGAGTTGTTTGACAGCATGAGAAATATAGTGTATCAAAGCACTTTACCAATTTCTTATCCGTTGCCTATTCTCATGCGAGTTTCTTTTAATCTATTTGTAGTCAATTAAATACCTTCAGACTACATCAAATATAAGAAAAAACATGTATGTTTTCACACTTTTTGCATATTTTTTCGTCCGTACCCCAAAAACGGATAAAGAAAGTTTTCTACAAGATAAAGCATTCGGAACTCATGTTTTTTATTTATGTTTGCGTAAAAAAACAAATGAACTATACAACTTACCTCTTTGACTTCGATTACACGCTTGCCGATTCTTCACGCGGCATCGTCACCTGTTTCCGCAACGTGCTGAACCGCCACGGCTATACCCGCCCGACCGACAACGACATTAAACGCACCATCGGCAAAACGCTGGAAGAATCTTTTTCCATTCTTTCCGGCGTAACCGATACCCGCCAGTTGGCTGAGTTCAAAAAAGAATATATAAAAGAGGCAGATACGCACATGACCGTCAATACCGTGCTTTTCCTTGAAACCAAGTCGGTACTGGCAGCCTTGAAAGATTCAGGCGCCCGCATCGGAATTATATCCACCAAATTCCGTTACCGCATCAAGGAGCTGCTGGACCAGCATTTTCCCGAAGACTTTTTTGACATCATCGTCGGCGGAGAAGATGTGCAAACGCCCAAACCGTCGCCGGAAGGTCTGTTGCTTGCCATCAGGCAACTCCACGCCACCAAGGCCGAAACACTATACATCGGCGACAGTACGGTAGATGCAGAAACCGCACAAAAAGCCGGAGTGGATTTTGCAGGTATCACGCACGGCATGACCACCGCCGAAGAACTGAAGAAATACCCGCACAAGAAAATAATGAGCAGCCTGGAAGAATTGTTAGAACGGGAACCATTGCCCGCCGCTGCATCCCCAAGGAACATCAGTGTACGTCGCATTGCGCTTCTGCTGCTCCTCTTTGCTGCATTCGCCGCTCTCTTTTGCTTTCTCATCCTTATATAATGCTTAAGGAAATACCTTGCCACAATTAAATCGTTCCGCTATGGGGAAAGTTTTGTTCTGCCATGGTGGAACAAAATTTCCTCCACGGTGGAACAGAATGTTCTCCACGATGGAACGAATAAACCTTCGCATCTCCACCGCTTAACGGCACTCCCGGAACATCCCGGCTTATGGAGAAGCATTTGTTTAAGCACGAAATATTAATTGTCTAAAAAAAGAGAAAGAAAGATTTGTCCGTTCCAAATAAAAGAGGTAATTTTGTGCCCGATTATTCCGCACCGGGTTTAATTAAGTGTATTCTAAGTGATTAGAGGCCACCCGACGGAGCTAACTTATACATTATATATAAGAAATGTACGCAATTGTAGAAATCAACGGCCAGCAATTCAAAGCAGAAGCTGGCAAGAAACTGTTTGTACACCACATGCAAAACGCTGAAGCCGGTGCAACAGTAGAATTCGAGAAAGTTCTTTTGGTAGACAAAGACGGCAACATCACTGTAGGTGCTCCCACAGTAGAAGGCGCAAAGGTAGTTTGCGAAGTTGTTTCCGGTTTGGTAAAAGGCGACAAGATTCTTGTTTTCCACAAGAAAAGAAGAAAAGGCTATCGCAAACTGAACGGTCACCGTCAGCAATTCACAGAGTTAACAATTAAGGAAGTAGTAGCTTAATCAAATTAAAACAGTAAGAAGAAATGGCACATAAAAAAGGTGTCGGTAGTTCTAAGAACGGCCGCGAATCACAGAGCAAGAGATTAGGCGTTAAGATATTTGGTGGCGAAGCTTGCAAGGCAGGTAACATCATCGTTCGTCAAAGAGGTACTGAATTCCATCCGGGTAACAACATCGGCATGGGTAAAGACCACACTCTTTTCGCCTTGGTAGACGGAACTGTACAATTCAAAGTAGGTAGAGAAGACAGAAGATTCGTTTCTGTTATTCCTGCCGAAAATGCAGAAGCATAAGTTTCCGGACAAAAAATAAAGCGAAGGGATGCAATCAGACAGATTGCATCCCTTTCTTTTTAAGCGCAAAAATAAGCAAGTTTCTTTTTTGTAATACTTTTGATTTGCACTATCTTTGCCCTCACAAATCCGGAATATCATAAAAACAAGTATAAGATATGCTTACCATTAAACAAATTACAGACAATACCGACGCGGTAATCCGCGGACTGGAGAAAAAGCACTTCAAAAACGCCAAAGAAACCATTGAGCAAGTGCTGGAAACCAACAACAAACGACGCAATACCCAAACAATCTTAGATAAGAACCTGTCGGAAGTCAATTCCCTGTCCAAATCTATCGGAATGCTGATGAAAGAGGGCAAGAAAGACGAGGCAGAGACTGCCAAAAACCGTGTAGCCGAATTGAAAGAAGCCAACAAGGCATTGCAGGAAGAAATGGACCAAGCTGCAACCGACCTGCAGAACCTGCTCTATACAATTCCCAATGTTCCTTACGACAGTGTACCCGAAGGTGTAGGCGCCGACGACAATGTGGTTGAAAAAATGGGCGGTATGGAAACCGAGCTTCCCAAAGATGCGCTTCCACACTGGGAACTGGCCAAGAAATACGACCTGATAGACTTTGACCTGGGTGTTAAAATCACGGGTGCGGGCTTTCCTGTATATAAAGGAAAAGGCGCACAGCTCCAACGCGCGCTCATTAACTTCTTCCTGGACGAGGCACGCAAATCGGGCTATACGGAAATAATGCCGCCGACAGTGGTCAATGCGGCTTCCGGTTACGGTACCGGCCAGTTACCCGACAAAGAGGGTCAGATGTACCATTGCGAAGTGGACGATTTGTATCTGATTCCGACTGCCGAAGTTCCCGTAACGAATATCTATCGCGATGTAATTCTTGACGAGAAGCAGCTTCCTATCAAAAACTGCGCTTATACACAATGTTTCCGTCGCGAAGCAGGCTCATACGGTAAAGACGTACGCGGCTTGAACCGTCTGCACGAATTCTCCAAAGTAGAATTGGTGCGCATCGACAAGCCGGAACATTCCAAAGAGTCTCACCAAGAGATGTTGGACCATGTGGAAGGATTGCTCCAGAAACTGGAACTGCCTTATCGCATCCTGCGTCTGTGTGGTGGCGACATGAGTTTTACAGCTGCCCTTTGCTTCGACTTTGAGGTGTACTCCGAAGCACAGAAACGCTGGCTGGAAGTAAGTTCGGTATCCAACTTCGACACTTATCAGGCCAACCGCCTGAAATGCCGCTACCGTACAGCGGAAAAGAAAACAGAGCTTTGCCATACATTGAACGGTTCTGCATTGGCATTGCCGCGTATCGTAGCAGCGCTATTGGAAAACAACCAGACACCGGAAGGTATCCGCATTCCGAAAGCACTGGTTCCGTATACAGGATTTGAGATGATTGACTAAGGAAACATCATTTCCTCATTCAAAATAATAAAAGGTGCGTCAGAATATAAAATTCCTATTATTCTGACGCACCTTTCATACAGAGCAGAAGGCTGAAAGCCTTATATCTTACAAGAATGTGTATCAAAACTAAAATCCGCTTACTATTTATTTCCTTTTTTAGGCACGGATTACGCGGAAAACACGGATTTCACAGAAAAAAATCAAGAAAATCTGTGAAGTCCGTGTTTTCCGCGTAATCCGTGCCTAAAAGAAATCGT
>OOCV01000688.1_pt1 | contig 18486 bp, 9 predicted proteins | sample 1671061 | NCBI WGS metagenome assembly OOCV01 (sample SAMN06348118, study PRJEB24527) | human gut metagenome | biome: human gut; feature: ankylosing spondylitis patient; material: feces | host: Homo sapiens | place: China | collected 2015-10
TTTTAACCAAGGCTGGTCTAAACCGACCAACTTACCGGAAATGTGCGATGCTGTCGAATATTCCGAATTGATGAATGAACTATATATGAACAAAGCCATGCTTAACCCTGCTAAAAATAACGGCCAGACCATGGGCGAATATACATTGTTCAGAACTCCGGAAGAGATAGAGCTTTATCGTAATGGCAGTGACCCTTGGAGATATCCAAACACAGATTGGTATGCAGCCACTTTCAAAAATTGGTCACCACAGCGTGTACATAATGCATCACTGGAAGGCGGTTCGGACAAATATCAGTATTTCGTAAACTTCGGTCATAAATATACAGATGGTTTATATCACAAATCTGCAAACAATTACAAGCAATTCAATCTCCGCATGAACGTCGATGCACAGTTTAATGACTTTATTAAGGTGGGTGCACAATTGATGGGACGCCAGGAAAATCGTAATTTTCCAAGTCAAGGTGCGGGTGATTTATTGTGGTTCACTTCCCGCGGACGCCCGACCGATCAAGCTTACTGGCCAAACGGACTGCCTGGACCGGCACAGGAATACGGACGTAATCCTGTTGTAGCTTGCACGGACGAAACCGGCTACACACATGACAAACGTTACTACATCCAGAGTAATGCAAAAGTTGAAATTACCCAACCTTGGATCAAAGGTCTAAAATTAACAGCTTCCGTCTCATATGACAAATATTTGAAACAAAGCAAAACATGGTTCCAGCCTTGGACATTATATGACTGGGATAAGGTTAGTTACGAAGCAGATGGAAAAACTCCGAAGCTAACTCCAATGTTAAGTTATCCAAACCATGAAGATCCTGATTTATCCATGGAATCAACCGATCAAACCAATACCGTACTAAGTGGTATCTTGACATACGATCGCAACTTCGGCGATCATGGAGTTAACTTCTTAATTGGTATGGAGCGAGATTGGTCGAATGCTGAATCATTCAATGCTTACCGCCGTTATTTCCTGTCAAATGCTTTGCATCATTTTAATGCTGGAGGCGACAAAGAAAAAAATGCTAGAAGCGATGGAGATAATTGGGAACGGGCCCGCATGAATTACTTTGGACGTATGGCTTACAATTATAAAGAAAAATATCTGGCTGAATTCGTTTGGCGTTATGACGGTTCTTACATGTTTGCAGAGGGTAACCGTTTCGGATTCTTCCCCGGCATATTGTTAGGATACCGTATTTCAGAAGAGGATTTCTGGAAAGAGAACCTCTCATTCATCGATTACTTCAAAATCCGTGCTTCTTGGGGACAGATGGGTAACGATCAAGTTTATTTCGATGGTTCGCTAAGAGAATATCAATTCTCCCCGACATACTATTACGAATGGGGTATGGTTATCGATAATGCAGATGAAAAAGGTTTAAGAATCAGCCGATTCCCGAACCCCAACATTACTTGGGAACGTGCAAACAATTTTAATATCGGTATCGAAACACGTACATTTGACAATCGTTTATATTTGGAAGCCGACTATTTCTACAACAAACGTTCCAACATCTTGTGGCGTAGAAACGCTTCCATTCCAACGACATCCGGCTTGACTCTTCCGGCTGAAAATATCGGTAAAGTAGACAATACAGGTTTCGACTTCAAAATCGAATGGAGCGACAATATTGGTAAAGATTGGCATTATAGCATTTCCGCAACCGGTGGTTACGCAAAAAATACAATCAAATTCTGGGACGAAGCTCCAGGTGCTCCAGAATGGCAAAAATCGACCGGACATCCGATGAATACAAGTTTATATTATGAATATGACGGAGTATTCAAAGATTGGGACGAAATTAATGATATTGCCAATCGTCCGAATTACGACGGCATTACTAAAGATGCAGATTTACGTCCTGGTGATATGAAATTCAAAGACTTGGACGGGGACGGTAAAATCACACCGGACGATCGCTACCGTTCTGACCGCACCAACGAACCTAAATGGACATACGGTATCACAGGTAATCTGCAATGGAAAAACTTTGATTTAAGCGTACTGTTCCAAGGGGCAGCCGATTCATGGACCAAAGTTTACTGGGAAGCAGGAGATATCGGTAATTACCCGAAATACGTCTATGACAAGCATTGGTCTATCGAAAATCCATCCAGCCTGTATCCACGTGTAAATGAACGTTCTGCTTATTATTGGGATGGAACAGCCGCTGGCAGTAATACCTACTGGATGGTCAATACAAATTATATTCGTCTGAAAAACTTGGAAATCGGTTGGACATTGCCAAAAGCCTGGTTATCTCAGACCAAGCTGATCTCTTATGCACGTATCTATGTAAACGGTGTAAATTTACTGACATTCTCACCTTGTAAAGATATAGACCCGGAAAGTACAAGCTCCAATGCAACCAATTATCCACAGTCAAAAATTATCAATGTCGGTTTCACAGTAACTTTCTAAATTGGAATAAAATGAAAAAAGCAAATATATTATGTTTATTGTCTGCTGCTCTAATAACAGCATCCTGTAGCACGGATTTCCTGAATACGAAATCCCAAACAGAGATCATGGCAGAAGATATCTGGAAAGAAAAGGCTTTGGCCGAAGCGTATATGTATGACATATACTTTGCCTTCCAAGATGCAGGTTTCACAGAAGAGTTGCAAGCTTCAGCTTGTGATGAGGCATTGTTCACACACGGACGTGAATTCCGCGAAACAAATGCTGGAGCCGTAACGGATGTGAATTTAGGATGGTTCTCTAAAACTCAGAGCGGGCATCAGTGGCAACGTTTGTACTTGAACATCCGTTCTTGTAACGACTTCATCGAAAATGTAGACAATGCAACTTTTGCAGACGAATCCAAACAGCAACTAAAAGGCGAGGCCTATTTCCTTCGAGCCTATTTTACCCACCGGTTAACAAGAGCGTTCGGAGGTGTTCCTCTTCAGTTAAGAGTAACACAACTGACAGACCCGCAAGAGTCATTCTTGCTATCTCGCTCTTCTTACACTGATTGTATCAAACAAATACTGAGTGACATAGATAACGCTGCAGAATGCTTGAAAGACCGGACTTTCGCCAACACACAAAAAGGACGAGCCACATTAGCTGCCGTAAAAGCTTTAAAAGCACGTGTTTTGACTGATGCAGCCAGTGACCTGCATGATCAAGCGACAGCCTCTGCCAAGTCATCTTTGTTAGGTTCATACGACCATCCGGAACTTATTTTCTATACTGAAGGAACAAAAGCCGATCGCTGGAGGGCTGCCAAAGCTGCCGCCAAAGAGCTAATAGATAATCCGATGGGACATGCAATACCGACCTATGGTGGACCAGGACTCTCCACTGAAGAAAAAGCAGAAGCCATTTGGAAGTTTTTCTTGACAGAAAGTGCCGACAATATTTTCTCACGATATTTTATCGATACCAAAGACGAAAGCGGTACAAAAATGCCAATATTCAACGGACCTTCCGGTTATCATGCTTGGGGAGGAAACACTCCTGTACAAGATTTAGTAGATGCCTTTGCAATGGAAGACGGCAGCAAATTCGACTGGAGCAACGCACAACATGCAGCAGCTCCTTATAGTGGTCGTGAACCTCGTTTTTATGCCACTATCATGTATGATGGTATGCAATGGATACAACGCCCATCTGACTATGCTTCAATCGAACCCACTGGTAAAATTCAAACAGGTTATTATCAATTAGACCCTTCCGTTACAGACGAGTCTAAATTTTATTCAGGTATGGACACACGTGCAGGAGGCGGTGAAAGTTGGAACGCGACTTACACCGGTTATTATTTGAAAAAATACATCAATCCTGCAGATGGCGATCATCGCAACAAGATAAACGCAATCTTTCCATTCATTCGTTTGTCTGAAATTTATTTTTGCTATATTGAAGCTTGCATAGAATTGGGCGAACTGGATGAAGCGAAAAAGTATTTGAACGAGTACCGCGCTAATGTCAATCTTCCAGCTGTAACGACCAACAATCAGGACGAGCTTCGAAAGATATATCAAAACGAACGTCGCTTGGAATTCTGCTACGAAGAAGTCCGCTATTGGGATTTACGTCGTTGGATGATCGCACCAGATGCACCGGGTCTAAATAGCCTAAAAGGTATCCGTGTAACAGCATGGTTAAAACCTGGGATCGGAGTACAAACCAAATATAATGCAGATCCGACTAAATGGGATATGAAATATCAAGTTATCGATTTGGCAGAAGAAGCCCGCCAGTTTGTCGACAAATGCTACTACCTGCCTATAATGCGAGATGAAATGAACAGCAACAAAAATCTGATTCAAAATCCGGGATATAGTGACTGATTTAATTTAGATTTGCACTCTTTATAAGAGGTTGTGTCAAAACATTGACCCAACCTCTTTCTTCTTTGCCAAAATCTTACATATATGCTTTATTTTCGAATTTCTCTATCACTCTATCACATAATCTTCACAACAGACTAATAATCAATAAATAGCTACACAATATATTTCCTTTATATCTATCACAACTCTATCACCCATCTATCACATTATCCTTACTCTCTTTTTACTTTTATGCCAAATAAAAACGAGCCCAAATTATTTTTTAAAAAACCATTGATTTTCTTGCATTTCCTCTATATTTTTATTATCTTTGTAAGGACTTAAAGTCATATACATCCGGATGTTTCCAACCCCTACACCCCGATGTACAGACTGCCGTCACCCGGGTGTTCAGAAATGTAAATCCGGGTGTAAAGAAAGTTAATCAGGCACTTCTCTCAGTTTTATTCATTGGTTTTATCAAAAATACAGCTTATGTCACACGCTTATGTAGTACGTCCCAAAGTGGACAAAAGCGGAGAAACAGAAAAAATCCGCTATTATGGTGTCCCGGTAACATCGGGGCAAGTATCGACCGAACAACTGGCTACGTATATCTCTACCCGGTGCACGCTTTCAAGAGGCGAAATACTGGCGGCCATAATCGAAATCGGACGCGAAATCCAGTTCCAGCTGGATATGGGGTACACCATAAACCTTCACGGCATAGGAACATTGTTCCTCTCGGCCGGAAGTGAAGGATATGAAAACCCGAAAGACTGCACGCCTCATCGCGTGAAAGCTAAACGGCTATGCATCAAGGCTGATCCGGAAATGAAGAAGTTCATGAAAAGACTCAAGTTTGAAAGGTGGAAATGATTTGCAAGTAGAAATTCATGATAAAAAACAATCAAAGATGAAGGTAACGTTATATCGATATGAAAAGGAGACGCTCGTCATGCGTTCCGTTGAAATGGAAAAACTGCAGGCTGCCCTACGAACAGAGAATCTCAACAAACCGGTCAGCACCACACGCGACAAAGCCATGTTTACGCTGCCCGGCACGCAAAACAGCTACATACAGAAACTTCCGGTGGTCGTTTTCGGAGGGACTTTCCGCAAGACAGGCGAACCCGCCCCTCCCATGCGCGACTATTCGGGATTGGTGCTGCTCGAAGTAAACCATCTTTCCGACTTGCAAGAAGCGGTACAAATCCGGCAACAAGCCGCCATGATGCCGCAAACGCTACTGGCATTCGTCGGCTTTAGTGGGAAAAGTGTGAAAATAGTGATCCCGTTCACACTGCCGGACGGGACGCTTCCACGCTCACCCGAACAGGTCAAACGATTCCACTCGCAAGCCTACTTGACGGCAGTTAAATACTACCAGCCACAATTAGGACGTAACATCACACTGAAAGAACCGGTCCTACAGCACGGATGCCGCATGAGCTACGATCCGCAGCCGGTATACAACCCCGATGCCGTCGCCATCCGGATCGAGCAACCGATGCGGATGGCGGATTCGGAAGAGATCCGTATCGTCCCGGAAGAACCATCCGAACCACTTCAAAGGCTAATGCCCGGTATGTCACGCAACTATCGGATCGCTACACTGTTCAGCATAGCGATGGTAGACACCATCCGAAAATCAGGACAGATAAAAGACGGGGATCTCAAGCCGGTCTTTACCCTATTAGCCGATAATTGCCTGAAAGCCGGTATCCCGGAAGAGGATGCCGTACAATGCACACTACTTTACAACGATCTGAGATCCAAAGAGATGGAAATCCGCATGACTTTCCGATCCGTCTACACACTGAAAGAAGCGTTCGCCGGAAAAACATTCATGCCTGAAATCATGTCGCTGACTTTGCAATTAGAAGAATTCATGCTGCGCCGTTACGAAATCAGAAACAACAAGATGAGTGGCGAAGTGGAATACCGAGACAAATCGCTCCTACGTTTCACATTCAGCCCTTTCACCCGCGAAGTCCGCAACTCCATCTGTACGGAAGCGCACAAAGAAGGGTTGAACGTCTGGGATAAAGACATCGAACGATATGTTTACTCGGACAACATACCCACTTTTTTCCCGATAGAAGAATATCTCGGACATCTGCCCAAATGGGATGGCAAAGATCACATCCGGAAGCTTGCCAAACGCGTACCTTGCAACAATATCCGATGGGCAGACCACTTCCACAGATGGTTCCTCAGTATGGTAGCGCACTGGTTAGGGTTGGACCGGGAACATGGCAACAGCACTACTCCCCTACTGGTCGGCGACCAGGGATGCGGCAAATCGACTTATTGCCTGAACATCCTGCCTCCCGAACTGCGGCAGTTCTACACAGACAGCATCGATTTCAGCAAGCGCCGGGATACGGAGTTGGCTTTGCACCGCTATGCCCTGGTAAACATAGACGAGTTCGATTCCGTCAAGGATACACACCAAAGCTACCTGAAGCATATCCTGCAAAAAGCGAATGTCAGTACACGGCTGCCCTATCAGACGGCCAACAGGAATTTAAGACGTTACGCCACATTCATCGCGACAAGCAACAACTTCAATATCCTGACCGACCCGACCGGTAGCCGACGTTTCATTTGCATCGAAGTCACAGACACCATCGATTATACACAACCGATCGACTACGAGCAGCTGTATGCACACGCGATGGAAGCATTGGCTAACGGCGAACGCTACTGGTTCACACACGAGGAAGAAACCGAAATAGTCGCCAACAACCGGCAATTCCAGCAAATACCGCCCGAAGAACAACTGTTCCTGCAATATTTCCGACTCCCGAAAAAGAATGAGGTAGGCGAATTTCTTCTGTCGATAGAGATTTTAGGGCGGATCAAGCAGAAACAGCGTGATTTCAGCTACACAAAAACCGTCATTTCCAACTTCGGACGTCTTTTGAAGCGAAACGGCATTCCTTCGAAAAGAAGCAACAGAGGCACTATATATCAGGTAGTTGAGCTAAGCAAGTCCTAAAAAGACTTTTAACTTATAAAAAAGCGGTGACATATGAGTGATATAAGCGTGATAGATATTCCAAGCACCAATTGCACATCATCATGCTAATATACAGTCAGTTAAAAACAAAAAGTGATACAGTGATATTGATTTTCGGAATCAAGTTTTTTTGTATATGACATATACACTTCGCATAACAAATTATTTATTGCAAAACACATTGCACTTATTACAACATTTTGTAACTTTGGGCAATATCTCAATTCACCGAATTGCTAATTTAATAATATCATGAAGAACAGAAAATTAAGAATGGGAATGGTTGGAGGAGGTAGTGACGCCTTCATCGGGGCGATCCACCGTCGCGCAGCCTTTATGGACAATCAGATCGAATTAGTTTGCGGATGTTTCAGCGTAGACCCTGAGATATCCAAAAGCTCCGGTTTATCGTACTTTTTGCCGGAAGACCGGATTTACAGCACTTACCAAGAAATGTTCGAACACGAAATGACCTTACCGGAAGGAGAAAGGATGGATTTTGTCACGATCGTAACTCCCAACCGTTGGCATTTCGAACCAGCCATGATGGCCCTTGAAAGAGGTTTCCATGTGGTTGTGGATAAACCGATGACATTCTCGCTCGAAGAGGCCGAACAACTACAGAAAAAAGTGGAAGAAACCGGACTCGTGCTGGCTCTGACACATGTATACTCGGCCTATCCGGCAGTAAAAGAGGCGAAAGCCCGTATCGCGAAAGGCGAACTCGGAAAATTGCGCCGCGTCTATGTAGAATATACGCAAGGATGGCTTTCCGAACGTATCGAATTGCTAGGTGGCAACAATGCCGGATGGCGCACGGACCCGAAACGTTCCGGCAAAGCCGGTTGCATAGGGGATATCGGAACACATGCCTGGCATTTGAGCGAATATATTACCGGACTGAAAGTCAAAGAACTATGTGCCGACCTGAAGGCATTCGTTCCCGGACGTCCGATCGATGACGACGGGGCGGCATTCCTTCGCTACGAAAACGATGTGACAGGCGTCTTGACCGCAACACAGATCGGAACTGGCGAAGCCAATAATATCCGCATCCGTATTTATGGTGAAAAAGGCGGACTGGAATGGCGCCAGATGGAGCCGAACACGCTGACATTGAGATGGAGAGATCGTCCGACTGAAATATTGGATATCGGCAACAACGGCTACCTGACCCCCGAAGCCCTGTGGAATACCCGAACTCCGGCAGGACACCCGGAAGGTTTTATCGAAGCTTTTGCCAATATCTACCGCAATTTCTCACTTACCGTCAGAGCTATCAAAAACGGAGAAACACCCAGTGGAGACTGCTTGGATTTCCCGACCGTATACGATGGCGTAAGAGGTATGCAATTCATTGAAACAATGGTGGAAGCCGGATATAACGATAATGTAAAATGGCAAAAATGGATTGATTGAAATCCTGAAAAACCGTAAATAAATAACATCTTATGAAACTAAACGTACTTGCTTGCTGCCTGTCCCTGCTCGGGACGGCAGCTTTCGCTCAAAAAAACGAGTGGAGAGATCCTAACGTAAACGAGATCAACAGAGCTCCCATGCACACCAACTATTTCGCATACGAAGACGAAAACAGTGCATTGAAAGGATGTAAGGAATCATCCGGGAATTTTATGACCTTGAACGGTAACTGGAAATTCTTCTGGGTAAAAAATGCAGATATGCGCCCGACAGATTTTTACCAGGTGAACTTCAACGACAAGGGATGGGATAATCTGAAAGTACCCGGCTTGTGGGAACTGAACGGTTATGGCGACCCGATCTATGTGAATGTCGGGTATCCTTGGAGAAGCCAGTTCAAGAACAACCCGCCTGAAGTTCCTACGGAAAACAACCACGTAGGTTCTTACCGTAAAGAGATCATGGTTCCGGCAGACTGGAAAGGAAAAGAGATATTCGCTCATTTCGGTTCTGTCACATCAAACATGTATCTTTGGGTGAACGGACAATTCGTCGGCTACAGTGAAGACAGCAAACTTGAAGCCGAATTCAATCTGACCAAATACCTGAAACCAGGGAAAAACCTGATCGCATTCCAGGTGTTCCGCTGGTGCGACGGGACTTATCTGGAAGACCAGGATTTCCTCCGCCTCTCCGGAGTGGGCCGCGACTGCTACCTCTATGCCCGCACCCCGAAATACATTCAGGACATCCGCGTGACTCCGGATTTGGATGCACAATATAAAGACGGTACTTTAAATGTTTCCCTGAACCTGAAAGGCAGCGGGACAGTCGACCTGAAACTGTTAGATAAGGCCGGCAAAGAAGTCGCTACTTCGTCGGTCAAAGGTTCGGGCAAAGTTTCCACCGACATGGCAATAAGCAATCCTGAGAAATGGACTGCCGAAACTCCGGTTCTCTACACACTGATCGCCACTTTGAAAAACGGCAGTAACACGACTGAGGTTATTCCGGTGAAAGTCGGTTTCCGCAAGATCGAATTGAAAAACGCCCAGATATTGGTAAACGGACAACCAGTCTTGTTCAAGGGAGCCGACCGGCACGAAATGGATCCGGACGGAGGTTACGTCGTATCGCCGGAGCGCATGATCCAGGACATCAAGGTCATGAAGGAATACAATATCAATGCCGTACGTACTTGTCATTATCCAGACAACAATTTATGGTATGACCTCTGCGACAAATATGGTATTTATGTCGTTGCTGAAGCAAATGTAGAATCGCACGGTATGGGATACGGTGACAAAACGTTGGCTAAAAACCCGCTGTTCGCCAAAGCACATATGGAACGCAACCAGCGCAACGTCCAGCGTGGCTATAACCACCCGTCCATCATTTTCTGGTCATTAGGCAACGAGGCCGGCATGGGCCCAAACTTCGAAGCTTGTTATACCTGGATCAAGAACGAAGACAAATCACGTGCCGTGCAATACGAACAGGCACGGACAAGCGAATTCACCGATATCTATTGCCCGATGTACCGCGACTATAAAGGTAGTGAAGAATATTGCAAGGGAGACATCGACAAACCGCTTATCCAATGCGAATATGCGCACGCGATGGGCAACTCTCAAGGGGGATTCAAAGAATATTGGGATCTGATCCGCAAATATCCGAAATACCAAGGTGGCTTTATCTGGGATTTCGTTGATCAGTCTTTGCGTTGGAAAACAAAAGACGGCGTTCCTTTCTATGCTTATGGCGGCGACTGGAACAAATATGACGCTTCCGACAACAACTTTATGGACAACGGCTTGATAAGCCCGGACCGCAAACCGAATCCGCATATGCACGAAGTCGGGCATATCTACCAGTCCATCTGGGTGACTCCATCCGACTTGGCTAACGGTGTCGTAAACGTATATAACGAAAACTTCTTCCGTAACCTGGACGGTTACTATGCAGAATGGGAATTGCTGGCTAACGGCGAAGTGGTTCAGACAGGCATAGTCAAAGACCTGGAAGTAGCTCCGCAACAGACCAAGTCCATAAAACTGAATTATAGCACAGAGGGCATTTGTAAATGCAAAGAACTCTTGCTGAATGTGGCCTTTAAGTTGAAAAAAGCGGAAACATTGCTGCCTGCCGGTTATACGGTAGCCAAAAACCAGTTGACGATCCGCCCGTACAATGCTCCGAAACTGGATTTGCAGAATGTACACCAAGTGAACATTGAGACTGTCATTCCGACCATTAAAGATAATGACATCAATTATCTGATCGTCGAAGGAGAGAATTTCCGCATGGACTTCGATAAGCATGACGGTTTCTTGTGCAGATACGATGTAAATGGCATGACGATGCTGAAAGAAGACGGAAAACTGACTCCGAACTTCTGGCGTGCTCCGACCGACAACGATATGGGAGCCAACCTGCAAAACAAATATGCCGCCTGGAAAGAACCGGGATTGAAACTGGTTTCTCTGACAAACAAAATCGAAAACGACATGGCTACTGTCAATGCCGAATACACGATGGATGCAGTAAAAGCCAAATTGTATCTGACTTATACGATCAACAACGAAGGCGCAGTGAAAGTCACACAGAAAATGGTAGCCGACAAATCGGTTGAAGTTTCCGATATGTTCCGCTTCGGCATGCAGATGCAGATGCCTAAATGCTTGGATCAGATCAACTATTACGGCAGAGGTCCGATCGAGAACTATTCCGACCGTAACAACGTCACCGACCTGGGTAATTACAGACAGACTGTAGACGAACAGTTCTACTCTTATATCCGCCCGCAGGAAACAGGGACCAAAACGGATATCCGTTGGTGGAAACAGACCAACAAAGGCGGTAACGGACTCATGTTCATTTCGGAAGCTCCGTTCTCGGCTTCAGCCTTGAATTATTCGATCGAATCACTTGACGACGGAGTACAGAAAGACCAGAGACACTCCGAACTTGTACCTCAGGCAAACTACACCAATATGTGTATTGACAAGGTACAAATGGGATTGGGTTGCGTCAACAGCTGGGGAGCGCTTCCACTGGAACAATACCGTATCCATTACGGAGATTATGAATTCTCTTTCATCATGAAACCGATTCAATCTAATTTATAAACAGCAATAAATGAAGGGAGCTGTCCCCGCATTTCCATTCAAGAAGCGGGGACAAGTTCCTATTTTTACAAAAATTGGTAAAAAAGCATAATCACTATGCATATTTCGTTAAATAGCGGGTGCAAACTTTTATTTTATGTAGAAAAAGACTACTTTTATTGCCGATTTTTAAATCTAATTCAGGACTAATTGTAAAATCGTTTACCATAAAAACAAATGGCTACTAACAACAATTCTAATCGCTATCCTTCCGAAAAAGGGAGATTTTTCAAAGGAAAAACCTTCATTCTTTTGGTCGGATTACTTCTCGGGGCAGGCATTATGGTTGCCGTATATAAAACATCCGTCTATTTCTCTTCCGATGAATCTTGTATGATGTGCCATGTCCATCCGCATGCGGAAGACAGCTGGAAGCTCTCCAAACACGTAAATAACGGAAGCGGCGTTAAAACACATTGCGTGGCTTGTCACCTTCCGCCTCAAAGCGACACCTGGAATCATTATACGGCTAAAGCCAAATTGGGATTGAAAGACGTATGGTCCTTCATGACAAAAGACAGTGCGGATTTCGACTGGAACACCAAGTCGGAACTGGAACATGCCGTCAAATATATTCCGAACGAATCCTGCAAGGAATGCCATCAGAACTTGTTCCCGGAAGGGATTAACCAGGACGGCATTACTGCTCACCTTTATTATGACGAAAACGAAAAGAAACTGGATTTACAATGTATCAGCTGCCACCTCGACGCCGGACACTATAATCCGGATTATAAACACGGCAAATTAACAGGTATTCCCGGAGCCGCCACAGCTACTGTTGATACCAGCCTTTATTTCAAGACGGCGACACCTGTCACATCTTTTACCGATTATACGGAACAAATTCCGGGTACGGCCGTTGCATTCAAAATGGTCGCCATTCCGGGCGGTACATTCAAAATGGGTAGCACCGATAAAGAACCGTTCCATAAGGCAGATGAAGCCCCGGTTCGAAACGTTACGGTCAGTCCGTTCTTTATGGCTGAAGTAGAAGTGACGTGGGATCAGTATTGGGCATTCTACGGACAAACCATGAGTGAAGGACGTACTCCGCCCGAAACCGTATATGCAAATAACAGCAATCCGGATGTCGATGCCATTTCCGGCCCGACTCCTCCGTTCGGATTCCCCGACCAGGGATGGGGCGCAGGTGACCGTCCGGCTATCACGATGACACACTATGCTGCAGAAACATTCTGCCAGTGGCTGTCCAAACAAACAGGGAAAAAATACCGCCTGCCGACCGAGGCAGAATGGGAATATGCAGCCCGTGGAGGAACGGAAACTCCTTATTTCTTCACCGGGAACCCGAAAGATTTTTCAGACCAGGGATTCTGGCGTAAGTTCTTCGATGCAAAAACAGACAGCATCAGTTCATTCGTGATTTACGCGAAGAACAGCAAAAACAGAACTCAAGAGCCGGGCGAAGTGAAAGCGAACCCGTTCGGTTTGAAGAATATGTTGGGTAATGTAATGGAATATTGTGCCGACAAATATGATCCGAAGGCTTACAGTAAAGGGAGCGATAACGTGACCAACCCGTTAATCACAGAAGGAGAAGAATGGGTTGTACGCGGCGGTAACTACACTTCCGATGCGGCAGACGTTCGTTCCGCAGCCCGCGATTATACAAAGCATGATGCCTGGTTGAAGACTGATCCGCAACAACCGAAGAGTATCTGGTGGTATTCGGATATCCGCGGTATCGGTTTCCGTGTGGTTTGCGAACCGGACCCGGCAATTGGAGCGAAATAACAGATGTTTAATTGATACCTAAAAATTACTATATCATGAAGAAAGAAAACAGTATTAGCAGAAGATCGTTTTTAAAAAGTACAGCTATGGCCGGAGCACTGGGTGCAATCGGTACAGGTAGTGCAAGTGTATTAACCTCATGTGCAGGCGGCGGCGAAAGTGCAGCAGCAAACAAACCTCTGAAAGAACCTGGAACTTATTATATTCCGGAATTGCCCGATAAGGCTACTGACGGAAAAGAACTGAAAGCCGGTGTTATCGGTTGTGGCGGACGCGGTTCCGGTGCAGCAGAGAACTTCCTGGATGCAGCAAACGGCGTGACAGTCGTTGCCGTTGCCGATACATTCAAAGAACGTGTAGACGCTTTGGCCGACAAGCTGAAAGAAAAAGGATGTAATATTCCTGAAGACAAACGTTTCGTTGGTCTGGATGCATACAAACAATTGATCGATAGCGGTGTCGATGTTGTCATTATTGCAACTCCTCCCGTATTCCGTCCGGTACATTTCCAATATGCGGTTGAAAAAGGCAAACATTGTTTCCTGGAAAAACCGATTTGTGTCGACCCGGTAGGCTATCGTACGATTATGGCAACCGCCAAACAGGCTCAGGCAAAGAATCTATGTGTCGTAACAGGTACACAGCGTCATCACCAGCGCAACTATGTTGAATCTTACAAGAAGATCATGGAAGGTGCTATCGGTGAAATTACGGGTGGTGTAGTTTACTGGAATCAGAGCATGTTGTGGTTCCGCGAACGTCAGAAAGACTGGAACGATTGCGAATACATGATCAAGGACTGGGTAAACTGGAAATGGTTATCCGGAGACCATATCGTGGAACAGCATGTGCACAACATCGATGTATTCACATGGTTCAGCGGCTTGAAACCGGTTAAAGCTGTCGGTTTCGGTTCTCGCCAACGCCGTATCACGGGCGACCAGTATGATAACTTCAGCATCGATTTCACAATGGAAAACGGCATCCACTTGCATAGTATGTGCCGCCAGATTGATGGTTGTGCCACTAACGTCAGCGAATTTATCCAAGGAACAAAAGGTTCTTGGAACAGTGCTGAAATGGAAATCAAGGACAATGCAGGTAACGTCATCTGGAAATACGATGGTGAAGCAGAAAAGAACGCACATACACAGACAAATCCATATGTATTGGAACATGTAAACTGGGTAAACTGCATCCGTGGCGGCAAACCTATCGAACAGGCTTCAGAAACAGCTGTTGCCAACATGGCTGCTATCATGGGACGTGAATCAGCATACACCGGTGCAGAAACGACATGGGATGCAATGACTGCTTCTCCTCTGGATTATACTCCGAAAGACCTGAACTTAGGCAAGATGGATATGAGTGGATTTACAGTTCCGGTTCCAGGAAAACCTCGTGATGAAAAGAAAAAATAAAATATGGCACTGAACAGAAGAAACTTTTTAAGAGCAACTCTGGCAGGCGCGGCTGTTGCAGCCGGTAGTTCAGCTTTTGCTGCCTGTGGCGGCAAGGCTGCTTCTACAGAAGGTTGTCCGGCAGAAAAGGGATCATGTCCAAACAGCAAAGCCGAGTTGAAGATATCCTTTCAGGAAGGGATTGCACCGGGAGCTAATCTCAACGAGAAATTTGACTTGATGGAAAAGTTAGGTGTCGTTGGTTTCGAACCGGGCGGACGTGGCCTGAAAGATCGTGTAAAAGAGATCAAGGAAGCACTAAACGGACGCAACATCAAAGTGAGCGCCATCTGTGCTGGTTTCCAGGGGTTCATCCTCTCGACAGATCCGGCTATCCGCAAGCAGTGTATGGATACGATGAAAGAGATCATTGCTCCTGCTGGCGAACTGGGTTCTACGGGTGTGATCATCGTCCCGGCTTTCAACGGTCAAAAACCGGCTATGCCTCATACGCAGGAAACGCGGGATTTCTTGTGCGAACAATTCAATGAAATGGGTAACTTCGCAAAAGAGCACGGGACTACAGTTATCTTTGAACCGCTCAACAGGAAAGAAGCATTCTATCTTCGTCAGGTAGCGGATGCTGCTTCCATCTGCCGCGACATCAACAATCCGGGTGTACGCTGTATGGGTGACTTCTGGCACATGACTTGGGAAGAGACTTCCGACATGGGAGCTTTCCTTTCTGCAGGCGAATATCTGCAACACGTGCACGTTGCCAGCCGTAAACGCCGCAGTATGCCGGGTGAAGACGGAGAAGCAGATAACTACGTTAACGGCTTCAAAGGTCTGAAGATGTTGGATTACGACAAATATGTAAGTTTCGAATGCGGATGCCAGGGAGACCGGAACGTTTTGGTCCCTGCCGCAGTGGAACTATTACGAAAACAATGGGAAGAAGCATAAAATATGCCATTAGTATATCCTAATATGCAAATGAGTGAGGTGGTGGAAGAGCACCCCTCACTCATTCCTGTCATTAACCGTTTTGGAATCCGCCTGGGCTTAGGCGACAAATCGGTAAAGGCGATTTGTGAAGAATACCGGCTGGATACCGACTTCCTCTTGACGGTAATCAACACGTTTCTCAACGAGGAATACTTCCCGGAAAAGAAGCTACAAACTTTCCATACTTCACAGATTATCGATTATCTGACTAAAACCAACCAGTATTACCAACGCTATCAAATCCCGAATATAGAAAGGCATCTCGGTTCATTCATATCGATGAGTACGCCGGGAAACAACACGCTCAACCTGATCGGCAAGTTTTTCTCCTCCTTCAAAGAAGAGCTGACCTCACGGATCGAAAAAGACGACCGGGTCTGGTTCCCCTATTGCCTGTCATTAAGCGAAAAACTGAAAGATTATCCATCTTCCGGGCAGGTCGAAGCATTGCACCTCGGAACGGAACAGAGATTGGAAGATCCGATAGAGGCCTTGTTGGCGGATCTGAAAAGCATCATGGTCAAGCATCTTTCCGGCGACTATAACGAGAACTTATGCTACGCCGTCATATTTGCCATCAGCAGTTTGGAAAAAGATATCAAACAACACAACCGCATCCGCTACCGGATATTGACACCGATGGTTTCGGCTATGGAAAAGTTGTGTATTTAACAAACAGCCGGATGCATCGCAACAAGCAAATAGCAATCATATTACCCGACACGCTACAAAGCATCGGCCTGCAAAGCATGCTGACCGACTATTTTCCACCGGTAGAGATCAGCCACTACCCTACGTTCGAGGCATTATCGACTTCCGGCAACGATACGTTCGACTACTACTTTACAAATGCCGCTTTATTTGTCCTCTATGCAGACTTTTTCCTTCCCCGCCGGAGCAAGACGATGGTCCTGATCGACGGAACCGAAGGCGAAGGGGGACTATCGGCAACCAGCCATATCACGATCAAGGCCTCGCAGGAAGTCATCATCGAGCAGTTGGAACAACTTTTTACCGGAGAAAACAACAGTATTTCCAGCGACAACAACAAGGAACTGTCCACCCGCGAAACGGACGTCCTCCAATTAATCGTCAAAGGCAGCACCAACAAAGAAATTGCAGACAAGCTGAACATCAGCCTGAACACAGTCCTCAGCCACCGCAAGAACATCACGACCAAGCTCGGCATCAAAACAGTATCGGGACTTACCTTCTATGCCATCATGAACGGCATTATTTCAGGCGACGACATCGAACTTTAAAATCACTACATGTAGTGATTGATTCCCATTCATCTTTACCGTTCCTTTGCAACCGTAAAATACTAATAGTTTACAATTAATACGATGAATCAACGCTATCTGTATGTCCTTGTCGCAGGCGCGCTTACGTGTTTGCAACCGATTAAAGCCAAACGGGTGAATGAAAATGTGAACGACACGATCAAGACCTATAATATAGGTGAGGTGATCGTCACTTCTTCCACAAAGGAGACGAACGATCTCCGCACGCTTCCGGGTGCCGTTTCCATCCTCTCGCCCCAAGCGATAGCAACCAGGCAGATAGATGCTCTCAAGGATATCAGCGCTTTCGTCCCCAACCTTTATATGCCGGACTACGGTTCGAAAATGACTTCGGCCATTTATATACGCGGAATCGGAGCGCGGAGCAGCGGGCAATCCATCGGATTATATGTCGACAACGTCCCCTATCTGGATAAAAGCGCTTTCGATTTCGAGCTGAACGATATCCAACGCATCGAAGTTTTACGGGGACCGCAGGGAACCCTCTACGGACGTAACGCAATGGGGGGCATCGTCAACATCTACACCCTCTCCCCCTTCGATTTCCAGGGGACAAAAGTCACGATGTCGATGGGCAATTACGGGGCGGCAAAAGCCAAAGTGTCCCAATACAGCAAGATCGGAGAAAACATCGGGATCTCGCTAAACGGGTATTACGACCGTAACGACGGCTTTTTCATCAACGAATACGACGGCACAAAGGCAGACAAAGAGGAATCGGCAGGCGGCCGTTTCAAGTTGGAAGTGCATATTACGGACCATCTGAAGGCGCAATATACATTCAACTATGACTATGCAACGCAAAAAGCATTCCCCTACGGGCAGTACGACCCGCAGACCGGGACTGTGCAGCCGATCCGCATCAACGATCCGAGTTCCTACTGGCGCCGCACGCTGAACAACAGCCTGTATCTGGAATGGAAAACAGACCGTTTTATCCTCTCTTCCACCACGGCCTACCAATATCTGAAAGACGACATGAAGATGGACCAGGACTATACGGAACAGTCTGTTTTCACCCTTCACCAAAAGCAGAAACAATATGCCTGGAGCGAAGAACTGGCGATCAAATCCAATACAAAAAGCAATTACCAATGGAG
>OOCV01000690.1_pt1 | contig 18467 bp, 20 predicted proteins | sample 1671061 | NCBI WGS metagenome assembly OOCV01 (sample SAMN06348118, study PRJEB24527) | human gut metagenome | biome: human gut; feature: ankylosing spondylitis patient; material: feces | host: Homo sapiens | place: China | collected 2015-10
CGGGCTGTCCAGCTGCTCGATGATGCAGGCGTCGTCCCGCCGGGCATAATAGTCGAGACACTGCCGCTCCACCCGGCTGCGGAGGACGCTGTCCGGGCTGCACACCGCGATATGAAATATCATTCTGAAGCCCCCTTTCGGGCCTGCCGCCGGCGCTTGCTTTTTCGGTCCGGCGGGAGTATCATTGCTATAAAAACAGAAGAAAGCAAAAGGAGAAACTGCTATGGAAATGCCTCTCGTCAGCATCATCGTCCCTGTGTACAATGCCCAGAGCCACCTGAGCCGCTGCCTCGAAAGCATCTGCGGGCAGGAGTACAAGAACCTCGAGCTCATCGTCATCAACGACGGCTCCAAAGATAAGAGCCTGCCCGTCTGCGAGGAGTTTCGCAAAAAGGACAGCCGCATCCTGCTGGTGGACAAGGCAAACTCCGGCGTGTCCGACACCCGGAACCTCGGCCTGAAGCTTGCCGGCGGCAAGTACGTCCAGTTCGTGGACAGCGATGACTACATCGCCCCGGACTACACGGCCCGGCTGGTGGAGGCGGCAGAGAAGACCGGTGCCGACCTCGTCATCTCGCCCTACACCATGGTCATCCCCGCCGGGGCGTCAAAGCCGGAACAGGTGCTGGAAAAAATTCAGGACGACCTCGGCGTCATGCATGTTGCACGCCCGCCGGAGAACCGGGAATACGGTTTCCTGCCCGAGGGCGTCTACGACAAGGACACCTTCGCCCGCCGCCTGATGGATAAGCCCGCCTCTTACTTTTACAGCGTGCTCTGGAACAAGCTCTACCGCCGCGACATCCTCACCCGGCACGACATCCGCTTTACCAGCGAGATGCGCTGGGCCGAAGACCTCGTGTTCAACATGCAGTATATCCAGTACGCCGAAGTCTTTGCGTCCATCCCGCAGCCCGGCTACTACTACGTCCAGAACCCTCAGAGCATCTGCCACACCCAGATAAAGCCTGCCACTCTGGTGCAGAACAAGATCCAGGTGTTCCACTACTACAAGGACCTCTACACCCGGCTTGGGATGTATGAGCAGGTGCGGCCCCAGCTCTACAAATTCCTCATCGACATCGCCGAGAGCACTTACCCCTCCGGCCCCTTCAAGAAGGTCATCGACGAGGCGAAAGCCTACTGGAAAGAGCACAAGGCAGAGATCTCATCCTAAAGAAAAGCGGGAGGCCCCTGCGGGGCCTCCCGCTTTTGTTGAAATTCAACCTCTCACCGCTCCATCCCGCTGACACGGGCATGTCGCGGAGCTCCCCTAATAGGGGAGCCTTTTAGAGGAATTTTACGCTCCGATGGCGGCACACTTCTTGGCCAGCCAGTCGCGCTCGTCCTCGGTCAGGCGGGGAGCCAGCTTCTCGAAGACCTCGCGGTGGTAGGCGTTCAGCCAATCCAGCTCGTCGCGGCTCAGAACGCCCGGGACGATGGGGGAGGTGGCGATCGGCACGAACGTGATGGGGCGGAATGCCAGGAACTCGCCGTACTGGTTGGATGCCTTGTGGCAGCACTCCAGCTCATTCTCGATGCGGATGCCGACGACGCCGCCCTCATAGACGCCCGGCTCGTCGGTGACGATCATGCCCGGCTTGAAAACGGTGGTGTTGCGGCCGTTCAGGGCGTGGGGGCCTTCGTGGACGTTGCCCACATGGCTGACGCTGTGGCCGGTGCCGCAGCGGTAGTTGATGAGGTGGCGCCACAGCGGCTCACGGGCGATGGTGTCCAGCATATGGCCGTCGCAGTAGTCCAGCCAGACAGCCCGGGCGATGTCGATGTGGCACTGGAGCGTCCATGTATAGAACAGGCGCTCGTCCTCCGTCAGCTCACCCAGCGGGTAGGTGCGGGTGATGTCGGTGGTGCCGTCCATATAGGTCGCGCCGCTGTCCACCAGCAAGAAGCCCTTCTTCTCGAGCTTTGCGTGGTCTTCCTCGGTGGCGTGGTAGTGCATCATGGCGGCGTTGGGGCCGTAAGCTGCAATGGTGCCGAAGCTCTCGGTCAGGAACTTGTCCTGTGCGCTGCGGTACTTGTGGAGGATCTCGTCGATGGTCAGCTCGGTCAGCTCTTCGCCGGCGGCCAGACGGTTCTCCAGCTCGATCTGGAAGCGCACCATAGCCACGCCGTCCCGGATGTGAGCTTCGCGGGTGTGAGCCAGCTCGACTTCGTTCTTGACGCCCTTCATGGGCAGCAGGGGGTCGGCCTCGTCCTTGACGGTCAGAGCCGGGTTGGCCTGCAGGGTCTGGTAAACAGCGTAGTTGACGGAAACGGGGTCGGCCAGAACAGTCTGCTCTTCGGTCTGGGCGGCAAGGAAAGTGAGCACATCGTCGTACTCGGCCAGCTCCACGCCGTTTGCCTTCAGCTCCGCAGCAGCCTCGGCGCTGACGCGGGCGGTGTTGATGAAGAGGGTCGCCTTATCGGGGGTCACATAGCAGTAAGCCATGGCGTAAGGGGTGCACTGGATGTCCATCGCACGCAGATTGAGCAGCCATGCCAGATTGTCCAGCTTGCCCACCAGCTGTGCGGTGCAGCCCAGCTCAGAGAGCTTCGCACGCAGCTGGCCCAGCTTCTCGGCAGGGGAGAAGCCTGCATATTCCTTCGGCAGGAGCCATGCCGGGGTGGCGGGCAGGGCGGGACGGCCCTCCGTCCACAGCTCGTCCTCAAGGTTCAGCAGCTTGATGGTGCCTTTCTTGGCGTCCAGTTCTTTCTGCAGGCTGCGCACCAGACCGCAGGAGGCAGTCAGGCCGCAGAGGCCCAGCTTGCCGCCCTCGGGCAGGACTTTGCCGCAGTACTGCTCGGCGGTCGGTACGCCCGGCTCGCCCATCCGCATCAGCTGGATCTCCGTGCCAGCGATCTCCTTCTCGGCCTGCACGAAGTAACGGCCATCGGCCCAGACAGCGCTCTCGGTCATGGTGACGACGAAGTTGGAGTTCTCGCCGTGGAAGCCGGAGAAGTAGGTCAGGGCAGTGTAGTGGTCGGGCATATACTCGCTGGCGTGCGGGTCTCCCACCGGGATGAGGTAGACGTCCACGCCGTTTGCCTTCATGGCCTCGCGCAGGGCGGCCAGACGCTCGGGAACGGTATTCATGCTCATGTTAAAAAGCCTTCTTTCTTTATTCTGCCGGAAAAACGTCCGGCGGCGATGGTTTGCTGTACCTTATTGTATCATTCCGGGGCGCAGAATGCAATTCGCAGGGTTCATTTTGGTCCTGCCGCCCGAAAATGCAAACAAATTGCAAAAAATGTTACAAATTTCTCATCAAAAAGGCCGGTTTGCCATTGACAGCCTTGTTATAATAGGAGTGTAGGAATTTTACGGGTCAGCACTCAGCGGCCCGGACTGCTTGTAAGGCCCGACGGGCCTGCTGGGCAGCGCCTTTGCGGCGTCTGCATAAAAGAAAGAGGCATTTCAGACTATGACCAAGATCGATATTTTCTCCGGCTTCCTTGGCGCCGGTAAGACCACCCTTATCAAGAAGCTCATCAAAGAGTCCTTTGCAGGCCAGAAGGTCGTGCTCATCGAGAACGAGTTCGGCGAGATCGGCATCGACGGCGGCTTTTTGAAGGAGTCCGGCATCCAGATCAATGAGCTGAACGCCGGCTGCATCTGCTGCTCTCTGGTGGGCGATTTCCGCGCCGCTCTGCAGCAGGTGGTGGAGCAGTACCACCCCGACCGCATCGTCATCGAGCCCTCCGGCGTCGGCAAGCTGTCTGACGTGACCCGCGCTGTCGAGGGCGTGGCCGAGCATCTGGATGTTCAGCTGAGCAGCTTCGTTACCGTGGCCGACGTCAACAAGGTCAAGATGTATATGAAGAACTTTGGTGAGTTCTACGACGACCAGATCAGCCACGCAAGCTGCATCATCCTGAGCCGCACCCAGAACGCCACCGAGGAAAAGATCGCCGCCGCTGTGGCCATGCTGCGTGAGAAGAACCCCACCGCTACCATCGTCACCACCGCCTGGGACGCCCTGACCGGCGAGCAGATCCTGAAGGCCATGTCCACCAAGGACGACTTCAAGACTGAGCTGATCGCTATGGCTGCCAAGGCTAACGCAGAGCACGCCCACGAGGACGAGGAGCACGAACACCATCATCACCACGACCACGATGATGACCATGATGAGCATTGCTGCTGCGGTCATCATCATGATGATGACGATGACGATGATGAGGATGAAGACGAGCATGAGCATCATCACCACCACGACCATGATGACCACGACGAGCATTGCTGCTGCGGCCATCACCACCATCATCATGACCACGACGCCGATGAGGTCTTCACCAGCTGGGGCGTCGAGACGGCCAAAAAGTTCTCCAAGGCTGACATTGAGCACGCCCTCACCGAGCTGGACACCGGCAATTACGGCATGATCCTCCGCTCCAAGGGCATCGTGGACGGCGGCGCAGACGGCTGGCTGGAGTTCGACTACGTTCCCGGCGAGTGGGAAGTCCGCGCACGCGGTGCAGACGTCGGCGGCAAGTTGGTGGTCATCGGCTCCAAGCTGGATGAGAAGGCCATCGCCGCACTGTTCGGCTGCTGATCGGCCCCGACCCTGAAAGGATAAAAGATTATGGCAAATGAGATCCCGGTTTACCTGTTTGTGGGCTTCCTCGAGAGCGGCAAGACCAAGTTCATTCAGGAGACCTTTGAAGACCCCAACTTCGACTCCGGCGACAAGACCCTTCTGCTGGTCTGCGAGGAGGGCGAAGAAGAGTACAATGAGAAGAAGTTCGCCTTCCCCGGCGTGACCCTCTACAACCTCGAGGACAAGGCTGAGCTGAACCCCCAGAACCTCGCAAAGCTGGCCAGGGAGGCAGACGCAGGCCGCGTGGTCATCGAGTACAACGGTATGTGGATGCTGCAGGACTTGGCAAACAATCTGCCCGAAAACTGGATCGTCTACCAGTGCATCGCCACCGCCGACGGCACCACCGCGCTGACCTACGCCCGCGACAACTCCATGCGTGCGCTGATGCTGGACAAGATCGCCCGCAGTGAACTCATCGTCTTCAACCGCGCCGAAGCCGTCAACAACGACGCCGCCCGTCAGGAGCTGCACAAGCTGGTGCGTCAGGCATCCCGCAAGTGCGACATCGCCTACGAGTTCAAGGACGGCAGCGTGGCTTACGACGACATCCCCGACCCGCTGCCCTTCGACATCAACGCCCCGGTCATCGACATCCCGGACGACGATTACGGCATCTGGTACATGGACTGTCAGGACGAGCCCCAGAAGTACGCGGGCAAGACCGTCAAGTTCCTCGCACAGGTCTGCCAGACCAACCGTGCCGGCAAGAACAGTTTCGTGCCGGGCCGGTTCGCCATGACCTGCTGCGTGCAGGACATCCAGTTCGTGGGCTTCCCCTGCAGCTACGACGGCTACAAGGCCCTCGAGCAGCGGGCATGGGTCAAAGTGACCGCAAAGGTCGGCTATAAGTTCCATAACATCTACCGCGGCAAAGGCCCGGTGCTCACCGCACTGTCGGTGGAGCCTGCCGAGAAGCCGCTGAACGATGTTGTCACCTTCTCCTAACTACAACATAACCAAGGAGGTCATGGCATGAAAGCAATCTTCCGCATTCTGGGTACTGCCGCCGCTGTGGCGGCCACCGGTGCCGCCATCGTCATCATGGACAAGCTCCTGAACGAGAAGGCCGCACCCATCATCGAATCCATCGAGTTCCCCGAGGAAGCCGAAAAGGACGACGCAGAGGCCGCCAAGACCGCCGAGGCATACGCCGAGGGTGAGGCCAAGGCAGAGGCCGAAGCCGCCGCACCGTCAGAAGAGACCGCTCCCGCTGAGGAGCCCGCCGCCTCTGAGTCGGAGGCAGCGCCCGCTGAGGCCGCAGAGCCTGTGACCCTGCCCGACCTGAGCGAAGAGCGCCCGGTCTGTGACCCCGAGGCTCCGAACCCGAACCCCGTGGAGGCCGGCCCCGCCGTCGCCCCCAAGGACGAAAACGGCAAGTTCGACCCGACTAAAATCGCCGACGTCTCCGACTTCGGCGACTGGGAAGAGCAGGGGTGCAGAGGGTAATTCCCTTTGATAGCAAAAATGCCATCGCGCTTAGGCACGATGGCATTTTTTATCGCTCGCAGTGAGTCCAAAGACTCAGAATTTTGATGGTCTTTTCTTCCTCATCGATCTGATAGACCAGTCTGTGCTGTAAATTGATGCGGCGGCTGTATGCGCCGTTCAAATCTCCGACCAGTTTTTCATAGGACGGCGGTTTCTGGAAAGGGTCGTCCCGGATAATATCTATCAGAGCCTTCGCCTTATCTGCCAGATGTGCCGCTTTCAGTTTTGGAACATCCTTCGCTGCTGTTTTGGTGTAGACGATTTTATACATTTACCACTCCACTGCGTCTTCATCCAGACATTCGTTCAGAGGCTGTTTTAGGCCGTCCATGATTTTTTCCCTCATGCCGGGTACTGAAACCAGATACAGCGTCTCCATCAGGCCGCTGTAATCTTCCGCGCTCAGCAGAACGGCATCGCCGTCCTTCGTGCTGATGTTCAGCGGCTCGTTGTACTTGATGGTCTGCTCCACATAGTTGAACGCATTTTTGCGGAAATTAGTGATGTTCGTCGTGGTCATGTTATCGCCTCCTATGTACATAATAGCGTACATAAAATGAAATGTCAAGCAGTTTCAACGACTCTCTGCGATTTTTATATGGTTCACCACATTCTCAGAACTTCTACGCAGAGTTCCAACGCTTTCCGCAGCGAATCCTTTCCCCAGTCACGGTCATCATGCTGCTCTGCATTTGCAAGGGAATCCGCTGTGTACAGAATTTGTCCAAAAGCTGCTCCGCGCTTTTTGGCGCAGGCCGCAAGGGCAGCACATTCCATTTCTACCGTTGCGCAGCCTTCGGCTTTCCAGTACGCCACCATATCCCTTGTTTCTCGGAAAAAGCCGTCTGTCGTCCATGTGATGCACTCACGGAAGGGAAGACCCAGCGCACGGAAGGTCTTTTCTATGGCCTGCACCGCTTCCGAGGCCGGTTCTGCATACCGGGCGGCAGGAAGATAGTGATAGGATGTGCCCTCATCCCGCAGCGCTTTGGTCGGGATAAGAAATTCGTTCTCTGCCATTTCGGTCAACACGCCGCACGAGCCTGCCGTAACAATTTTCCTGCACCCGCAAGCAATGAGACAATCCATAAACTGCGCCGCAGCGGGCGCTCCCAGTGGGGCTTGACAGAGGCAGAATTCTTCGCCGTCATTTTTTACAACATAAATCGGGTAGGTCTTTGTGATCGTCTCAAAATGCTCTGCAACTGCCGCGCCCGTCTCGGCGGCATAGGAGTCGATGGTGTCCCCCAGAATCCCCCAGAAAAGCAAAGACGCATTTCTCCGGTAGAGTCAGCTGCTCCGCCCCGTGGTTGGGCTTTAATATCTCTGTCGAGTCGAAATCGTATTCCAAAATGGGAAATTCATTTTTCTGTATCATGCTTCACCTCTCGCGATCCGGTTCAGTCTTTCCTTGTCCAATACCTCTACCCCGCCGCGATAGAGCTTCACGATGCCCTCACCGGCGAAGTATTTCAGCAGGCGGCTCACCACCTCGCGGGCAGAACCCATGTACTTTGCCATCTGGTCCTGGGTCAGGCGGACATCGTCGCCGCCGGTCTTGGCAAGCTCGTCCGCGAGGAAGATGGCCAGCCGCCGGTCGGCGCTCATGAAGAGGATCTGCTGCATCGTCCACATGGTGTCGGAGAAGCGCTCAGCGGTCATCTGGTAGGCGAAGCACCGCACCTCCACGTTCTGCTGCATGAGGCTGCGGAAAACGCCTGCGCTGATGCAGTAGGCCTCGGTGTCCTCTTCGGCGTCGATGTAGAGGTCAAAGTTCACCGAGTCCATGACGCAGGAGGCGGAGAGGATGCAGATCTCACCGCCGAAGAGGCGGTAGAGGGTCACGTCCCGGCCATCGTCGGAGAGAAGATACGCCCGGAACTGGCCGGTGCGCAGCAGCAGGATGCCCACGCAGTTCTCCACCGGGCTGTGGACCCGCTCGCCCTTGCGATAGCGCACCAGACGGGTGGTGCGGCAGAGTATCTCCTGCTGTTCGGCGGTCAGCTTGTCCCAGAAGGGGAAGGCACAGGCGAGACACTGGCGGTGCTCGCTGCATTTAGAGATAGGCAGGATCTCCGGCATCTTAAATCACCCCTTCCGCAGCGCTTTGGCAGCTTCGGTGCCTGCCAGAGCGCCCTCATAGACGGCCTTCGCCACCTGCAAAAGCCCGCCGGTGCAGTCTCCGGCGGCGTAGAGGCCGGGGACGGTGGTCTGCATTTTTTCATCTGTCACGATGCGGTCGTTCTCCACAGCGGCACCGATTTTCCGGGCCAGCGCCGTACTGCCCGCAACGCCCAGAGCCACAAACACACCCGCCAGCTCCACCACATCGCCGCCGGACAGCTGGACGCCGGTGACTTTCTGCTCGCCGAGGATGGCGTCGATTTTTTCAGGCCGGACAGCCACCTCCGGCGGAAACTCTGCCGCCAGCGGCGCTCCATTCAGCAGGAGGGTGACGCTGGCCGCCACCGGCAAAAGCGCCTGCACCTCATGCAGGGCGTATTCGCCGCTGCCTACCACGGCCACATCTTTGCCGCGATAGAAAAAGGCATCGCAGGTGGCGCAATAGCTGACGCCGTGGCCCTCGAGGCCCGCCAGCCCCGGGATGCGGGGCGTCGCCCGCGAAGCACCTGTGGCGAGGATAACAGCGTCCGCTGGGTAATCTCCATCGAGGGTTTCTACAGTGAGTTTATCGGTATAGGTCAGACCCACGGCCTCGGTGGTCACAAATTTGACACCCACAGCCTTGGCCCCCTCGATGCCCTGACGCTCCAATTCCGCACCCGAGATGGGGGCGGCGAAGCCGTAGTAGTTCTGGATAAGCTCCGCGCGGTCAAGCGCACCTGGCCCCCGGGTGAGGACGGTGGTGTCCACCCCCGCACGGGCAGTGTACAGCGCGGCGGACACCCCCGCCGGGCCGGAGCCGATGATGACGATGTTGGACATAGTGGGCCTCCTTATACTTCTTGTATTATCGTAAAATCCGTTACTTTCTTTGCGCGCCGGTGCACGGGGCGGGTTTTTTCTTTTGGTCAAATGGCTTTGCGCTCCGCGCGGGGCAGAGCGCTCTTTCATTAAGGCTAATTGTTCTCTTTTGGTGCACAAAAGAGAACTTAGCTCTGCGCAACAGCGCTCTATACCTCTATTATACACCAAATCCCCCTAATTTCTGTGACCAAGTCCCAAAAGCCTCCATTTTCCGCCCGAGCGCCACTTTGCAAGGGCGGGCGAGTGTGTTATACTTTCTATGAATGCGATTCAATCTTCCTGATGGAGGCTTTTTTATGTCCACAAAGCAGCGTCTGCTTTTTATCACCACCGGCGGCACCATCGCCAGCGTCCGCACCCAGCAGGGCCTCAAGCCCGTGCTCACCAGCGAAGAGCTTCTGGCTCATCTGCCTGAGCTGAACGAGCTCTGCTGCCCCGACACGCTGGCCCTGTGCAGCATCGACAGCACCGACCTCGGCCCGGAGCACTGGCTGATGATGGCGAAGGCCGTACAGGAGAATTATGCCCTCTACGACGGCTTCATCATCTGCCACGGCACCGACACGCTGGCCTACTCGGCGGCGGCTCTGTCTTATCTCATCCAGAACGCCGACAAACCCGTCATCCTCACCGGCGCACAGCAGCCCATCTCCAACGAGATCACCGACGCCAAGAAAAACCTTCGCGACAGCGTCATCTGCGCCCTCGACCCCGGCAGCCGGGGCGTCATGGTGGTATTCGGCGGCCATGTCATCGCAGGCACCCGCGCCAAGAAGAACAAGACCATCAGCTACGACGCCTTTGCCTCGGTGAATTTCCCGGCGCTGGCACTGGTACAGGGCGACCGTCTGGTGCGGTATGTGCCTTCGCCCTGGCCCATCGGCCCTGTGGAGTTTGGACGCTCGCTCAGCCCCCGCGTCTTCCTGCTCAAGCTGACGCCCGGCCTCAGCCCCGATTTGATCCCCGACATTTTCCGCCTCTACGACTGCGTCATCGTGGAGAGCTTTGGCGTAGGCGGCATCCCCCAGCGGCTGATGGACGCCTTCGCCGAGGGCCTCGGCGACTACGACAAGACCCACAAAGTGCTCATCCTCACCACCCAGGTCACTTACGAGGGCAGCGATGTGGGCATCTATGAGGTGGGCAAGCGGGTCAAGAACCGCTTCCGCTTCCTTGAGGCCCACGACATGACCATCGAGGCCGTCGTGACGAAGATCATGTGGCTGCTGGCGCAGGACTGCGACAGCTTTGACCAGCTGCAGCAGCGGTTCTACCGGCAGGTCAATTTTGATACGTTCTACCATTGAGGAGTGTGCAATGAAAAACGAACGTGAAAAAGCTTTATTTTTAGCACAACTAAAAGACTTTGCAAATACTCTGTCCGATAAGATTGCAGTAAACGATGAATGGACCGTCAAGGGCTTTATCGATATTTTCAAAAATATCTATACGATTTCTTCTGACACTAAAATCGTCTCCAAAATATTGGAGTTGCACTTGTTCCCTCAGTTTCTAGCCTTTGCTGAACAGACTGGATATGACATCGAGCTTGCAACTTATCAAAATTACTACCCGGATTTGACTTTTATCTCTAAAACCGATCCCTCCATCAAATTTGCTGTCGATTTGAAAACAACTTACCGAGAAGAGAATCATCCTGACTTCTGCAATGGATTTACACTAGGCTCTCACGGCGAATACTTTATCAATCGCACAAGTACCAAAAACATTCAATATCCCTATGATGATTACAGTGGGCACTTCTGTTTCGGAATCATTTACACCCGTGCAGTGCTGGACAAAAAGAATGAGACGCATACATATTCCATTGATGAGCTGAATGAGATTCCTTCTGTTATCCACGATTTTCTCTTTTTCGCAGAAGAAAAGTGGAAAATAGCAAGTGACAAGGGTGGCAGTGGAAACACGGCAAATATCGGCAGTATCCATAATATTCAAGATATTTTAAATGGTAATGGTGTGTTTGCCAAAGCTGGTGAAGAATTGTTTGATGATTATTGGGCAAACTTTGGCAAAATAGAAATTCTTTCTGCGAACAAGCGAAAAAAGCTTTCCTCTTTTTCGGAATATCTGCAATACAGAGGACTGCCTTCCGAGTTGAATAATTGCAGAGCCTCTAAAAGGAGCACAAAATGAGCGAAAAAATATTCGTTCCTCCTCTTAAAATTCAAGGCATTAAAACAAAGCTTGTCCCCCTGATTCGAGAAAATGTGATTCTGGACAAAGAAACTATATGGTATGAGCCATTTATGGGGTCTGGTGTTGTTGGCTTTAATGTTGAGCCGGAACGTGCTGTATTTGCAGACGTCAACCCTCACATCATCAACTTTTATAACAGAATAAAAGATGGCTCTATCACCAGTGGAAGAGTCCGTGCATTTCTCGAAGCGGAAGGGAAGAAACTCGAGAATGGCGATGCCGATTATTACTATGAGGTTCGTGACCGATTCAACCAGCATCACGAACCTCTGGACTTTCTCTTTCTGAACCGTGCCTGCTTTAACGGGATGATGCGCTTCAATAAGGACTACAACTTCAATGTTCCATATGGACACAAACCTCAGCGGTTTGCAAAGGCTTATATCACAAAAATCGTAAACCAGGTCGCCCACATCGAAGAGCTTCTGAAAACCCATGAATGGGAGTTTTTATGTCAATCCTTTGAGGATACGATAAGTTCAGCAACCCATTCCGATTTCATATACTGCGACCCTCCGTATATTGGCCGTCATGTCGATTACTATGACAGTTGGGATGAAGAACTTGAAGTTGCTCTGCACAGCGCACTCGTTAAATCACAGTCCAATTTTATGCTGTCAACATGGCATCATAATGATTACCGTTCAAACGAATATATCGAGCAGGTGTGGAATGACTGCCAAATCATCACACGGGAACATTTTTATCATGTAGGTGCAAAGGAAAAGAACCGCAATCCTGTCATAGAGGCACTTCTTACAAACTATGTCATTACCGGCACTCAAAATCAGCTCCGGCTTGAAAATGAACAGTTGTCTCTATTTAGCACTTCCGATACACTTCCAGAAAAAATAGCAAATTAAAAACGTCCTGTATTGCTGCAAAATCAATACAGGACGTTTTACATTTCTCAAAACACCATCTGCACCAGCAGCACATAGCACAGCGTGCCGACGGCGATGGAAACCAGCGTCTGATGCTTCCACTTATGGAGCGCAACGGTCACGCCGATGGCGATGGCCTCCGGGATGCCGTGGCTGCCCGAGGTGAGGCTGACGCCCTTGAGGCAGTAGACGATGAGCATTCCGAAGATGGCGGCGGGCAGCACATGGCCCAGATACTCCACCACCTCAGGCACCTTGCCGCCCCGGGAGCCGAACACCAGAAAGGGCAGAAAGCGGGTGAGCATGGTCGCCGCCGCGCAGACGGCGATGGTCAGGATGAACTGGATCTTGCTCATTTTGCCGCCTCGCTTTCTTTGGCCTCGATGGGACGGCGGAACAGCAGCAGTGCCACAAGGATGCAGACCATCGAGGGGATGAGGAAGCTGCCTGAGCCGAAGATGCGCAGGCAGACCAGTGGGGCGGCAATGCCGATGATGGCGCTGGCGTGCTGTTTTTCCTTTTCCCACTGGTTGAGGAAGATGACCACGAACATAGCCGTCATGACGAAATCGACGCCCTCGGTGCTGAAGGGCAGGACAGAGCCGAGGGCCGCGCCCATGGCCGCGCTGGCGACCCAGTAGATCTGGTCCAGCAGGGTGATGAAGAACATGAACCAGCCCTTATCCACGCCCTCGGGCGGCTCTGCCGAGCAGGTGATGGAGAAGGTCTCGTCGCTCATGGCGAAGATCATGTAGGCGCTGCGCAGGCCGTAGCCGCGGTAGCGCTGCAGCATGGTCAGGCCGTAAAAAAGATGCCGCGCCTGGATCATCAGCGCCATCAGAAAGGCCGACACCGGCGCAAAGCCGCCCAGAAGCAGCGAGGCCAGCACGAATTCCAGCGAGCCGCCGTACACTACCGTACCCATCAGGGGCGGCAGCCAGACCGGCAGGCCCAGCGACTGCACATAGATGCCGTAGCCGAGGCCCAGCACCAAATATCCGGCAAACACCGGCAGCGTCTGAGGCGCTGCGGCCCGGAACGCGCGCCATACCGGCGCACAGCTCAAATTTGTTTCGTTTTGTTCCTGCATTTGTTTCAACCCTCCAATACAGTAGTATAACAGGTTTATCTGCATTTGCAAGAACTATTTATAAAGCAAAGAGGGTTCTGTGCGGCCGCACAGAACCCTCTTTGCCTTCTATCTTTTATTTTTTAGTGAGGTCTTTCGTGTAGAGGGCGCGGGTCGCATTCAGGACAGCGAGGACCATGACGCCGACATCGGCGAAGATGGCCGCCCACATGTTGGCGATACCCAGAGCACCCAGCAGCAGGCAGGCCGCCTTGATGGCCAGAGCAAAGACGATGTTCTGGTAGACGATGCTCTTGGTGCGGCGGGCAATGCGCATGGCGAGGGCGATCTTGGCCGGGTCGTCATCCATCAGGACGACGTCGGCGGCCTCAATGGCGGCGTCAGAGCCCAGAGCACCCATGGCGATGCCCACATCCACACGGGAGAGGACAGGGGCGTCGTTGATGCCATCGCCCACGAAGGCCAGCATCTCTTTGGGGTTCTTGGCGGCCAGGAGCTTCTCAATCCGTTCCACCTTATCGCCGGGCAGCAGACCGGCGTGGTACTCGTCGATGCCCAGCTCTGCCGAGACAGCCTTTGCCACCGGCTCTGCGTCGCCGGTGAGCATGACGGTCTTGCGGACGCCAGCCTGCTTGAGGCCCTTGATGGCCTGTGCGCTGTGGGGCTTCACCACGTCGGAGATGAGCAGATAGCCCGCATACTTGCCGTCGATGGCCACATGGACGATGGTGCCGGTCTGGGGGACATCGGGGACGGTAAGGCCCAGCTTTGCCATCAGGCGGGCATTACCGGCAGCGACCAGCTTGCCGTCCACCTTGGCGGTGACGCCGTGGCCGCCCAGCTCCTCCACGTCGGTGACGCGGGCAGCGTCGATGTCCTTGCCGTAAGCAGCCTTGATGCTCAGGGAGATGGGGTGCTTCGACCAGCTCTCGGCCAGCGCAGCGGCTTCCACAAGGCCGTCTTCCGTACCGCCCTCCACGGGGCAGACCTTGACGACCTTGAAGGTACCCTGGGTCAGGGTGCCGGTCTTATCGAAGACGACGACGCGGGTATCGGCCAGCTCTTCCAGATAGGTCGAGCCCTTGACGAGGATGCCGCAGGCGGAGGCGCCGCCGATGCCGCCGAAGAAGCTCAGCGGGATAGAGATGACCAGAGCGCAGGGGCAGCTGATGACGAGGAAGGTGAGGGCGCGGTAGACCCAATCGCCGAAGCGGGCGGGCTGGCCCATCAGCAGCAGAACGATGGGGGGAATGAAGGCCAGCGCCAGCGCGCCGTAGCAGACCGCCGGGGTATACACCCGGGCAAAGCGGGTGATAAAGTTCTCGGCGCGGGCCTTCTTCATGCTGGAATTTTCCACGAGGTCGAGAATTTTAGAGACGGTGGATTCGCCGAACTCCTTGGTGGTCCTGACCTTGAGCAGGCCGCTCATGTTGACACAGCCGCTGATGACCTCATCGCCGGACCGGACATCCCGGGGCAGGCTCTCGCCGGTGAGGGCGGCGGTGTTGAGGGTGGAAGCGCCCTCGACGATGACGCCGTCGATCGGCACACGCTCACCGGGCTGGACCACGATGATGGTGCCGATCTCGACTTCATCGGGGTCCACCTGCTCCAGCTTGCCGTCCTCGTCCTCGATGTTGGCGTAGTCGGGCCGGATGTCCATCAGGGCCGAGATGCTTCGGCGGCTCTTGCCGACGGCAACGCCCTGGAACAGCTCGCCGATCTGGTAGAAGATGATGACGGCACAGCCCTCGACGTAATCGCCCAGCGCAAAGGCGCCCACGGTGGCGACGGCCATCAGGAAGCATTCATCAAAGGGCTGACGGTTCTTGATGCCCAGAAGGGCCTTGCGGAGCACATCCCAGCCCACCACGAGGTAGGGGATGCAGTAGAGCAGCAGCTCCACCGACGTGGGCAGAGGCGGCAGCAGCTTGAGCACCAGCACCAGCGCCAGAGCAGCGATGATGCGGTACAGCATTTTCTTTTGTTTTTTCGTCACGGGTACCAGCCTCCTTTTGGGGCAGTTTTCTCAGATTCAACAGGTTTTCCCCACAAGGGGCTTGTTTTCCACGCTTTCCCCCGGCTTTTCCACGAGGTTTTCCCGCAAAAAGCCGCAAATACGCGTTCATTTTTCTATTTTTGCGTCCAGAATGTTGAAAACGCCGTGGAAATTGTTGAAAACCGATTTATTTTTCCACATTTTCCACGCGCATCCCGGCAGTATCAGTCGAAACTCAGATGCCAAAGATCTCGCAGTCGTCCTCGACCTTCTTGCAGGCGGAGAGGACGTTCTGCATGGTAGCCTTGACGTCCGCACCCTCATCGAACTCGACGTTCATCTTCTGGGTCATGAAGCTGACGGTAGCCTTTGCGACGCCGGCGACCGTGTTGGCGGCATCCTCCATCTTCTGGGCGCAGTTTGCGCAGTCAACTTCGATCTTGTAGCTCTTTTTCATAATAAGTACCAGCCTTTCTTTCTATATCCCCGCTCCGCCGCCGGGTGCGGCAGAGCTTGCAGCGTTTTGGGGGGCATCACTCTTCGATGTGGTCCATGCCCATGGAGAGGATGCTGCGCACATGGTCATCGTCCAGTGCATAGTAAATGGTCTTGCCGTCGCGGCGGAAGCGGACGAGCTTTGAGTCCTTGAGCACCCGCAGCTGATGGCTCACCGCCGACTGGCTGAGCTGGACTGCATTTGCAATGTCCTGCACGCACAGCTCATCGTCGTGGAGGGCGTAGAGGATCTTGATGCGGGTGGAATCGCCGAACACCCGGAACAGATCGGCCAGCTCGTAGAGCACCTCATCGTCCGGCAGCTCCGGCGGGGCCTTGGGCAGCTTCTGTTCTGGGGCAAGAGCATTCTCAGCCATCGTTGTCATCCTTTCGCTTCAATATATGAACATCTGCTCATGTGTTCATGATAACACGCTGTATGGCTCCTGTCAAGAGGATTTGCGCAAAAAAACAGCATTCTCTTAAAATTGATAAAACAGACCGCAAAACGCAAGAAATTTGCAGATTTATTTTGCAGGAAGGGTGCAATTCAGGGCAACAGAAAAAGGCAGTCCTGACCGAACTGCCTTTTTCTAAAGCACTGCATTCATGCCCGCTTCTTCTTTTTATAGTCCGCCGCCCACGGCAGATACATGAGGAACAGCGCCAGCGCGGTGGCAGGCAGGAAGCCCAGGATATAATATTTTTCGCCCAGCAGGGCCGTGAAGGTGCTGGTGATGATGTTCCCATAAGGATTATTGAGGAAATAGAAGTTGGTGTTAAGGGACTTATTCAGAAAGTAGATAGGCAGGGCAGAGCCGAACAGGAACGCCAGCACCTGCGGCACCCGCCGGGGACTGGGACGGTAGCCGCCCGCCACCAGCAGGACTGGATAGAGTACCAGCAGGGCATGGATACTGACGGAGTGCAGATTGATGAGCGTCCACCAAGAGGGGACATCCAGCCAGCTGGGGCAGAGCAGTGCCAGCATTGCGCCCGGGATACAGAGGGCATACAGCTCCTCTTTGCACCAGTTTCTGTCCGTGATCGTGTTGTACAGACAGACGAAGACATTGATATTGCACAGGTGCAGGGGCAGATAGCTCCAATTCCACTGGCCGGTCAGGGCCATCCCCAGCAGAAGGGCAGCTTCGTCCAGCAGGAGCAAAGCGGTGACTCCGACTAAAATGCGCCGCCGGGTGCGGGCAGAACTGCGGCGATACCACAGGGCCGCCCCCACGATAAAGGCAAGCGAAATGGCCAGCTCCATGAGGTGAACCGTGCCATACAGCGGGTAGCATCGGTAATCGGCCCCGTATTCGGCGTGGGTGATGTCGTAGGATTTCCAGAAATCGTTCATCTTCTTTCCCTCCTTGTCCAGTTTATGATACCGCGTTTGGCCTCAGACGGAAAGAGTTTTGAAGGAAAATCCAGAAAACAGGTGCAATGGCGTGGATTTTGTGGTATCCTTACAAATGTGAAATTATCTGCCGCAAACCGCGGCATCACGACAAATTAAGAAAGAGGGAATTTTTATATGTTAGAAGCTGGAATCCGCGGCAAGCAGAGCGTCGCCGTGACCCCCGAGAACACCGCCAAGACCATGGGCAGCGGCACGCTGAATGTCTTCGCCACTCCCGCACTGGTGGCGCTGGCCGAAAAGACCTGCTGGATGAGCGTCGCCGACGCTTTGGATGAGGGCTGCGGCTCTGTGGGCACCAAGCTGGAGCTGGAGCACACCGCACCCACCCCCGTGGGCATGACCGTCACCTGCGAGAGCGAGCTGACCGCTGTGGAGGGCCGCAAACTGGTGTTCAAAGTCTCCCTGTACGACGAGAAAGGCCCCGTGGGCGGCGGCGTCCACGAGCGCTTTGTGGTCAACGACGCAAAGTTTGCCGCCAAGGCCGAGAGCAAGAAGGGCTAAGACTCTTTTTTCTCGGCAAGCTCGATGGGCGGCGGGTCGGCAGCCAGCAGCTGCTGCTCGGCCCGGGCCTGAGCTTCCTGCAAAAGCCGTGCCGCCTGTTCGCTGGCACGGAACAGCTCTAAATACATCGCTTTATAGTCCGGCGCAGCCAACACCCCCTTCCGTGTCCCATCACGTTAGAAGCTGTTTTTGTAAGCAGAGTGCATCGAACGACGAGAATTTTTGTTCGCAGACAAGGCGATTTTCCGCAGCAATCCTGAGCGGATTGCAAGGGAAAGCAACGCAGTATGCGGGCAAAAAGGCCGTTCGGGCGGTGTGCAATGCCTATGAAAACGGCTTCTAAAGGGTTAGTCTGCCCGGCAGGCTGCAAAAAAATCAACTGAGGAGTTTATCATGAAAAAAACCAATCTCTCGTGGGTAGGTGCTCTGTTGGTATTTGCCCTGCTGCTGTGGTGTACCGCCGCAACGCCCGGCAAGATCGACGACCCTTCCACCTACACCTGCGCCGTGTACAGCTCGGCGCTGTCCCTGCTGCCCCCTGTGGTGGCCATCGTGCTGGCCCTGAACACCAAAGAGGTCTACACCTCGCTGCTGGTGGGCATCGCCACCGGCGCACTGCTCTACGCCAACGGCAATCTTGAGCTGGCGCTGACCACCCTCTTTTTCAACGAAGACGGCGGCATGGTGTCCAAGCTGTCCGATTCCAGCAACGTGGGCATCCTCGTCTTTCTGGTGATGCTGGGCATTCTGGTGGCCCTGATGAACAAGGCCGGCGGCA
>OOCV01000730.1_pt1 | contig 17720 bp, 14 predicted proteins | sample 1671061 | NCBI WGS metagenome assembly OOCV01 (sample SAMN06348118, study PRJEB24527) | human gut metagenome | biome: human gut; feature: ankylosing spondylitis patient; material: feces | host: Homo sapiens | place: China | collected 2015-10
GCGGTTTGACAACAGTAGCATGGCGATTGTCACTTAAATAGAGCCTTTCGGGGACGACTTGATCTCTGATAATGGAGCATTTCGGAGCGGTTGTCCTAACTTCACAATAAAAGGAATAACAATATTTCATACAATAAATACGTTACATATATAAGAAATACCTATTTTTGTTGCAATATAAACGAAAACTTGCTTGCAAGTTTTCATGAATGGAAAAAGGAATGGCGAATAAAGAAAAAATAGATTACCTGCTTCTGGATATCCGGGAGCTTGAAACATTGGTTGCCGGCATGCGGGATGCAGAAGTGTATCCGGTGTCTTTTTTCGGCCAGACTTTCGACCTCACCCATAAGATTCTGAAGGACCTACATGCTTTGGAAACGGCCCAGATCGAAATGCTACGTAAACAGATGGAAGAGCATCAAGCTCTGATCCAGTCTATTCCCCCATCGGTTGCCACTCCGGTACAAACAGTACAGGAAGCTTCGATTACAGCCCCGGCTCCGATTCCGGCCAAACCGGAGCCAGTCATCCAAGAGCAGGAAATCAGACAGGAGCTTCCTGCAGAACAAGGATTACCGGCCGGACCGGAGCCAATCCCCGTTGAAGAGCCGGAGACTCCGGCAGTGGAAGCATCCGGCAAAGTGATCCCCGCAGAGCGTCCCGGATTATTCCTCAACGATCTGTTGGAAAAGAAAAATTTTTCGGATTTCCGAAAGGCATTCAGCCTGAACGATCGTTTCCGTTTCCGCCGCGAGTTGTTCGGAGGTGATGAGGCACGGATGAACAAAGTAATCAATGACCTGAACGATCTTCATTCGTATGAAGACTCGGTCACATATTTGAATAACGAATTAAAGTGGAATATAGAGGATGAAGCGGTAGCAGACTTTATCAAGCTGCTTGAAAAACGCTTCCTCTAAGCAATGTGACAATGGACAATTGACAATTTATTTGTCTTTGTCTTTTTAATTGTCAATTGTCAATTATCAATTAAAAAGTGCCATGGCAAAATTAACAGTAGTACCCACTCCCGTCGGAAATCTGGAAGATATGACGTTCCGGGCAATCCGCGTGCTGAAAGAGGCCGATCTCATTCTGGCGGAAGACACGCGTACTACAGGTATCCTGCTCAAACATTTCGAAATACAAAACAGGATGCAGTCGCACCATAAGTTCAACGAGCATAAAACGGTCGAACAAGTAGCAGCCCGTATCAAGGCGGGCGAGAATATAGCATTGGTATCGGATGCCGGTACTCCCGCGATATCCGATCCGGGATTCATGTTAGTGCGTGAATGTGTACGTCAGGGTGTAGAAGTGGAATGCCTGCCGGGAGCCACGGCTTTCGTCCCGGCATTAGTTGCTTCGGGGCTGCCCAACGAGAAATTTTGCTTCGAAGGCTTTCTTCCCCAGAAGAAGGGAAGACAGACGCGCTTGAAAGAGCTCTCGACGGAATATCGCACCATCATCTTCTATGAGTCACCTTTCCGGCTGGTCAAGACATTGACACAACTAGCCGAGTTTTTCGGGAATGACCGCCCTGTTTCCGTATCACGTGAAATATCGAAGATACACGAAGAAACCGTACGCGGCACGCTCGAAGAAGTTATCGCTCACTTCACCGTGAACGAACCGAAAGGTGAAATTGTTATAGTATTAGCAGGCTTAAAAGATAAAAAGGACAAAGAGACAGAAAAAGATGTTTAACGTAACAACAGAAAGAACATGAAGAAAGTATTAATTGCAACAACGATTTGCACAGCCATGCTGGCCTCCTGCGGACAGAATTCAGCAGAATATAAGAAGCTGAAAGCAGAAAACGACTCTCTGAGAATCGAAAACACCAAAAGCAATGCCGAGATGGATGAAATCCTCGGAACCCTCAATGACGTAGAGGCTGACATCCAGTCTATTCGTGATGCAGAAAATTATCTCAACATACAGCAACAAAAGGGAGATCTGAATAAGAGTAATCGCGAACAGATCAAAGAAAACATGCAGTTGATCAGCGAAACACTGAAAAAGAACAAACAGCAGATCAGCGAACTGGAAGAGAAACTGAAAAAGAGCGGAATCCAATCCTCGGCTTTGAGGAAAACAATCAGCCGCCTTTCTTCCGAACTTGACCAGAAAGCCAATATGATTGTCACGCTACAGGAAGATCTGGCAAAGAAGAATGTTCGTATCCAGGAATTGGACGAAATGGTTGCTTCTTTGAACGAAGACGTGGAAGACTTGTCCACTACAACTGCGGCCCAGTCCGAGAAGTTGCAAGAACAGGACAAACAACTTCATACTGCTTATTATTGCTTCGGCACGGCGAAAGAACTGAAAGACCAAAAAATCCTTTCCGGTGGCGGCTTGTTTGCCAAATCCAAAGTATTGCAGAGCGGCTTCAATAAAGATTATTTCATTTCTATCGATATCCGCGAAGTGAAGGAAATCCCGCTGTTCGCAGGCAAGGCAAAGCTGAAATCCAATCACCCGGAAGGTTCTTACGAATTTGTGAAGGACGAGGACGGCAATATGACATTGAAGATCACGGACGAAAAAGCGTTCTGGAGCCTTGGCAAGTATTTGGTGATTGAAGTAGGATGATGAAATACAAAAGTCTTTTTATTGATTTGGACGATACCCTTTGGGACACGTACCATAATAATAAGGAGTGCCTCGAAGAAGTATATACCGCTCACCACTTTGACCGGTATTATGCCTCCTTCGAGGCTTTTTTCGAGATCTACTGGCCACACAACAACCTGCTATGGGAACAGTACCGCAACAATGAAATAGACCGCCAGACATTGATCATCGAACGTTTTCGCTATATGCTCCGCCCGTTAGGGATAGAAGACACAAAATCGGTACTGGCGATCAACAACGATTTCCTGCAACGAACAACCCGTAAAACACGCCTAGTACCGGGAGCAATCGAGCTATTGGAATACCTGCGTCCCTCCTATCGCATGTATATCCTGTCCAATGGTTTCCGGGAAGTCCAATTCAAAAAGCTCTGCAATTCCGGTCTGGCCCCCTATTTCAAAAGGATGATCCTATCTGAAGATGCCTGCATCCAGAAACCTCATAAGGAGATTTTCGATTTCGCCCTTAAAAATACCAACTCCCGCCGAAGCGAAAGCCTGATGATCGGCGACAGTTGGGAAGCCGACATTATCGGTGCCCACAATTCCAAAATCGACCAGCTATGGCTGAATCCGAAAGGGCTGCCGGCAAAAGAATTCATACCGACTTACACGGTTGGAAGCTTGGAGGAGATCAAACGGATCTTATGACTTACACCTAAAAGAAAAGGAACCGGAAAAGCCGTCTTCCTGCCCTTTCCGATTCCTTCCCTCTCTTCAGGATGCCTCCTGTCAAAAATTATAATGGAAACCGATGCTGATATTTTCCGTGTCGAAATTCACACCTCCAAAATCAGAAGTTCCGTTGTACGAATCGCTATAACCAAGAAATCCGACTTTAGTGACAAAAGATATATGTTCCGTCGCTTTCAAAGAAAGTCCCGGACGCAATCCCAACCGGAAACCGGTATCACCGTCACCGGCAGCAATCCCAATCGTCCCATCGACAAACAATCCCACAATACCCGTCTTATAAAACGTATAGCGAGCATACGGAGCAAACTGGAAACGATTATAATCATCGTAATGCGTATAACCGATTTCACCCCCCACGGCCCTGGTCAGTCAAATGACATCCCACTTCCGGTGAGATCTGGAAAACAAACTCACTATCTTCACTACCGACTGTAAAACCACCGCCAATATACACCTCCTGTGCACCGACCGAGCAAATCGCCATAAAGGCAATCATGCATGAAACAAATAACTTCTTCATTTTACTTTATTATATATAAATATTATCAGAACTCTGAGGTAAAATGGAATTTGATATCGGGGAAATCCTGCTGTGCCATCATCAACACATAGCTGGAATCGGCCAGATAGACATCGCGGCCCTCTTTGTCGAGCGCCATATATTGAGCTTTACGGCGTTTGAAGTTTTCAAGAGCGGCAGCATTGTCGCTTTCTATCCAGCAAGCCTTATAGAGGCTGATCGGTTCCCACTTACACTGTGCGCCGTATTCGTGGAGCAAGCGGTACTGGATCACTTCGAACTGCAATTGTCCGACCGTACCGATAATCTTACGTCCGTTGAACTGGTTGGTAAAGAGCTGGGCGACGCCTTCATCCATCAACTGCTCGATGCCCTTGTTCAACTGCTTGGCCTTCATAGGATCGGCATTCTCGATATATTTGAACATTTCAGGAGAGAAACTCGGCAATCCTTTGAAATGAAGTCCTTCACCGGAAGTCAGCGTATCACCGATCTTGAAGTTTCCGGTATCAGGCAAACCGATAATATCGCCGGCAAAAGCCTCGTCCACCACTTCCTTCTTCTGCGCCATGAAAGCCGTAGGACTGCTGAAACGCATCATCTTTCCGAAACGGACATGCTTGTAGTTGGCATTACGTTCGAAACGGCCGGAACATATCTTCACGAAAGCAATACAACTGCGATGATTCGGGTCCATATTGGCATGGATCTTGAAAACGAAGCCGGAGAAGGCATCCTCTTCTGGATCGACCACCCGTTCCACGGCCGACACGGGACGGGGAGAAGGAGCGATATTGATAAAGCAATCCAGCAGTTCTTTCACCCCGAAGTTATTCAAGGCAGAACCAAAGAACACGGGAGCGATATCTCCTTTCAGGTAGGTATCGACATCAAATTCGGGATAAACACCTTCTATCAGTTCGATATCGGAACGGAGCTTTTCTGCCTGTCCGGCATCGATATAGTTTTCAAGTTCCGGGCTGTTGATATCCTTAAATTCCACGTTTTCCGTCACATACTGCTTGCTCGGAGTATAGAGGTTCAGTTTCTGTTCATATATATTATAGACCCCCCGGAACCGTTGTCCCATGTCGATCGGCCAGCTCAGCGGACGCACATTGATATGCAGTTCTTCTTCGATCTCGTCCAGCAAGTCGAACGGGTCCTTACCGTCGCGGTCCATCTTATTGACAAACACGATCACGGGGGTCTTACGCATACGGCAGACTTCCATCAGCTTACGGGTCTGGGCTTCCACACCTTTTGCGGTATCGATCACGATAATAACGCTATCCACAGCCGTCAGCGTACGAAACGTATCTTCAGCGAAGTCCTGGTGGCCGGGCGTATCGAGAATATTGATTTTATGACCGGAATAATCGAAAGCCATCACGGAGGTTGCGACGGAGATTCCACGCTGCTTTTCAATTTCCATCCAGTCGGAGGTAGCTGTCTTCTTGATCTTGTTAGACTTTACGGCTCCTGCCACATGAATGGCCCCCCCAAAGAGCAACAGTTTTTCGGTAAGAGTCGTCTTACCGGCATCCGGGTGGCTGATAATAGCAAACGTTCTTCTTCTCTCAATCTCTTCTGAATACTGACTCATTGTTATGTATCTTATTTCGTTATTTTTATTTTGTTTTATTTTGCCGATAAATCATCATTTACTTACCTATTTAAATTATTCTGATTTCCGCCGATTCCCATCATGCAAGTCCGCAAGCTCGTCTCCCAATGGGGAATGCTGATGCGATAGGTTGCTTTGATCTTCGCCTTGTTCAGGACGCTGAAATGTGGACGGGCAGCTTTTGCAGGATAATCTTTGGACTCGATCGGGAGAACATGGCAGGACACACCACCCAACTCCATAATCTTCACAGCGAAATCATACCAACTGCAAACCCCTTCGTTGGAATAATGGTAGATACCGGGGACGAAAGCACCTGTCTCCGCCTGCACCAACACCGATAAAACAGCTGCCGCCAGATCCCCAGCATACGTCGGCGAACCAATCTGGTCGAACACGACAGACAACTGCTCCCGTTCATTTCCCAGACGCAACATCGTCTTGACAAAATTATTCCCGAACTCAGAGTAAAGCCATGCCGTCCGGATGATTACCGCATCCGGACAAACCTCCAGCAAAGCCTGTTCACCGGCAAGTTTCGTACGCCCGTAGACAGAGGCCGGACAAGTATTGTCCGTTTCCACATAAGGCAAATGATTTGTACCGTCAAACACATAGTCGGTAGAAACATGGATCACCCTCGCCCCAGCCATACGTGCCGCCTCGCCCAAGTTCCGTACGGCATCCCGGTTGATACGAAGGCAAAGTGGTTCGTCATCCTCTGCCTTATCCACAGCCGTATAGGCGGCACAATTGATGATATAATCCGCTTGCTTCTCCTTGACAAAAGCATCCACAGCCTGAGCATCACAGATATCTAGCGTATCCACATCCGTAAACACAAACGCATATTGCGGATATCCGGCAGCTAACCGACGGATCGAATTGCCCAGTTGCCCGTTAGCCCCTGTTACTAAAATCGTTTTCATCTTGTCTTATTCTTCTAATTTCAGTTCCCCGTTCATATCTTCACGATACTTCTCGGCCAGAAGTGCCAGGAACGAACTGATCTGTTTGATCCCCTCCATCGTTTCAGGGCTGATTTCCTTCCCTTGCATCTTCAGCATCAGGAAACCGTAAATAGCATTGAAGCAAGTCTCCAACTCAGGTAAGTCCTCGCCGCCCGATTTGGCACGGAGCTGAACGATAAAGGGGAGTGTTTTATAATAAGCCGCCCCATACACCATTTCCTTCGGCGATTTTAGAAGACGAAGGTGCAGATCGGTCAGGGCAATGATCACATTCTTGTTCAGCTGGATATGTCCCTTTTCCATCATCCCTTCGGAACGCATCATCTCGATCAGTTCCTCATACCATTTGGCGATTTCTTCCTTTATATCGTCCGGTTGGTCGTAACGGTCCACAACCGTGCGGCGGATCGAATCCATATCGAAATTATTGGCACGTATCAGGTCTTCCACCTGCCACATGTACAACAGATATTCGGCTATATTTTCTTTTCTTTTTCGTCTTGCAATAATCATGGTTGCAAAGATACACTATATTCGGATAATGCCTGATAAAAATCCGCATCTTTTACACCTAACTGGCGGCAGGCCAGGCGGGCAGCATTCAGGTTGATCAGGAAAAAGCGATCCGGAATATAGACGGGGAAATCTCCGTAGCGAGTCTGCAAATAAGTTTTTTCTTCTTTCTCGACCACGACATGCTGGTCGTAGGGCATAGCCGTTATATCCTCGCGTACCCCCTGGGCAAGCTGTTTGACAACAGGATCGCCGTCGAAATAGATCAGCTTTCCCCCACGCTCGATGGAGGAGGCGAATGTACGGAAAGTCGTGTGATAGGCTTCCGGTGTGGCGTGATCGGTAGCGGAAGTCCACATCAGATTAGTCAGAATTGCAATATGCGGACGATAGAACTCCAGCTGGAACCGTTTCTCCAAAGCAGACGTTACATGCTCATCACCTTCGATAATCGCGATCCGAGCTTCATAACTCAGATGCACACGGTCGGGCAACAAGGGGACTTCGCTGGTCAACGCATAGTCGAACGCCAGTTTCTGCCGCTTCAGGGCGCACACAATCATCGAGATGATTGTCTTCTTTCCCCGGCTACCGGCAACAACAACCCGCGTCTTCTCTTTCGTCCGCTGAAAGATGAATTCAGGTATCGAAAGCACTAATAATCCCAGTTCCTTTGCACGTATCAATTCGGGGTTATCCTGCCGGACTGTGGCCCCTAATACCACAAAATGTATATCTTTAGTTAATCTCTCCGGGAACCACCCGTCTCCATGACAAGTACACCCCTCTTTTTCCAGTCTGGCAAGGGTCGTATCAGTCAGTCCAACACCGGATACACTTACTTCATATCCTTTTTGGTGGATAGCCAGGGCTAAGTCAAACAACAGAGGCTCGGTTACGGAGATTAAATGAACTTTTCGCATCACTCAGATTTTGCCTGCAAATGTACACAATTTCATTCACGCTTCGCATGGGTTTGAAAGAAAAAACTTCCCTATCTTTGTTGGAAAAAGTATAATTTATGGATATTCAACTTATAGACACAGGCTTTTTCCATGCAGACGGAGGTGCCATGTTCGGTGCGATTCCCAAAACTGCTTGGAGCCGCCGTTATCCAAGCGATAAACAAAATGGATGCATCTTGGCTATGCGCAGCATGTTAGTCCGCAACGGGAACGGGAAGATCGTACTCGTTGACAACGGGGCAGGCAACAAACACCTGAAACAACTCAGCTATTACAACTTCTTCGACCTGGTCGATCTGAAGGAAGAACTTCGAAGGCGGGATGTTGCCAGTGAGGATGTTACGGATGTCATACTCACACATCTCCACTTCGACCATTGTGGATATACGACACAAAAAGAAGAGCAGCCCGGTGAAAAGTCTCCCTTCAAAATGGCCTTCCCAAACGCCATCCACTGGGTAGGTCGTGCACAATGGGAGAACTTCCTCCACCCGAACGCGCTCGAAGCCGACTCCTATTTCATCGAAAACATGCAGGCCGTCTACGACAGCGGCAAGCTTCGCCTCATCGAAAATGACACGAATCTCTGCCCCGGCATCGACCTGCGGCTGTTCGACGGACATACGCCGGGGCAAATCGCACCTTATATCACGACACCTGAGCGCACTTATATCTTCGCAGGCGACGTCATCCCATTGGCGGCAAGTGTCTCACCTCTCTGGATCTCGGCATACGACACCTATCCTGTCGTTTCCTACAACGAAAAAATGCGGATGCTAGAAGAAGCGGTCTCTGAGAAGCAAGCGATCATCTACTGTCACGACGCCTATACTCAGTGTACTACCGTGAAAAAGGTGAACGACTTTTTCAAGGCCGATCAAAAAGTCCCACTCTTTTCCATCGGGTGAAACCAAACAAGATAACTGCCGGATTAAAGAAAAAGCCAGTTGTATTGTAGGGGAGTCTGCTATTTATCTTTATCTTTGTCTGATCATAATCATAAATTAATCCTGATCATCATGAAAAAGACAATCTTCGCTTCACTGACAATTCTGGCATTCTCTGCCCTGATGTTCTGTTGCAGCAATGCACCCAAGCAGGAGAAAGTGCTCCGCCATGTTGTTATGTTCGGTTTCAAACCGGAAGTTTCCGCCCAGCAAATCAAGGAAGTCGAAGATGCTTTCTGTGCCCTTCCTTCCCAGATAGACCTGATCAAAGGGTACGAATGGGGAACGGACTGCAGCCCCGAAGGATTACAGCAGGGATTGACGCACTGTTTCTTCCTGACGTTCAACTCGGATGCCGACCGCGACGCCTACCTGATCCATCCGGCTCATAAGGCTTTCGGAAAAGTATTGGGAAACAAAGCATCGGCCATTACGGTCGTGGACTACTGGACCAAATAAGAATCATCATTTTTTCACTTTATAACATTTTAAACGCATGAACAAACTAACGAAGTATGCATGTATCCTGACAGCCCTGGCCGGAGCCGTGGCTTGTTCGGATGGTAAAAAAGCACAAGGGAACTACGCTATTATCCCGCTTCCGCAAGAGGTGGCGACACAAGGTAGCGCCCCGTTCCTGTTGAAACCGTCTACCCCGATCTCCTATCAGGAAGGCGATACGGAGATGGAACAGACCGCCCGTTTCCTTGCTTCCTACATCAAAGAGGCTACGGGCTATGAACCGAAAGTGGTTACCGGAAACGCGAACAAAGGCATTCATCTATCGATCGCTTCCGACATTCGGAACCCGGAAGGCTACCGTCTGCTGGTCAGCGAGAACGGCATCGAGATCGCCGGGGCATCCAACGCCGGCATTTTCTATGGCGTGCAGACCTTGCGTAAGTCTATCCCCGCCATGGCCGAAGGAATGAACATCGAACTTCCGGCCGCCAGTATCAACGACTACCCACGTTTCCCATATCGTGGTATGCACCTCGATGTTTCCCGGCACTTCTTCCCGGTAGATTCGGTCAAGAAGTTCATCGATATTCTTGCCTTGCACAACATGAACCGTTTCCACTGGCATCTGACAGACGACCAGGGATGGCGCATCGAGATCAAGAAATATCCGGAACTGACCCAGATCGGGGCGCAACGCAAGGAAACCGTCATCGGCCGTAACTCCGGCAAATACGACGGCAAGCCGTATGGCGAAGGCATGTTCTATACGCAAGACGAAATCCGCGACGTGATCGCTTACGCCCAAGAACGTTTCATCACGATCATCCCCGAAATAGACCTTCCGGGACACCAGTTGGCAGCCATCACGACTTATCCGGACCTGGGTTGTACGGGCGGACCGTATGAAGTATGGACCCAGTGGGGCGTATCGGACGATGTGATCTGTGCCGGTAATGAAAAGGCTATGACCTTCCTCGAAGACGTGCTCGGCGAGGTGATCGATCTTTTCCCGTCCGAATATATCCATGTAGGCGGTGACGAATGCCCGAAAGTGCGTTGGAAGAGTTGTCCGAAATGCCAGGCGCGCATCAAGGCGGAAGGCATCAAAGGAGACAGCAAGCATACGGCCGAAGAATACCTGCAAAGCTATGTCATTTCACGCATGGAGAAATTCGTTGAAAGCAAAGGACGCCATATCATCGGTTGGGACGAAATCCTGGAAGGCGGACTGGCCCCGAATGCTACGGTGATGAGCTGGCGCGGCGTAGACGGAGGTATTGAAGCAGCCAAACAGAAACACAATGTAATCATGACACCTAACTCTTACCTGTATTTCGACTACTACCAGTCTACCGACACGGAACACGACCCGCTTGCCATCGGTGGTTACCTGCCGTTGGAACGCGTCTACTCGTTCGAACCGACTGCCGGAATCCCGGAAGAGTACCAGAAATATGTAACGGGAGTACAAGCAAATCTGTGGACAGAATATATTCCGACATTCAGTCAAGTCGAATATATGGTATTGCCGCGTATGGACGCATTGGCAGAAGTACAATGGACAAACGCCCCGAAAGATTTCAAGGCGTTCCTGCCGCGTTTGGTCCGCATGACCGAACTTTACGACCGCTTGGGTTACAACTACGCCAAACATATCTTCGACATTCGCGCCTCCTTCGCTACCGATGGTGACAAAGGTGAAATCGTCGTGACACTCGAAACCGAAGGTTCCGCCGATATCCATTATACACTCGACGGCAGCGAACCGACGGCAACCAGCCCGAAATACGAAGCACCTCTCCGCATCAAGCAAAATACAGAAGTAAAAGCCGTAGCTGTCCGCCCGACGGGAAACAGCCGCATCTTCTCCGAAAAGATCGACTTCAACAAGGCAACGGCCAAGCCGGTCACATTGAAAGTAGCCCCCAGCAGAGGGTATGACTTCAACGGTGGTCCGGAACTGACTGACGGTCTGAGCGGCAACGACAACTACAAAACCGGACGCTGGCTCGGCTTCCAAGGCAAGGACTTAGATGCCGTTATCGACCTGAAAGAGCCAACCGAATTCAGCAAAGTTTCTTTCAACACGAATGTTGTGAAAGGAGACTGGATCATGGGCGCGGCAGGCGTTACCGTAAAGGTATCGGACGATGGACAGAACTTCAAGGAGATAGCATCCAAGACAATCCCGTCTTTAGGCAAAGACGACAAAGACGGCCTTTATCCGCAGGAAATCTCCTTCGACCCGGTAAAAGCCCGCTATGTCGAAGTCATCATCAAGAGTGACAAACTCCCGACATGGCACGGAGGTGCAGGTAATCCGGCGTTCTTGTTTGTGGACGAAATTAATCTGCAATAAGTAAATATTTAGGCACAGATTACACGGATTTCACGGATTCTCTTTCTCATCTCCGTGTAATTCGTGAAATCCGTGCCTAAAAAATATAAAGAAGTTTTGCTATTCTAACATATTCCCCCATGAAAAGAGACATACTTATCCTTTCTGCCCTTTGTACCTGTTGCAACCTTTTTGCCGAAGAGATCACAGTCAAGCATCTCAGGTATGCAGGTCCTTATGAAATAAAAGGCCCGTTCATCGTCGACAGCCTTGACGTGAACAGTAAGAAATTTACAGATGCCGAGTTATTAAAAACCGCCATCCCCTTCAACAATGTCCGGGAAAGCAACCGGACACTGGATGCCGCCACTACAGCCGGACAAAGCAGAAACAGCTCCGTCAGCCTCGCCTCCTTCTATCTGAACAGCGACCGCTATACGGACGGGACTCTTCAGATCAGCGGACCGGGGCATTACGAAGTATATATCGACAACGAGAAACAGACCCCCGCCAACGGCGAGCTCAAGCTCACACTCGAACCCCGCCGCTACGAAGTCGTAATCAAATATCTTACAGCCCCGGACGAAACGAACCACATTCCGAAAGTCACCTTCAAGACGGACAGCAAAGCCGTTGTCACGGCGACAACCGATCCAGAGAAGCGTTACACCTTGAGCGATGTCTTCGACGGTACACGATTTCGCTCCGTCAGCCTCTCCCCCAACGGCAAATACCTGCTGACCGCCTACCAGACGACTTATCCCGGTGGCGATACCGAATCCTTCCAGCAAGTGACCGACCGGGCCACAGGGCAGGTTTTAATGGAAAGCAACAACCATCATTATAGCTGGATGCCCCGCAGCAACCGTCTTTACTATACCCGCAAAGGCATGCAGGGAAAGGAACTTGTCACGATCGACCCTGCAACCCAAGCAGAGGAAGTCCTTGCCCACAACCTTCCCGACGGTTGGTTCAACTTTGCCCCAACAGAGGATTTCCTGCTGTTCAACATCACCGAGGAAGGACCGAAGAAAGGGGAAGACCTTCAGGAAATCCTTGTGCCTGACGACCGCCAGCCGGGATGGCGTACCCGTTCATTCATCCATAAGTACGACCTGGCAACCGGTGTGTTCCAACGCCTTACCTACGGGCACACTTCGACTTCCATCAACGACATTTCCGACGACGGTCGCTACCTGCTCTTCACTTGCAGCGAACGGGAGCTGACGAAACGTCCGTTTTCGACTACTTTACTCTATCGGATGGATCTGCAAACATTGGAGACGGAACTCCTTTTGAAAGATCCGTTCATCAGCTATGCACAATTCTCGCCCGACGGCAAGATGCTGGCAATTGCCGCATCTGGGGAGGCTTTCAATAAAATAGGGCTGAAGATAGCACCGGGGCAGACTTCCAATATGGCCGACGGACAACTCTTCCTTTACGATCCGGCAAGCAAACAGGCAAATCCTGTCACCAAAGATTTCAATCCATCGGTTCAGAACTTCGTTTGGAACAAAGGTGATAAACAGATCTACCTGCAGGGAGAAGATAAGGATTGCGTACGCCTGTACGTCTTGAATCCGTCAACCGGGAAAATCGTTAAAAGAGGATATCCTCTCGGATTTTACGATTGCCGAAACAACACCCGAACTGGTTTATTTCGGCGAAAGCGCCTCCAACTCGCAACGCCTTTACTCCATCAACCTGAAAAAGAATACCTCCGTCTGCCTGAAAGACCTCTCTGCCGGTATTCTGAAAGACGTCATCCTCGGCGAAGTGCACGACTGGAATTTCCGGGCAGCTGCCGGCGACACGATCTACGGTCGTTATTACCTGCCGCCCCATTTCGATCCCAACAAGAAATATCCGCTGATCGTGAACTACTACGGGGGAACCAGTCCAACGGAACGTTCACTCGAAAACCGGTATCCGTCGCATGTATATGCGGCATTGGGCTACATCGTCTATATCATCCAGCCCAGCGGGGCAACCGGCTTCGGCCAGGAGTTCTCCGCCCGCCACGTGAATGCATGGGGACTGCGTACGGGAGACGAGATCATCGAAGGAACAAAGAAATTCTGTGCCGAACACAACTTTGTCGACGCTAAAAAGATCGGTTGCATAGGGGCATCCTACGGTGGCTTCATGACACAATACCTGCAAACAAAAACAGATATCTTTGCCGCCGCCATCTCCCATGCCGGAATCAGCGACATCACCAGCTATTGGGGCGAAGGTTACTGGGGATATTCCTATAGCGCCTTGGCAAGCGCGAACAGCTATCCCTGGAACGCACGGGATATGTACACGTTGCAAAGCCCGCTATTCAATGCCGACAAGATCAACACTCCGATTCTTTTCCTGCATGGCACTGTCGACACGAACGTCCCGGTAGGTGAAAGCATCCAGATGTTTACAGCCCTGAAACTGTTAGGCAAACCTACGGCCTTCGTACAAGTAGTAGGACAAAACCACCAGATACTGGACTATAAGAAGCGTGCCGAATGGAACAAAACCATCTACGCTTGGTTCGCCAAATGGCTCAAGAACCAACCGGAATGGTGGAATGCCATGTATCCGGAAAAGGCTTTGTAAAAAAGTTGGAAACACTCTTAACATCCACCCTAGACCAATACACGTGCGTAGAGACTGATTATAAACAAAGCCCCGAAGACGAAACCGTCTCCGGGGCTTGTTTTTTATCTGCCTTACACCTTCGCAGGCTTACAGCAGAATGAACTTTATTTCAATACTTTAGTATTATTAATATTAAACCGCTTGTTCGCCTGTCACAGGGTAATTACCGTTTTCACGGCACGCGGCCAAACATTTTAGAATTATTTGATTATAAATTACTATATAGAGGGAGTGGCAGCGGCCACTCCAAACTATTCCTCTATTCTTATTTTACGATTGCCTTTACAGCCTCTTCACCTTCAACAGCTACTACGACTACGCCCTGAGGAGCAGCGATCACAGCGTTGTCAGATGTCAGAACCTGAGTGGCAATTGTCTGCCCTAAGATGTTACTTACAACAACCTTCTTGCCTGCAGCGTTAGCAATTGTTACATTGCCTTCGCCTGCGATAATCGTTACTTCAGAAGTTGTGATTTCGTCGTTGGCTGTTGCACCACCTTCTGCTACGTCAGCGTTGAATACATCACCCTGGATAGCATCTTCAAAATCTTCAGCAACGATTACAGGAACACCATTTTGGATCTTGATCCAACCACCATTTGTCAGCGGACGAACATCACCATCAAATGCAGTCTTCTTACCCCAAGATTCAGACTCGATCAAGAAGTCTTGTTCTTCATTGTCATTGATCAAGCGGAAAGAGAACTTAGCAGCGTTGTGCTTGTTTTCTGCAATTGTTACTTGTTTGCCATCAACGAACAGATTCGTGTAAGCACCTTCACCCGGAAGAACATTTTTGTCCTTAACTGCATATCCTTTCAAGAATGCCAGACGAGTGTACTTGCCTTCCCAATCATACTTCTTATATTTGTTATCGATTTTCAAGTTAACCAAGAAATCACCGAATACAGTATCCGGAACGACTTTCGTATGCGGACATTTCAAAGAATCGGCCAATGATTCGTGGTCTTCACCGCAGAAGTCGATTGAACCTTTTTGTTCTTTAACATTACGTGCAATGAAATATTGAGGCATCAATACTCCGGATTCAGTTGTCGGGATTACTGTCATTTCAGCAGCTGTTTCGGCATTGTCACCCTTGCCTTCCACATTTAGGAATGTCATACCGTCTTTCGGAGCAGCGGCATACAAATATTCTTTTTCTGTAGAAGCTGTACGATAGAATTTAACCATGTTCTTTTCGCTCAATTCTTCTTCTGTAAACTCACGATAGAAGTTTGTCTTCAATGGATTCAAAGCGAATGCAGAAGTTCTGGTTTCACCCGTAATGTCTTCAGCTTTGATCAGACCTGTCGCATCAACCACACCGGCTTTCTTATCACCCGAAATCAGGGCATAATAGTGAGTTCCGTCTACGTCGTTCACTTCTTTCAAATAGAAAATATTTGCCCATGCTTTTTCAGATACTACCAGCATTTCAGTACCACCGACATTTGAAATCTGGAGATACTTATGATTCATACTCAACTTGTCAGGATCGTTTACACGAAGAATATAAGCACCACGTCTCAATGTATCTTTTTCGTAAGGAATACCATACTTGTCGATGAAGATCGGTTCCAACTCAAATTTAGTAGCAGCCTCTGTACTTACCGCCAATACACTATCATTCTTGGCAATGGCATCACTGCCTACAACGACATTCATATCACCGGAAACACTCAGATAGCTCAATGTAAACAAGTCTCTTGCTTCAGGTTTAGCTCTGAAATAACCTTCTTCGTTTGAAGTAGCCGGAACCAGGACGTATTCGTTATCAATCTGACGACCTTGATACCAGTAAGTGATCGAAACGATTGTCTTACCGTCTTTGTCCATCACTTTGTAAGCGTAGTTGTTCAAGATTTCACCAGTTTCCTGATTATAGATGTCGGGATATCCTCCAAAGTCTGTCGGTTCTACATCAACATACCATTTTGCAGCCGGCATGTGTTCGAAGTCCATCTTACCCTGGTCAGCCGGAACAATCTTCGTCAGATTACCATCCAAGTCAAGCATCAGACGTGCATCATTTTCCTGAGCGTTCTTGCTGTTGATGACATCCATGAAATACAAACCTTTCTGAACATTCGTCGGATGAGAAGCCGGAGTGATGTTCAAACCGATACGGTCATTGATTGTATAGAAGTCCGTGCCTTTCAGGTTTTCAGAAGAACCGATAGTAGCTTCACGACGTCCGCCACCTAAAACAGCGATCTTAACCAAGTTCTGTTCGTAACCAGGAACAACGGATGCTCTCAATGTGATTTCGTCATCTGTGCGATCAGCCCAATATTTTGTCAAGACATCGATATTCTTCTGGTTGAAACCGTCAGCTTCGATATGCAGCGAATCTTGAGTCGGCCAGTACAAGAAACGGAAGTTGAAACGACCGTTTACATCACGGGCAGCAACCTGTGCATACGGATTTGTTGTCGTAAAGTCCGTATTGTGCTCTCTTACAGCAAATGCCAAGTGCTGGTTGCCAGATACTTCGTTTTCGAGATAAGCAGTATCGACCATCAAATATGTTTCTTCACCCTTTGCATTCTTTCCAGCGGCAAGAGACATCCAGTACGGAGATTTGAATGCATTCAGTCTTTCATAAATCGCATACAATCCCTGATAAGTACGAGCTGCTTGTGCTGTAGCCATTTCAGCTTTCACCCATTTATGCCAATGATAAAGAACATCTTCTTTATCAAATTTCAAGTCTGCACTTAATGCTACTATTCTCTCGATGGATAACTGACACTGCTCATTCAAAGTATCTTTCTGTTTTTCAAGATCAGCAATAGTCGTCTCTATTCCTGCTTTTTCAGTTTCTAATTTTTCTTGAAGAGCAAGATAATCTTTATTTAATTCATCAGAATGGATCAAGTCATTCTTACGGCTTACATACTTTATATTTGCTTCATTTAGGATATTTTTAGCGGCCTCTAAAGCTTCTTTTAAATCAATCTCCTTCTTAAGAAGATTATTTAGCTGTGTAGTAAGTGTATCCAGATAGTTCTCCTTCTCCGTTAGCAAAGCACTTGCCTTGGAGTAGGCAGGCTCCATGACACCGGAAATATAACTATTCAAATAAGTAGTACAATTTTTCACAAGACCGGAGACACCCTGTTCTTGCAAATAGTCATAAAAACCACTCGTAAACTCCTTGAAAAGCTCCAAATCGGACTCATTATCAATCCCTACAGCGGAAACCATTTGATTCCAATTAGGATGAGAAGTCTCACTTGGTTGTAAGTTATGAATCGCAAAGTTAAACTGATCCATAACAGAGAGGAAGTCAGAAGCTATTTCGTTCTTGCGTAAAGCCTTATTTTTTTTAACTGCAGCTTCCTCCCATTCGCTTATCGCACCAGGAATTTCTTGATTTACATTGCTGATTTCTC
>OOCV01000745.1_pt1 | contig 17424 bp, 10 predicted proteins | sample 1671061 | NCBI WGS metagenome assembly OOCV01 (sample SAMN06348118, study PRJEB24527) | human gut metagenome | biome: human gut; feature: ankylosing spondylitis patient; material: feces | host: Homo sapiens | place: China | collected 2015-10
TCCATCGCTGATTCTTCCATAAATAAACCACCAGATTCAAGGGAATACCCAGATAATGCAAAGACGATTTCACCTCTGACGGGCAATCCCCTCCCCTCTTGAATGTAGTGGATAAATACGTATACATCAATCCACTTTCCACCGCTATACGCCGGCTCAAATCCTTCCGTACCGTAAAACCGAAAGATATCGGAAGGGAATAGCTAACGTCCGGATAAGATTCGAACGAACGATTATCCAAGAAGTTCTCATCCACCTTAGAACTCCGTAATACCGGGGCATTACGAAATGAGACCGTTTGGGAAGGCGTATTGCCATTCTCCTTCTCATCATCGTCTTTATCCGGCTTATCCGGATCAGGATCTTGGGAAGGAACATTCATATCTCCCGGAGAAGAAACATCACCATAACTCATATCCGTATTTAAAAAGCTATCTACATAACCACTAGAGCCAACGGCGGCGGCCAATAACCACTTATTCCGTTTACTCTTCTTGGCTTTCTTTTTCAAAGAGGCTTTTCGTCGGGGACTCCGTTCGCCTTCCGGTAGAGGAACCGTAGAGTCACCTCGCTTAACGACTATGTCCGTCGAATCCTCGGACGCATCCTCCTTCGCAGACGGTTCTTCTACGATAGCCGCAATCGCATCCTTCTCAATAATCTCGATAGTCTCACACTTCTCATCCTCCCGGATCGTTTCCTTTTCCCCGACAATAGCGGAAAGCTTAGCCTTTTTTTCCCATTTCAGCACTTTCGCTATACGTTTCTTTACAGGCTCTACAGGTAAAACGGGATGCTCCGGAAGAATATTCATTTCCTCCGCTTTCTCCGATATCTCTTTCTGAAAGGGGCTCAATTCCTCCAATGGCATCTTCTCCGGGGAAGGTAGCAGCCAAATAACCAAGGCCAGCACTGCGGCGGCGGCCAAGCCTCTCGTCCACAACCAACCCCGTGATCTCGCTCTTCGGTTCATCCGGGCCTCCACCTCATCCCAGCCGCCAGCATCTACCGGCAACCGGTGCTCTTCCAAGCGCTGCCGCATATAGCCGCTGAAATCATCCAGCCGTTCGTTATGATCCTTATCGTCCCGCATTTTCATGCCTTATTAAAGATTGTACACTCTTTTGCAAAGCGTTCCTCGCCCGGATAAACTGGGAACGGGAAGTCGCCTCCTGTACATGCAGCATCTCGGCGATCTCGCTATGCGTATATCCCTCTATCGCATATAAGTTGAAGACCGTACGATATCCCGGCGGCAATTGGGCCACGCAAGCCAACAAGTCATCTGCCGATAAACGGTCTAATACGGAGTAGTTGATATCTTCCAAACTGTCGTCATAGCCATCCAAACCTACACTTAGCCTCGTGTTCTCTGAAGACCGGAGATATTCAAGAGCCGTAGTGACAAAGATCCGCCGTATCCATCCCCCGAAAGCCCCGGAGCCGGAATACGACCGGATCTTCGTAAATATCTTCACGAACCCGTCCTGCAGAAGATCACGAGCCGTCTCCCTGTCACCCACGTAACGCATGCAAACACTCATCATGGCAGGAGCATATTGCTCGTACAATTCCTTACGAGCCCATGATTCGCCTCGCATACATCCATCGATTAACAGTTGTTCATCCATAAGTACTTATGCTCTCTATTATATGGATGAAATAGGTATCCTAAAAGTTGCATCTTATTCAAAAAAAAGTTACCTTCACATCAAAAATAGGAGGAGAGTGTATGAGACGAGGATTATTTATATTCATGGCATGGATATGTGTCGTTGGAATTCAGGCACAGTCTGACTTTTCGTTTATTTTAAATAAAGAAGGTAAAATCATCGTCCTGCCTAAAAACAAGACGTATGAGTTGAACATCCCGAAAGCCTCTTATAAGACATTTACCCCTGCGGGGACACGGGATATCGATATTAAACTGCGGGAGTTCACGCCCGATATTCCCCATACGTCCCTACAAGAGCGTCCGATGGATATGCAGATATCTTCCGCCGCCTATCAGCCGTTCTTTAACGTATATACCCCGATGCTTCGGGAGGTATCGCCTATGGCGTTGGATTTCAATGAGACTTATATGAAACGGCTAAACGAAAGTTTCGATCTTATCGCTAACGGTGTTCAATATACATGGCCGGGAGTCGGAGGCATGACGATCATGAACGGGGGTATTTCTTGGCACAGCGGCAATTGGAGTCTTTATGGCGGAGGATTCGGTGGTCGTTTCTTTAGTCCCTTCAACCCTAGTCCCGGAATAACAGCCGGCGCAAACGTACAAGTGGAATATCAACCTACGGACTGGTTGAAACTGAAAGGATGGGGACAATACGCTTATTACGCCGACGAGTACAACAATCCCCATATGCTTAGGAATCCCTTTTTCTATCATACCCAAGTGGGCGGCTCAATGGAGTTCAAGGTTACTGATAATTTCTGGATGGGAGCCGGTATCAACTATGAATACAACCCGGTACGACGGAAGATGGAACCACAGTTCCTAGTCTATCCCGTCTTCAAATCGGGCCGCTTCAAGATTGGAATGTGAGGAAGACGCTATTTCCGTCTCAAACATTCCTACATGGCAACTGCCTAGGATACCGACACCACCGTCTATATTGCTAAATACACGGATCGGTTCGGCCAGACCGCCATCGATCAAAAGGTTCGAAACTGAATCCGTGTCTTTATCTTGCAAAACTTTCAGATATCGATAGTATTCCGCCGAGATAGCATATAGGTGTACCCGTAGGTGCTTGGGTGGAATCGGAAGAAAATCTTCCTCATTTAGATCTTCTATCCCTATCGAATCCGGGACTACTTTTAGCGGATATGATCCATAATAAGGTTCATAATAATACTCATCCGTTAAGTGCAAGGTATATTCTTGCCCGTTTATTAACTCATCAGAAAAGACCTTCCCATCATACCCATACATCCAGTCATTGCCAAAGATTTGATCCAAGGCTGTCAACGATTGACCAAAAACAGGTTCAGTCGCATAGTTTGGACTCACCGAGAACCATTTATATTCTCCTGTATATTCCTTAGCTATTCCATCAAAAACAGGAATGCCCTCTTCCATACGGAGTAAATAATAATTCTCCTCGGCAGGGTTATCTTTGAGTGTTACCTGATAAATCGCATTCTGGCGAGCAGAACCAAAAGAGCCAGCTACCGTGGCATAGGTTACCCCCGCTTTCAAGACCCGGGCGGGCGCTGGCATGACTGTCTCGGCGCTTGCCACACCATATTCCGGATAAGAAGCTTCCACACGGATACGATCCCCTTTCACCGGTATAAAATCAGACTTAAAATACCCTTTCGTGTTAAATGCCTCATCCCCCTCCTGAAAGCTCATACGCTCTTTAAAAGCGCCATTCACGAATAAATTCACCTCGGCTTTATCCAAAGTCACGTTCGGATGATCATCCGTGAAAAACCAAGTACGGGAGACACTTACGGTTAAGGGTTCGCCGGTTATAGCGACACAGTTCACCACCAAAGTGGGATCCGGCCGTAAGGATTCAAGATCGATCTCCTTGATGCAAGACATCAAACCAAACAGGCTTACTATACAAATCGTATTTATTAAGATACTCTTTATCTGTTTCATCTTCCTAGAATTTATAAGTATATGATATGGAAGGTATGATAGGCATAATACCTATCAACTTAAAACAAGGTTTTGTTTTACCGTTATAGGGAGAAGAAGAACCCGGGACTAAGTTATTCGTTCGTTCCCAGTTATCACTTTTATAGACCATAAACGGATTCATCCGGCTATATACATTATAAATACTGATATTCCAGATGCCCATTCGCCCCTTCTTCTTCGGACGGTAAATATTAAGTCCCAAATCCAGACGATGATAAGCCGGCATCTGGTAATTATTACGACGTGTATACAAATCCACCACTTCCCCGGATGGTTCCCACCAGTTATTCATCTTGTATTGGTTGGAAATAGTAAGCGTACCAGCTTGCTCATAACTCTCCAACGACAAGGTCATGCGATTGCCGGAAGTATACGTCCAAGCAGCTGTCAGCTCCACCTTTTCCGATAGTTTATGCGATACCACGATATTCAGCTTATGCCGGTTATCGTAACGTGCCGGAAAGCGTCGCCCGTTATCGATCTCATCGAAACGCCGATCCGACCATGAAAGCGTATATCCTATCCAACCGGTCGTACGTCCGCTTTCCTTGCGAGCCAAGAACTCCACGCCATACGAACGCCCCTTACCGACCGCCATTTTTTCCTCCCAAGCCGCCGTACCGGGCAAGAAGGAATAGCCGTCTTTATAATCCAACAGGTTCTTCATCCATTTATAATACCCCTCTACCGAGAAACTATAAGAACGCATCAGATTATAATAGAAACCAGCGGATACTTGATCACTGATTAAAGGTTTCAACTTACGGGTAACAGGCATCCACGCATCCGTCGGCAAATTTATATAACTGTTGCCCAATAAATGGATATATTGCCCCATACGGGCGTATGAGGCTTTGAAGCTAAGATCGTCACGTAGCAACCATCTCAAGGAAGCGCGAGGCTCCAATAAGGTATAAGCCTTCCGCTCCACATTGAACAGGCTAAACCGAATCCCCGCATTCAAACGCAAGCTAGGTAAGACATTCCAATCATCCTCTCCAAAGATAGCCGCCTCACGGGCCCATAGCAGATCATTTGTATATATTTTCCCTATATTCGAAAACTCCAGCATACCGGAACCGGCTGCTTTCACCTCATTATACTCCGGGCGGAAACGGTGCATCAAGAAATCCCCTCCAAAACGAATCACATGCGACGTAGAAGGCGTGTAATCAAAAGAGGAACGGACGCCCATATCCAAGATAGAGGTAGAACTACTCGTTTCCGATGAAGAAGAGAGATAATTATCTTCTCCTTCCACACCATAATTATATTCTTTTGAACTCCGTACATTCGAGCGATACCGTGAAAAGACCCCGGAAACCCGTCCGAACAAACGGTTATTGAAGACATAAGTCCAGCCCAAGGTTCCCATCAAATTACCCCAACGCAGCGATGAATGGGTACCATCCGTATAAGGGACTTGCTCTTCTTCTGTTGAGAAATCCGTTCCCCCTCCTTTTAATACATCATTCCCGTTATATAAGCTGAAAAACATCCGGCTGCGATCGCTGAAACGATGATTAAGCTTTAAATTCAAATCGTGAAAAGCATAACGAAGATTTATTTTATGACCGTCTTTTCGAACCTTATTTGCTATCGCTATCGCTGGGGCAGAGAGTACATCCAGCCACGAGCGTCTAAGCGCTATCTGAAAAGCCGTGCGATCCTTGATGATAGGGCCTTCCAAGCTCAGATTACCGGAGATCAGCCCGATCGTAGCGCTACCATGGTACTCTTTCATATTGCCCTCTTTGGTATGGACATCTACCACAGACGAGAGTCGCCCGCCATATCTCGCAGGGAAACCCGCCTTGAAAAAGTCCAGATTACGGATCGCCTCCGGATTGAAAGCGGAGAATAGCCCGCCGACATGATTGATCTGGTAAACCGGATTACCGTCTATCAAAAACAGATTTCCATCTTGGTCGCCGCCACGAACATATAAACCGGCCAGTCCCTCTGTCCCACTGGCTACACCCGGAGTCAGTTGCAAGGTCTTCACGATATCGGACTCACCAAACAGGGTCGGTGTCGCCTTGATCGTCTTCTGGCTAAACTCCATCGTTCCCATCAAGGTGTTATTTACAGACAAACGATCCCGCTCCGAAGCCGTAACTACCACTTCCTCCAGACGGGCGTTCGGACGCAACTCAATATTTAACAAAGTATCCCTATCCAATTCCGTGAAATTAAAGGAACAGCTCTCATAGCCAATGTAAGAAGCATGCAAGCGGATATTCCCCGGCGGAAGCGTCAAACTGAAAAAACCATAGCTATTCGTAGCCGAGCCTTTCCGGCTGGCGACCTCATAAACAGAGGCTCCGATCAGAGACTCCGAGGACGCTTGGTCCCTCACGAAGCCGCTGATCGTTACCTGTCTCTGTCTACGCTTCAGAATCACGATCTTTCCACTCACCTTATACACGATCGGATACGACTCGAACAAGCGGGTCAAACAATCCGTCAATGCCTCATCTTTCACTTGGAAACTGATCTTCGGAAGCTCTTTCAACAAAGAAGACTCATACGAGAAGGTCACGCCCGCCTGTCTTTCGATCTCTGACAAGACCTCCGGCAACGAAACCTCCTTCATACGCAACGTAATCCGGGGATCATCCTTCGTCTTGGCTGATTGGGCCAAGAGGTCTGGAACAGGCATAAAAATCATCCAGCAAAAAATGGCCATAAGCCATTTATTCATCCACTCTGTCATCATTCTACTTTATTGAGTTCATTGATAAGACAGGATCTCCCGGAAATACCCCTATCAAGGAAAAGCCTTTTTTTCATACCTCGTGAACTTACCGCTTCATGATGTATGAACCGGCAAGCACAGGTCGTCAACGCAGGATGGGCTTATCCATCCCAAGGATTCCAATAAGGAGGCACCGTGTCTCTCGGCATCGTGATACGCAATTTATCCTCTTGATATCCGGCGACAATCCCAAAGCCGTTCTCCACATTCGAATACGTATCGGCAGGCTCTATCAACGCCCCGAAATTCGCATCGCCGATCGTGATAGAGTAGCCCCTCATAATCTTCATATATCGATAATAATCCTCGGAGATAGACAACAGGCGCACATCGTAATGAACGTCCATAGAAAGGGTATCACTCTCATACGAGTATTCAACAGGAAAAACAGAAACCTTAATAGCATTCGTATTAACCAGATCCTCCCCTCTAAATACGCCCATACAGTAACGCCCATCCATCTGGCTCGTGATAGGACTACCTCCAAAAGACTGGAAAACAGGATCCTCATAATCCACGCTAAAACCAGAATAATACCAACTATATCCTCCTAAGCTACGGAAAGAGGTTACGGTACGGGTACTATCCCCCTTCCGGAAGTCCAAGATCTGCTCCACGATTAAACGATAATAGGAATCCGTCTCAACCCCGATTTTAACAGAGAAACGCAGATATTCGGCATAGTAGGCAGAAGATCGATAGGATAAGGTATCCACCTCATAAATCCGTGCCCGACCGGGGATACGAGTTTCCCCGGATACCGGCTCATACCCATCGGCCTCGGCCTCTATACGCAAACAATCCCCCTGTCTCACGAAACAACCGGGCAGAACATATTGCCCCCGTGAATGTATAGAATCTTCCGGCAGGTCATCATTGCGCATAAGACCTTGAAACTCATCATTGACATAGACACGGACTTTCGCGTCGGATAACTCAAAATCGGGAACGCTATCCATGATAAACCATGTTTTCGAGAGATGAGCACACACCTCCTTTCCGGGACATACCGATGCGTTCAGTACAATCCGATCCGGCAGATCCTCCAAATCAATCTCCACATCCCGAACGCAAGAGACCATCAATAATCCTAACACGAACAGGTAAGGTAAATATCTTCTCATAAGCTAGAATTTATAAGTATAAGAAACCGAGGGCATGCAATAGAACAAAATCGTCTCCTGTAGCACTACATGATATCGCTGATTTATATCCTGGTTTACCATAACCTCCGTCATGAAGGGATTCGGTTTCAAATACGTATTGTATATACTTATGTTCCAAATCCCCATCCGACCCTTCTTTTTATATCGATAAAAATTCACGCCCAGATCCAAACGGTGATAAGGAGACAATTGATAATTATTACGAGCGCTCAAACCTGAATTCATCGGTCTGTATGAATCTACTCCGGCATACCCGTTCTCTTTCTGATAAATCGGAGACAGATATTTATACTCCGGCAAGCTAATATGGTTTCCTGAGGCGAACACCCAAGCTCCCGTTAACTCCACCTTCCGGGATAACTTACGAGAAACGACCACATTCACCTTATGCCGGTTGTCGAAGCGAAACGGGAAATGACGCCCCTTATTCACGGAACCATCCGGAAACCACCGATCCGACCAAGAGAGCGTATACCCGATCCATCCGGTTGTCTTCCCATTTGTCTTTTGCGCCATAAACTCCACACCATAGGTCTTACCCTTTCCCAAACCGACCCGGTCTTCCCAACCGGAGAAATGTGTCTCAACCGGCCAATGATCCTTATAATCAATCAAGTTATTCAACCGTTTATAATACCCCTCGATCGAGAAATCATACATCCGTTTCAGATTATAATAAAGCCCGGCGGTAATCTGGTGAGAACTCATCGGAGGGACTTGCTCCGTCACCGGGACCCAAATATCCGTAGGTTGGTTCACATAGGTATTCGATAATAAGTGGACATATTGGTTCATCTTACTGTAGGATATCTTCGCCGATAGATCCGGACGAAGTAAATAACGTGCCGACAAACGAGGCTGAAAAGAATGATAGATCTCATTCTCTACATGAAACAAGGTATACCGCAATCCGGCATTCACCCGCAAGCGATCCGTGACCCGCATCTCATCCTCGGCAAACAAAGAGAACTCATGCCCTTTTATCAAGGAATAATCATACAAAAGCTCATATACGGGATTTACTAACGAATCGTTCACCCAAGACCGTTGCTGGCTATTCTCCGGGCGAAAATTATGATACAGGTAATCCGTGCCCATTCGTATCCGGTGATTCATTGAAGGACTGTAATCCACCGACAAACGTACGCTCAGATCCTCCATCTCCGATTTATAGTAGCTCTCTCGTTTGAACGATTCTTTTCCCTCCTTACCTGCATAAATTTCATATCCCCCCACTTCCTGCCGGATATGAGAACGAAAACGGCTGTAACCCACCATCAAATTACCAAACAGTTTTTGCCCGAACACGTAGTTCCATCCAGCAGAGCCGATCAAGTTTCCCCAACGCCACAGAAACATATCCTCGGAATCCCCATTCTTCTCCTTACTCCCTTGCCTGAAAGCATCTTGCCCCATATAAAAGCTCAGATAGGCACGGCTCCGATCCGAGAAAGAGTGGTTGAGTTTCGCATTAATATCGAAGAAATGATAACCGAAAACATCTTTGATACTACTGTTCTTATTGACTACAGCCAAAGCCGTCCCTGTTATCAAATCCAACCACGTACGACGTACCGAGACATTAAACGAGGAGCGATCCTTAACAATCGGCCCCTCCAGATTGGCCCGTGCGGAAAGCAAACCCACGGAGATATTCCCGTGATACTCCTGCCGGTTACCGTCATTCATACGGACATCTACAACCGACGAGAGCCTTCCGCCGTATTCCGCCGGAAAGCTCCCTTTATAAAACCGGGTATTCTTTATCGCGTCCGGGTTGAACGCCGAGAAAAACCCCAACAAATGGTTCACATGATAGACCGGATTTCCATCCAGCAGATACAAATTCTCATCGGCCCCGCCCCCACGCACATACAAGCCGGTCATTCCCTCGGTGCCTACCGCCACGCCCGGCAACTGCTGTAAGGTCTTCACCAGATCCGCCTCCCCCAGCAAAGCGGGCATCGACTTCACCCGCTCGGCAGGTACGTCGATCACCCCCGCACGGCTACTCAATATCTCGTAGCGAGGCCGGGTCCCCCGAATAACGACCTCGCCTAACGAGGCCAATGACCTCAATGGGAAGTCGATCATCGTATCCCTTTGCAAATCGATCTCTATCTCCATCGCCTTAAAGCCCACGTACGAGGCCCTAAGGCGAACCTTACCGGGTGGAAGTATCAAGCTGTAAAAGCCGTAATTATTAGACATCGTCCCTCCCCTCGAACTTTTCACCAGAACCGAGGCCCCCAACAAACTCTCATACGAGGCTGAATCCCTGACGAATCCGCTGATCGTATATTGACGGGGCTTTCGCTTTAAGATGATATATTGCCCCGTAACCCGATAGATAATCGGTAATGGGGAAAATAAGCGCTTCAAGCAGTACGACAAGGATTCATCCCGGACAGACAGGGAAACCTCTGGCAGCTCTTTCAGTAGAGAAGACTCGTACGAGAAGAACAATCCGGTTTGTTTCTCAAGCTCCATCAATATATCCAACAGGGGAACCTGCCGCATATCCAACGTAACCGTCGGCGTAGGTTCGGGCATCTGCGCATATAGATGTCCCATCCAACCGGGAAGCAAAAGAATCCCTATCAGCCATACAACAATAGATCTCATAAATGATCTGATTTTATTTCTTCGAAGTGGAAACCAAATGAGCGTCCAATGTCTGGTTAACAACCTGCAAGACATCCTCCAAAGGCTGATTATTAAAAGTAGCGGTCAATCTCGCTCCCTCATTCTTTGTCTGGTTCGCAATCTTGACTTGATAATAATCACTCAAGTCCTCAATCACCTTATCCAGCGGTGTCTCCATAAAACGAAGTTGCCCTGTCCTCCAAGCTAACTTGTTCACGTCTTCTTCCGTCACTACCGTTATCTCCTTGTTCTCCATAGAATACTGAGCCGACATTCCAGCGGTAAGTATCACATTCTCCTTTTCCTCCCCGGCGGTAAAACATACCTTGCCGGTAACTACATTGACTTCCGTAACGGTAGGCTTCTCATCTATCTGGAAACTTGTTCCCAGCACCGTAACTTCCGTTTGGCTCGTTTTCACTGAGAAAGGGCGTGCCTCGTTCCTCGTCACTTGGAAAAAGGCCTTTCCATTCATCTCCACGGCACGCCTCTCTTTATCATATCTCTTCGCGTCATACCGGATCCATGAATCGCCGGCCAAAGCGACCAAGGTACTATCCGGAAGGTAAACATCTTTCATTTGTCCGGGGGCGGTAGTAATCGCAACCCAATCCGGGGCGTTTCTCTCTACCGTAAACCATGTCCCCAGACCTACGAGCACTAACACGACAGCGGCCGCCCCGATCCAATACCGGCGAAACGAGACCTTCCGGCTAATCGCATGCTCAGAAGCGAACTTCTGCCATGCCTTATCCGGGTCAAGGCTTCCTTCCCGATAGCGTTTCGCTACGAAACGGATGCGTTGTTCCAATTTATTGTCATGCTCGTTATTATTCATAACTATTCCTTCTATTTAATAAGTCCTTCCAGTCTCATACCATTGGAATCCGACATTTGGGGCCTGCCCCTTCTTCAATGGAACTCCCACGCTCATACTCGGCGAGATCCTAGACGATACGCAAGATGAGAAAATCATCATCGACACCGCGAATATAAATACCCACTTTATACAAACCATCGCTTTCATCCTATTTTCTCTTTAAAATGTGTATCCCAAGGTAAAACTAGCCGTATGATAGTTCAGACCTATGTTATAAGCATATCCCTTGTATTGCTTATCTATACCCAGATCATAGCCAACCTTAAAAGCGGCCCGTTTCACCTCTATCCCAGCCTCTATGGTAGCTCCCCAGTCAAAACGAGGCGCTACCGCATATCCTTGGCCGGGATTAAACGGGTTATATGATATTTCCTTATTATAGGGCAGCTTTCCTTTTAAAGAATAATCACTTTCCTCATACGTCACTTTTCCTCCCAAGCCAACCGCCAAATAGGGACCGATCGCCAAATGTAACCGAACATCCTTACTTACCTGCCAATCGAAACGAGCCAAGATCGGTAATTGGATATATTCACGATGCTCCTTCTGACTGCGATGCCTTATACCTTCTACATCAAAATCCTTAATTCCATAGGTATCATAATAGAAGCCCGTAAAGCCGTAACCATTACCATAACCGTATCCCCACAGATTCAAATAATCACTGGAAACGGGATAGAGAAATATACTCGTACCTTCCCGTCCCCCATATGGACTCTCACTAGTTCCATAAATCTCACTATAAGAAGACAGTCCCTTCCCCCGTCGCACATAATACAAACCGGATTGAAGCGAGAACCAGCCCGATCCGAATGTATAAGAGACCGCAGCCCCAGCCTTAAAGCCTACCTTAGCGACATCTCCCTTATACTTTGTCACGTTCATACCGGCTTCCGGCGTCACTTTCCATTGCGCTTGGGCCGAGATCACGCACATCATCAACATCACAAATACCACCAACTTCCTCATACACTCTCCATGCTTTAATGAAATAAACAAGTAACCTTTATCTCTAAGACAGAGAAATATGAAAAACCCCCATTCCTTTCTATAAAATTTATCCGAAAAAGAACATATAAACACGGATAGCGGTCTCTCGCAAAGCTTTCAATGCCTTGCTCATCTGGTTCTCAACCGTTTTTACCGATAAATTCAATTCCTCCGCGATCTCTTGGTATTTCAAGCCATCCCGTTTGGATAACAAGAAAATCTTCTTCCGTTCGGGAGGTAACCGATCGATAGCGTCCCACAGGCGAGCGTCACGCTCCGATCGCAGGATGTCTTCCTCTTCCGAGGTATCTTCTACGTCGGGTAACTGCTCGGTGGCCTCAGCGTTTACGGGTTGTGAGGTAAATGAAAGAGAACGGTTCCTCACCGCTTGATATAAATAAGCCTTGAGATTCCCGATCACATTACCAGCCCGGTTCTTATCCCATACATCCGCGAAAGCCTGTTGCACGATATCCTCGGCATCGTCCACCTGATCGGTATAACGAAGCGCAAACAAACACAAGGGCTTATATAAACTCTTGAAATGATGTTCAAATTCTTGGGTGGTAATAGCAGCCATACGTTTGTTATCTGTAACTATTCACCGCAAAGTAACAACCTTTTCTTTTTAACAAATCGCTTTTCAGGTTCTTTATAATGGTTTTAATAAAAAGAAAGCGTTTAAGGACTTATCCCTAAACGCTTTTTCTTAATTAATAAGCATCAATATGGACGAAAACCGATAATCTGGCGTACCTCATTTAAAGTCTTAGAAGCGCTCTCACGAGCTTTCTCCGCACCCATACGGGCTACCTTATCCAGATATTCCGTATTGGCGGCCATATCCAAGATACGCTCACGGATCGGAGCGCAGAACTTATTGATATCCTCGGCCAACTGCTTTTTCATATCGCCGTAACGGATCTCGCAATTGTTGTATTTCTCATTAAAGAAATCATAGGTCTCTTTCTCGGAGACAATTTCCATCATCGTGAATAAATTGGCGATCGGCTCGGGCTTCACGCTATTCGGCTCGGTTGGTCCCGCATCGGAAACCGCTTTCATAACCTTCTTCTTGATTGTTTTCTCATCATCTATCAAATAGATCGCGTTACCCTCACTCTTGCCCATCTTACCGGAGCCATCCAAGCCCGGTACTTTCACGGACTTATTGCCCAAATGGAACGACGCAGGTTCCGGGAAGAAATCCACGCCATACGTAGAATTGAAACGGCGGGCGAAACGACGGGCCATTTCCATATTCTGCTCCTGATCCTTACCTACAGGAACCTTTAACGCCTTATGGATAATAATATCGGCGGCCATCAAGGTCGGGTAAGTCAACAAACCAGCGCTTACGCTATGTTTATTACCTTCATTAAAAATCTCTTTCTCTACATCGCCTTCACATCCTTCCCGGCTGATATGCAACTGCTGACGGGCCTTATCCTTAAAGGAAGCCGTACGCATCAACTCGCCGATACCGGCGTTCATATTCAAATATAGATACAACTCTACCACCTCCGGCACATCGCTCTGAATATAAATGGTAGCTTTTTCCGGATCGATACCACAAGCCAGATATTGCGAGAGGTTCGTCTTTACGCTATTTCGTATATTGTCAGGATGCGGGTGAGTAGTCAACGAATGCCAATCAGCGATAAAGAAGAAGCAATTATACTCATCTTGCATCCGCAAGAAACTCTTTACCGCACCAAAGTAATTGCCTAGATGCAGATTACCTGTTGGTCTGATTCCACTTACTACTGTTTCCATGTCTTGTTATTTTTAGTTTTCAAGTGGCGGCAAAGATAGTAATATTCTCACAATATACATATATTATATGCCGCAGATCCTCCTAACCACCTATTATAACGGTGGGACATCCCAATACGATTTGCCCTCCGTGAGCTGTCGTATCTCCCATTCTGGCGGCAGGTTTACCGCAGATCATCACGGTGGAAGATCCTTTAATGATCGTATCCGGAGGGCCTACACAAACGCAATTATCTCCCATTACCGCCGCCGGTAGCTTGCCGATTAGAACAGTCGCCGCTCCAGGCCCTACGATAGGACCGCCTACATGGGGTATCGGTGATGGCCAAGCCGGGGTTTGCATAGGACATGTATGCATATCTGTCAATCTTGCTGCTGGAGGCATATTTATTACTTTTTAGTTAACGATTTATTGAAATGATAATCTACAAATATATAATATTTATCATGAATATACTACTTTTGCGCGCTAATATTTTTAATCATGAATGCAAAAGCAAAAGGATATGTTCTAGGGGCTATCGCCGCCGCGACTTATGGAATGAACCCCTTGTTCGCCCTACCCTTGTATAAAGCCGGTATGAATCCGGATTCAGTCCTGTTTTTCAGATATTTATTCGCGATCCCGGTATTAGGTATCATGATCAAAGCGAGAGGGCGGAACTTTAAGTTGAAACCCAACGAGATCGTTCCTTTAATCCTCATGGGGCTGTTGGTTTCCTTCTCTTCCCTAGCGTTATTCCAAAGCTATAATTATATGGAAGCAGGCATCGCCTCGACTTTGCTGTTTGTCTATCCGATCTTAGTGGCGCTGATCATGGCGTTTGTCTTCAAGGAGAAATTAACGTTACAAACCATCTTTTGTATCTTGCTGGCATTAGGCGGTATCGGCTTACTTTATAAAAGTGGCGACGGAACGACTCTTAGTTTAACCGGTGTCCTGTTGGTCATGGCTTCCGCTCTTTCCTATGCTATTTATATCGTAGGCGCAAATCGTCCGCTATTGAAGAATATCGCTACGTTGAAACTTACGTTCTATGTCTTGCTTTTCGGAATGACCTTGTTTTTAGTCCGTATAGATTTCGGCAGGAGCCTTCACATTGTCCATGATTGGTATTTATGGGGTAACCTGATCGCTCTAGCCATATTCCCAACCGCTATCTCTTTCCTTTGCACGACACTGGCGGTCCAATATATCGGCTCCACCCCGACGGCGATCCTCGGAGCCTTGGAACCGTTGACCGCCGTATTCTTCGGAGTGACTGTCTTCGGTGAATCATTAACGTTACGATTGTGTTGCGGAATCATCCTGATCATCCTAGCCGTTACCCTCATTATCGCAGGAAGTAACGTAACAAGCCACCTAGTTCGTTTTCGAAAGCTTTTCCCAAGGCTTCCGCTTAAGAAAAAGAACGCTAAATCATAAAATCACAATAGGTATCATTTCTATCCAGATACTATTTACGGGGCTATCGCAAATCTATGATAAATTCGTAAAATCATTTGTTACAATCAATTATTTTACATATATTTGCGATAAACAATACGTATCCAATCATGATCACCAAGTTCTCAACATGCTTATTGTTCCTTGCATTGCTCTTAAATAGTTGCCAGCAAAGGAATCAACCCACCTCTCCCCAATATGAACCGGAATATAATAGTTCAACGACTCCGGCCCTCATTGATATAGAAAAGGCGCTGAACCATCCGGCGATGTTGAAACTGAGTCAAATAGCCTCTAAGCTGAAATATTATAATGTTGGAGACGCTCGTTACACGGTAACACAAGCGATCGCTATTCCGGATAGCGACGCTTTTATCACATTCAATAACCCACGTATTTATTATCGTAAGCAAGGCATTCCCAGCAAACGATATGGATTTAAGGCCTTGGATTATAAATGGAACCATGGGATGAACGGCCTTAATCTATTTTACGACAAGAAAACAACCCGTATGTACTGCGCCTTGAGCGGCCTCGACCAAGACAATAAAAAAGATTCGACCACATTCAACGATATAAGGCCATGTATCGGGGAATTATCCACATTAGATACGATGCTGACCATTCAGAATTATATATTCCCCGAAAACCTGCCTACCAAATATTCGATAAATGCGGATGCCAGTCAAATAGTAGGCTTCTCCTCCTCGGGATATATGCTTTGTGATTACGCGGAAGGCTCTAAAATCCCGAAAGGAATAACGACATTCAACCTTCGAGGAGATACGCTTTGCAAATTCATCCTTGCGGATGCCAAGGATATTAACGTCTCTCCGGATACGATCACCCGGTTTCAAACCTTTTATTGGAATACGGATCAAGACCGAATAAATTTCTTGATTCCTTATCGAGATACGGTATACCAGCTTTCAAGTTCCCACTCGATCACCCCTTTATATACGCTTCATAAAGACAATCAAGATAAACCGACCGGTCTTCGTTCTTTCTTGGAGAATCCGAATGGGCTATTTATGGGAGTCTTTCAAAAAGGTTCTCCCGCCATCTATAATTGGCTGGGATGGCTGGACGATTACAAACCGGTTATCACCCATCGAGTAGTCTATCTCAAGAAAGAGAAGAAAACATACGCCTTACCCAAAAGCTCCGGAGGATTTATCAATGATATAGATGATGGACTTCCGTTCTGGCCAGACGGACAAACCGATGACTGTGTTTATATGATTCGTACCGTCACCGAAATGCGTGAGACCGTTAAACGCACAGGCTCCTCCCGCCAAAAAGACCTGATCAAATTCTTAGACGATCCTAAAGTGTTCGAGAGGGATTATGTTATGATCGTGGCAAGACCTTGATGGATATTCAATAGATAAAGCCAAACATCCATAAAGGAATCATATTGCGGAAAGCATACTCTATGTCATCTTTCACCACATACCCATCCGCCGCTTGCTTGATCTGTTGCCGCGTCTTATTCTTTCCCCCAATCTCAAAGGTTCGGCCATCTATCTCAAAGTCTGAAATCGCAGAAGAAGTAACGAAGCATACGACTCGCATCCAAGATAGAAAAACCGTCTCACGCACGGAACCGATATCCGGTACCTGCTCCGACAACGCATAAGCCAGATTCGTATTATTCAGATAGATCTTCTCTACTTTCTCCAATAATTTCAAGCCCTGCGCTTTTTCTCGCAGTAAATTAACCAGACCTGCCTTCTCCAAATAACTCATGTAGTCGGGCAACACATTCCGGCTGATATCCAAATCTCTCGCCAACTTCGTATAATTTGGTTTGAAAGGGACACTTTGAGCTAATACATATAATAATTTCTTCAACTTTACGGCAGAAGCCACCGTCATATCCGCAAAAATCGGAATATCAGATTCCACCATTTGGTTAATCACGCTACGCAGACGCAAGAGATATTCCGTATCTTGAAAAAATGGATAATAACCTGTCGATAAATAATCATTAAATAATTTGAGTGGACGAGCTTCCTTATAAGGGAACTCAACCTTCCCAGCAAGAATCTCTTCCAACGAATACGATGGAAGCTGCCACCCCTGCGATATATTCAAATA
>OOCV01000762.1_pt1 | contig 17116 bp, 8 predicted proteins | sample 1671061 | NCBI WGS metagenome assembly OOCV01 (sample SAMN06348118, study PRJEB24527) | human gut metagenome | biome: human gut; feature: ankylosing spondylitis patient; material: feces | host: Homo sapiens | place: China | collected 2015-10
CGGCATCCAGCATGAATTCCGCCAACGGGATAATATCCTCAATGCACTCTGCCAGTAATGGTACATGCAACGGAAATTCGTTCAGACGATGGAACAGGTCCTCCCTGAAACGTCCTTCGGCTATCGCCTTCTCCAGGTCCTCATTGGTAGCGGCTACCAGACGGATGTCCGTCTGAATCTCCTCCTTACCGCCTACAGGGCGGTAACGTTTTTCCTGTAAGGCACGCAACAGTGCCCTTTGTACCTCGGCATTCAGATTGCCCACCTCGTCCAAAAACAGTGTCCCATGGTTGGCGGCGGCAAACATGCCCGTCTTATTTTCCGTCGCTCCGGTAAAGGCACCCTTCATATGACCGAACAGTTCCGATGCCGCCAGTTCCTTCGGAAGCACCCCGCAATCCACTGCGATGAAAGATGCATCCGACCGACCGCTCAACACATGTATCTGCCGGGCCACATATTCCTTGCCTGTCCCTGATGCGCCACGTATCAGTATGGACAAGCTGTCGGCAGGAGCCACCACACGCACAATGTTCTGAAGTTTCACCGCTAGAGGACTTTTACCAACGTAGAAAGCCCGTCCTTTAACTTTCTTTCTATTTCCACAGTCCAACAGCCCACGGATAATACCAAGTACCCTTTCCGTCTGAACAGGTTTTGGTAGATAGTCTGCGGCACCTTTCTTCATCGCTTCCACCGCACTGAGGATATCTCCGTAGCCTGTCATGATGAGGAAAGGCATACGATAACCCTGCGCCTTCATCCATTCTAACAGTTCCACACCGTTACTGTTATTCAGGCGTAAATCCGACAATACCAGATCTACCTCATAGCCTTCCAAAAAGCCCTTCGCCGAATCCACCGATAATACATAACGGGCATTGATACCGTTTTTCACCAGCCAGTTTGTGGTGATACGCGCATACGCGCGGTCATCTTCCACTACCAATACGGTTTCCATATGTTTTTTCCTTTATTTTTTTACTTTCTCTACGGCCTGTTCCACGGCCTCAATCAGTTTTTCTATTCTTTCGTCCTATATCCCGCCCCATTTTTCAGGAGACATGGCGATCGTTCCTTTCAGTTCACGTCGAGAAATGTTTATACGGATCATTTCCCAAAGCGGTGCGGTCTCGTGTATGATATTTTCCAACTTCACGTAATTTCTCATGGAAGAAGCATCCCGCATTTCAGAAAGTTCCTTCGTGGTGTCTTCTATAAAAATATCTAGCATTTCCTCAACATATTCCTCACCTTCCATGATAGCCGCAATATATAGTCTGTCCATTTGTGAAACTACCGCCAGCAATAAAACAAACAGGGCAAAGCTGGCTACCATATAGTAGGAATTGTCCCATTCAAGGATAAAGGCCCGGTAATGTTCAGTAAAACGTTCGTTGCTCTCCCGTTCGAATTCGGGAACTATGCTCATTCTTTCGTTCAGTTCCACGCCGCCAGTGTATAGGTGTCCATCTATACCAGCAGCCGTTCCTGTCTTTCAGCCTGCCCCAAAATGCTCCTTCCATTTAAAGGAACGGAGCATACGTATTGTTGTCCCAGCTGAAGAGAAAGCGGACAAGGATTATCGTTTACATTTTTCTTTTGCTGCACAGCTTGTTTCCGAGCTATTGATACAATGGACGGGATACTTTCCTGTACTATGTCACCTATACCCTGCAGTTCCTCGAAAGTATGCATCGCTTTGGAAAGAAGTAGTTCTTTATTCCAAAGAAGAAGACACAACGAGTCAATATGCTTTTTCTGTAACGGAGTATGAACATATTCTTTCAGAAGTTGCAGATTGTCACAGCCCCTATGGCATTTGCGGCTGTATTCTTTCAGGTTGTCATCATCCCATGTGACGGCAATCTCCGCATGAGTGGAAAGGTCCAGCAAGTCGATATAACTATTTTCCGTCAAACGATATACGTCACCAGCCCCTTTTCATTCCGGCGGAACTGATAGATAATAAAGGTTGACAGTAGGCCCTAAATGGCATAACCGATTTTTTTTTTTAACTTTAACCACATGATTATAAATCATCCGAACCTGTAAATCAATTACTGGCCTGTAATATAAATACAAAAATAATCCCTACCTAGGTTTTAGCACAACTTACGCAAGGATTATTTAATAAATATTTACAAATTATTTCAAATTCTTCAAGCCTCTCAGAACAGTTTTATCAGTTATTTCAATAATACTGATGGCGTAGCCACCACCTGCCACAGCTTTCATCTTTAAGACCGATTTGGCAGTTACAATACCTTTACGAATGCCATAAGATTGCGGATTGTTCCGATAATGCGCATCTTTACCATCTTCATAAACAGTTGCAATGTATTTCTTGTCATTGTCAAGAAAATCAAGTTTCAGCGTGGATAAATGCCCTTCTTCACCACTGGTACAACCTATGAACCAATTATTTGAACCTTTTGCTTTACGTGCCACTACAATATAGCGTCCTGGTTCGGCTTCCAAATATTTACTCTCATCCCAATCCACAGGTACATCCTTGATAAATTGGAAAGCATCCATGAACCGTTCGTAGTTTTCTGGTATATCGGCTGCCATTTGGAGCGGACTATACATGGTGACATAAAGCGCGAGTTGGCGGGCAAGTGTGGAGTTCACGTGTGATTTACTATTTGGATTGAGTTTACTCATATCCATTTCAAAGATTCCCGGAGTGTAATCCATAGGACCACCTTGCAGGCGGGTAAACGGTAAGACGGTAGTATGAAACGGTTTGTTTCCACTAAACGCCTCATATTCCGTACCACGAGCGGATTCGTTGCCGATCAAGTTCGGATATGTACGGCACAGTCCGGTAGGACGTACGGCTTCATGTGCGTTTACCATGATATGGTGTTTGGCAGCCTCGGTTACGGCATATAGATAGTGGTTGTTCAACCATTGTCCATAATGATGTTCGCCACGCGGAATCATATTGCCCACATATCCACTCTTCACAGCATTATATCCATAATCGTTCATCAATTGATAAGCGGCTTCCATATGACGTTCATAGTTACGGATAGAAGCCGATGTTTCATGATGCATCATTAGTTTCACCCCTTTAGACTGAGCATACTCGTTCAGCATCTTGATATCAAAATCCGGGTAAGGAGTCACAAAGTCAAACACGTAATCTTTGGAATGGCCAAACCAGTCTTCCCACCCGATATTCCATCCTTCCACCAACACTTGGTCGAATCCATGCTTAGCAGCAAAGTCTATGTATTTTTTTACGTTCTCATTATTAGCCGGGTGTTGTCCGTTGGGCTTGACCTTGTTATAATCCGTTTCTCCTAATCTCACAGAAGGTACATCCCAGGTATATGCCCAAGGCTTTCCACCGGCAATCATTTCCCACCATACACCGATATATTTCACCGGTTTAATCCAGGAGGTATCTTTGTATTTGCAAGGTTCATTCAAATTCAAGATAAGGTTTGAAGCAAGAATATCGCGTGCATCATCACTCACCATGACAGTACGCCAGGGAGTACGGCAAGGAGTCTGCATATAAGCCATATTTCCTTGTGCATCAGGAGTAAGTTGCGAAGTAAATACAAAATTCTTGTCATCTAGGACTAAATGCATGCAAGAATAATCCACCAAAGCAGCCTCATGCAGGTTGATGTAAAGACCTTCGGCTGTCTTCATCTGCAAGGAAGTCTGTACGCCTGTGGATGAAAAAATACTTTGCGACAGGTTCCCGTCAACAGCACCGCTCAGCAAACTACGAATTTCTGACAGTTTCGACTCGGTATAGTCATATTCTTGTGTATCATAATCTCCCGGAATCCACCAAGCTGTATGATCACCGGTCATGGCAAATTGAGTATGTTCTTTTTTCACAACGAAGTAGGGCAAATATTGTTGCGAAGGGAACTCATAGCGGAATCCCACGCCGTCATCATACACACGAAAACGGAGATTCATGAAGCGTCCGTTCGATGGTTTCTCCAATTCCACAAAAAGTTCATTATAGCGGTTACGGATATGACTGTTTTCTCCCCATACAGGTTCCCAAGTCTCATCAAAAGTCGATGTAGATGTATTATTTATCCGGAAAGAATCCATTAACGAATTTTCTTCGTTCAATTCAATCCCTAGTGTACTAGGCTTAATCACAGGAATGCCCTTATAAGTTACCTGATAAGTCGGGATTCCTCTCTCATTTATTGAAAACTCAAGTGTAATATTGCCCGACGGAGAAGAGATGCTTTCTGCTTTTGCCATAAAGCACGATAAAAGCAGAAAGGCTGCTATTATTATTTTCATAACTATCTTTCTTTTTATAAATTCATTTATTTGGAATAAACGACACGGACCTTTACTTCGGTTGTACAGTCAGTGCAAGGTATATCAATGTTCGTACATTTTCTTTTTACGTCATAAGAATAATTAGAAGTTTCCACTCCATTCACTTTTACCGCTACAGGTTGCGTCGTATTATAGATGCGAAAAGTATATGAACGAGCATTGACACCGTTCGTATAAATTCCCTGACGAGGAGTAATGACATATTCTCCTTTATTATTTTTGAATGATTGTCTTAAGATTGTTGTTGCAAAAACGGTACTATAATCATTATTATCACCATCATCTTCATACAATACCCCCTCACCCTTGCAACCTGACACGAAGTTTAAAATCAGATGTCCGGGACGTTCTGTCACATTCATTACAGTAGGAGGATTATAAGGAATAATTGCACCTTGTTTAAAAAAATACGGAATTTGCTCCTGCGTAAAACACATTGTTTTTCTGCACGGTCCTTCAATCAATTCATCTGTAGCCACACTCCACCATTTCCCCTCAGGAAACCAGATTTCTTTTGAACTGATACCATCTTCCAAAGCCGGTTCTGTTATCGGAGCTACTAAAATGTCGTTTCCAAAGAAATATTCACCTTCATATTTATATGCCTCTTCACTTTCAGGGTATTCATAGTAAAGTGGGCGGCACATACCTATACCTGTATCAAATGTCTCACGAGCCATTGTATATATATAAGGGAAGAGTGCGTAACGAAGTTTTACGGCATCGCGTAACTTAGGAAAATTGGAAAATTTCCATATACGCCGTTCTATCCGGCTGTCATCAGTGGCATGACTGCGGAATATAGGGGTAAACACTCCAAACTGAATCCAGCGAAGCATTAGTTCCGGGTCATTTACAATTTTTTCATCGGTAAACGCATGGCCTCCAAGGTCATGTCCCCAGAAAGCGTATCCTACATTTGACGCGGTGGAAGTAAAGTACGGCTCAAATGCGAGAGTTGGGAAATTTATAAGGGCATCTCCCGAAAAACCAATTTGGTAACGATGGCTCCCTAATCCTCCCCAACGATGAAAGATTACAGGTCGGCGGTCAGGCCTGTTTTTAACCATATCATTGTAAAACACATGATTGCACCAGAATGTCTGTCCAAGACCGGGAGTATATGGACTCGTAAGATGTTGTTGCCAGTCGAGCCACCAGAAATCCACACCTTCAGATTCATGGTCACGGATTACGTTGTCAAAGAATGACTTTGTAAAATCCGGATAATCAAGATACCAGGCAATTTTGCCGTCACTACCATATTTACCTTCAAGTTCCCTACTCATTGCTTTGTAATAGGAGGGAGATTCGATACTGTCAATGCCATCTGCTGGATGGAGATTTAAAGCGATTTTGTAACCGTTGTCATGGATTTCCTGAAGAAGTTTAGTCGGTTCAGGTATTAAGTTGGTATTCCAAGACCAGCCGGTCCAACCTCCGATATTCTCCGACTCACTTGATGCCTTGCCATTCCAATGCCAATCCATATCAAGAATCATTACATCGGTAGGGATATCGTTCTTCTCAATTTCTCGCATAATCTCCCGATAGTCATCGGCTGAATATGAATAGTAACGGCTATACCAATAGCCGAAAACGTATGCCGGTGGTAAAGGAATTTTACCGGCTATTTTGGTAAAATCTCCGATAGCTTTCTTATATTCATTGCCATAGCCCATAAAATACAGGTCAATAGCCTGAGGGTCATTACGATATGCCCACCAGTCATATCCAACCTCCAGATTTGGCTCGAGTGCAAATGAGTGACTCCCGTCAGCACGTGTTGCTTCCCATGAATCATCTATTACAGCCCAACCGGATCGGGATATTAATCCGTTTTCCAATTCACTCCGTTTATTGTCTCCATTGCTACCGTCAAGAGTCCGACAAGTCCCTTTAAGGTTTAGCGGATCTTTTTTCCCTGGATACCAAAGTGTTTCACAGCCATGGTTTTCAATGGTAATAGTGAGGTTTTCCGGAGATGCCGGACTTGTTTTCGGATTGGTTCCTTTTCGGTATTTGAGTTTTACTTTATCAGTCTGGATATACAAGAATCGGTCATCTTCTTTTTTCTTGAAATCTACCAATTCAAGATTACGGTTGACAACTGTAAATGTAGGACGGTCTTCGAACATGCCTTTTTCACTATATTCTATACGAATCATTTCTGGAGTCAGTACTGTGAAGCGTGCATTGCCACATATAACCACTGCCTTGGAATTTGCTATCGGATTATTATTGTCAACTGTAGCTCGAACAAATGGTGCCATGCTTAGCATCACCGCCAATCCTATCCATTTCATTATTCTTTTTTTATTCATATAAATGTACTGTTATTAAATTATTTGGTCAGTTTCAAAACCTTGCAAGCCCGCGGCCCTAATTCAACACTCAATTTAGATGCTTTGCCTTCGTCTTTGTGTTTCCACAAGTCGCGTACGCTTACTTCCCCTTCTATACCAATCTCCGAAAGATGTAGTTCATATGTTTTCTGTTCATTGTCGCGGTTGAAAAGTCCTACTATATAATCACCGTTAGACATCTGTCCGTACCAAATCTGGTTCTTTTCAGTGTCGGTCACGTCACCCGAAAGAGGCTTTCCTACGAATCTGTCGGCATTCAGTGCCAACATTTCCTCATTCTGATAAAATTTCAAGTTATCTCCTACGGTATTATGTTGGTCAGCTACCGTTACCGGCCCTCCTGCTATCAACTGCAAAGAAATAACCGACTCTTTTTCCGCATCAGTATTAAAGGTATTAAGACGGATAAAATCGCCATCAGGAATTACTTGATTACGTCCTGTTACTTTCGACCAATATATAAATCCATCAAACATATTCATGCTGTTGGGCCAGCCTTCATACACTTTGCCTCGGCTATCGTCAGAAAAATGGTTCCATCCACCTTGACCTGTATCTGCTACAATACGCACCATATTACCATATTTCCTTTCCAACTCGGCATTATTTTTAAGATGTGGCATAACCAATGAAGTAAAAATACCATAGCGAGTGGCCGAAATACAGATATACTCCAATGCCTTCTCATAACATTCTCTTCCATAGCCTCTGCCCACAAGTCCATTTCCCCAATTGGCTTCCATGCCACGGTCAAATCCATCTTCATACCAACTGAGAAAATCCATACGAATATATTCTACTCCTAATTCCTTATAATGTTTGAAAAAGCCGTCAATATATTCTTTTGCTCCTTTATGGGTAGCAACCACATAAGTAAAGAACTTATCCGGCTCGTCCGGATGCGCTACAACATCGTTCTCTGCATCATACTTCAATTGTCCCAATGTAATGTTATTGGTATTCTGAATGGGAGTTTCATCTTTTCCGTGTAACCACAACGGGTTATCATACACACCTAGTTTCAAACCTTTTGCCTTACATTTAGCTACAAGATCTTTCAAATACATGCTACCATATTTGTCCATGTAGCCATATTCGTTCTTTTCACAAAGCATAGGAATAAATCCATCCGTACAAAGCATATCATAACCATAAGGTTTCAGATTCTCGGCAACCCAGTCAATAGCTTTGTCCCACTCTTCTGCATTCATATCCATTTGATATTCAGGAATACCGTTATCAGCCATCTCCATACAAAACTCATATACACTCCAATAGAGTGGGGCTTTGAATTTATGGATATTGCTAATATCCACCTCTTCGTCATTATCCGGCACTTCCACTTCATCATCGGGAATCATATCCGGAGTCCATCCCGTCCCTTCGTCCTTACAGCTTGTGGAAGTAAATATTCCTATCATCAACAAACAAAACAATGTTATTTTCTTATATTCCATACTACTTTTCCATTTTTAAGCGAGTGCGGAATTAACTTGTCCGCACTCGTAGGATTACTAATTTTTCTTTTCAAATTTAATCTTATTAGTCAATACATTCAGTTCTACACGGTACTGACCGGCTTCACTTTCTTCCACTTTCCACTGGTAGTCATTACCATTCGGTCGAACCAACTGCACATCAGTCATGTTAAGAGAAGCTTTTCCGTCTTCTCCCACCTGCTTGGGCATATAACAAGTGATCGACCAACTTCCATCTACATTTATCGGACATTTAAAGCTACCAGCTTTTAATTCTCCTTCCCAATAGAATGTTCCTTTATCAACATTGAAATCATAAACGAAAGCTTCCTTCCCTTGCTCCCAACCGGCAGGAGTTGCATCACCTAACATCCATATCTCTTTGCAGGGCAGATCATCAGGAATGCTCTGTAACAGCTTGAAGTCAATAGTCATGGTGTACATGTTCAGTGTCACCCGGTAGTTGCCTTCCTTGGTAATGTTCCATTTGTAGTCATGTCCCTGTATACCGGCCTCGATGCGTTCCATACGATTATCTCCAAATTCATGCGTTCCGTTTTCTATTGGCATCAGCCATGCTACATTCCAGTCTTCTTTCAGTTCCAATGGAAATTTCATATCTCCGGTTTTCAGGAGACCTTCATAATAGAAAGCCACTTGGTTGACCGGATCTTTCGTCAGTTTTGTGGAACTCATGATGTTCCAACCTGCAGGGGTTGCTTCTCCTACCATCCAAACATCATTATAGTCGGTAGTCGGGTAATCTACATTCAATGTTCCGGCTTCAATGTTCAATTTCAACACATAAAATCCTGCTTTATTAATGGTAAAGGGGGTTTCATTACCGGTTTCATGCTCATTAAAGACCACACTGCCGTCGGCACCCTGTGTATACGAAGGTGACTGTCCGGTGGTATTCAAAATAAACTTGTAATCACCTTCTTTCATCACCCCGTACCAGGTATATACCTCTTCCGATATCTCTTCTGTCATTTTAAGCGCATTGGCCGGGTCAGTAGCTCCTTCAAGTGCTGTTCCCATGATATAGATATTGTACGGCTGTATTTCATATCCAACTACGTCAAAACGTACAGTTGATAGTTCCGGTTTCACATAGCAGTCGGTCTCTTCTATTTCTGCGATAATTTCAGCTTCCAATGTCACTCTTTCACCAGGCGCAATTTTCCATTTCGTCAGTAATGCGTTCAATTTCTTATGGGTAAAACTCACACAGTGCTCGCCAAACGGAATTTCCATTTTGTCAATAGAAGTGCCAAAATCATTGTCGGCAATGTCCAACTTAAAATAATAAGTCACTTTAGAATCTAAAGGGGCATTGGTCACCTCATTCCATGAAAAAGTAACAGCTTCCTCCTTTCCTGATTTCTGATTTAATTCAACATATTCATCCGATACTTGCAAGTGCATGGTATCATCGGGACGCTCAATACTATAACGTATATCTTCATCCTTACAGCCTACTACCAAACAAGAAAGCATGGCAAGTAAAAAAAAGATTTTATTTTTCATTTTGCTTGATTTTATGGGAATTATTTCCAAAATGGAAGTTGTCTCAGATTTTCGTTTTTATCAATTTCACTTTGATGGATAGGGAACCAATAAAAAGCAGGATTATACACACGTTTCTGATAAGGTGTACGTACATAAAAAGACTCAGCGTCTTTTCCGCTATAATTCATTCCGTACATATCTCCATTCAGTTTTTTTTCAGCTTCTTTCCAACGGCGCAAATCGTCATAACGCACCCCTTCTCCACAAAGCTCGACACGGCGTTCGGCACGAATAATCTTACGCACAGCCTCTTGATTATCGTCCACATGGATATTCTGGGCATCACTATTACCAAACGTATAAGTACGAATACCAGCACGTGTGCGAATTTTATTCACATAGTTCAAAGCTTCCTCGCGAACAGTACGTTCATCTTTATACTCATTCAATGCCTCAGCATAATTCAAAAATGCTTCTCCCAAGCGGTAAACAATACCGGGACGATACTGGTAATTGTTCTCTTTAACATTCGTCTTAGGCGACACCCGTTTACGGATAAGATAACCATTTTGAGGTGCATCGTGCGTATGCGGATTGTCTTTCTGCCCATTAAAAAACTCAAATTTACGTTTTTCAGTAGGGAAATAAGAGTTATTAAAAGCTACGGATACATAGAAGCGCGGTTCACGATTACAATACATATTATATGTACCTGCATAAGTAATAGCTCCTCCATTTACTTCTTCGTCCCAAATTGTATTATCAAGTTTTACGTCTAATTCGGAAAATCCGTCTTCATTCGAACCGTCATAAGGAAGTCCGTCTTGCATAAAGAAAGCATCGACCAAAGATTGAGTTACCCCTAACCCGCCGCTACCACCACTGGCAGCCGGTGTAGCATGTTTTTCATACGAACCATAATCAGAGCTTGGACGCGCAAACAAGATTTCGGTGTTCCCTTCATCAAAACGCTTCAAAAACAAATTCTGATAAGACATAAACGGATCAATCTCTCCATTTGCATTTTCTTCAACATAGAGTTTATATCCAGCTTTATCAGCCTCATCAATCAATAGCTTACATGCTTCTACTGCATTTTTCCAACGTGTCGGGTCATAAACAGTACTGAAGATATTTTCACCCTTCTCATTTTTGTAATCCGCATAATCCGTATTTCCATTTACCAACGGACTAGCGGCAAAAAGCAACATACGTGCACGAACTGCCAAACACATAATACTGGTAACACGCCCATACTTTCGTGCTTCAGTATATTTAGGTGGTAATATCTTAGAAGCCTCAAGCATTTCCTTGTCAGCCCAGTCTATTACAGTGTAATAAGGAGCCTGTCCTTTCATCAAGTCTGACAGTACAAAATCAGTTGGAGCGATATAATCAGGATCAAACGGAACAGCTCCATAAGTATTGGCAAGCAAGTAATAATAATAGGCTTTCATGAATTTACACTCCGTTTTCATATATTCTACTTCTTTTGTACTTATACCCTGTGCCGGTAGTGGATGTATGTTCTCAAGGAAAATATTAGCCTCCCGAATACATTGTGGAAGAAGTTTCCAATAATTCCCCTCCCAATCACTGTTAGGTGTCCATTCACCCAATATATAAGGAATGACTTTCCACCCCCACTGCCGCCAACGTTCAGACGGAGTCTGATCATCAGCAAGGATTTCCCAACCCAATGTGTTAGTATAACCCCAATAAGGATCAGGTATAGCCGAGTAGATATTGGCAAGCCAACCCTCAATACGAGTTTTGTCTTCAAAGACCAAAGGAAGAGTTAATTCTGTATCAGTTTCTTTGTCAAGATAGTCAACACAAGACATCAATGAAGCTGTGACTATAAATCCTATAAGAATATTTTTTATAAATTTCATTGTTCTTTTTCTTTAGTTCATTCTACATTAAAAATTTACTTCTACCCCCAACATCAAAGAACGCATGGACGGATATTTTAAACCATCAGAGGTGGCCAGTTCCGGGTCCCATAATTTGAACTTGGAAATGTAGAACAAGTTATTCCCACTGGCAAATAATCGGATACTCTTCGCACTAATTTTATTAACGACATTCTTAGGTAGACTGTAGCCTATTTCAAGTGTTTTCAAACGGAGGAAACTCATATTTTTCTTCCAGAAAGTCGAGGCACGGTTATTGTTCGTATTAGTACTCTGAGAAAGACGTGGCCAAAAAACGTCCTGAGAAGGATTTTCTTCAGTCCAGCAGTCTGTATAGTTGGTATAGACATTACCTAATACACCGGCTCCGCTACCGGGAATGAAATAATCCGACCCACCGATAATACGGTAAATGTCGCCACTTCCTTGGAAGAAGAAACTCATATCCCAATTACGGAAATTGATATTTCCGCCAAATCCATAAACGATTCTCGGGTCAGTAGTACCACCAATATAGCCTTCGTCAGCACTAGTTATATAGCCATCGTTATTCATGTCACGGTATTTGATATCGCCCGGACGCACTTCACCGCCCAGTTGTGGAACAGGAATTCCTTCTTTCAATTTTCCATCTACGAAATCATCATCGGTATAAAGTCCTAAGGCTTGCAGCCCCCACAGCGTATTGATTGAATGCCCGGTAATAGAACGATAAGTTCCTTTGACTGATTCTGGTTCGTCTCGTTCAATGATTGTATTCTTAGCATAAGTAAAAGTTCCTCTTACGCTAATGTTCCAATCCTTATTAATTCGCTTGTTGTAATTCAGTGATAGATCGAGACCTTTATTGTCCACCTTGCCATAATTGGCGTATGGATTGTTGATAAATCCTGTTTGGGAAGGAATGGTAGCACGTTGCATAAAAATACTGGTCCTGCGTTCTTTAAATAGATCGAGTTGGAAATCGAGCTCATTCCAAAGGCCTATTTCTATACCTATATTCGTTTTAAGCGCTTTCTCCCAAGTCAGGTTTCCTACGCCGACTTCTCCTTCCTGCACACCGTCACGATAAGTATCTCCTGTATATCCCCAATTGTAACCATTAGCTTTTGAATTGATGGTTGTGATATAAGCGAAACGGCGTCCACCGATATTGTCATTTCCTACCGTTCCCACAGAGGCACGGAGTTTCAGTTTACTTATCACATTGCGTATAGGTTCCATGAATTGCTCCTCACTAACGAGCCACCCCAAGGCGATGGAAGGGAAAAAGCCAAAACGCTTGCCTTTCGCAAAGTTTTCCGAACCATTATATCCAAAGTTGAATTCAGAAATATAGCGGCGGTCAAATGTATATGAAAAACGTCCTGCAATACCTTGTGTCCGGTTCGGCTGTATATCGCCCCAATCATAGCTGCGTTGATTATACAAAAGAAGTGCATCTACCATGTGTCTGTTATTAAACGTCTGATTATAACTGAGTGCCGCTTCCAAATAAACGCTCTGGTTACCGTAATTTGCATTACTGGAATGGTCAAGAAACTCACTTCCGTATTTCAAGATGCTATGTACTAGTTCACCTTCATCATTGCGTGATTTTGCTACGCTATAATAGTCCGGCTCCTTACCACGTGTCACAAAGTTCTCATTATATGTATCAAATGCAAAAGTGAGCTTAGCTTTTAGTCCCGGAGTTATCATTTTAAGATTCTGCTCAACTGCAAACAAAGATTCCAGTTTACTCCGTCCGCTACGGTAGTAACCGTTCTGTGTACTGATAGCCCAAGGATTAGGGCGGTTGCTGCTGGCAATAGGAATAGTTCCATCTGAATAAACAGCAGGGTGTACAAAAGGAGGAGTTTCAAAAGCAGCACTGAAAACTTCATCCGTACCACTGCGACTTTTATGTAGATTTTGTAAGTAACCACCTACATTAAAACGAACTAGGGTCGTTTTTGTCAAGTCTAGATCTACATTTGCCCGTATGTTGTAACGGTTCAACTTACTTTGGGTATCATAAGGCAAACTCTTATCGGAAGACATAATTCCATTTTCATGATAAAGAGAGGCTGTAAGAGAATAACGGAGTATTTCTGTTCCACCACTTACTGTAAGATTAGCACGAGTAGAAGTTGCATAATCTTTGGTAATAGCGTCTATCCAGTCTACATCCGGATATAAATCTTTGTCGTAGCCATAATAAGTTTTAAGTATCTGTTCCTTTGTAAACATACGTTTATTGGGATCACTTTCCAGAGAATTGAGTAAACTCATATATTCAGCAGCTCCAATAAACTCAGGAAGTTTGGTGGGAGCCTGAATGGACTGCTCTACACGTACATTAACAGAAGGAGCGGCTATCGTTCCGCGTTTTGTATTGATAATAATGACTCCATTCGCTCCACGTACGCCATACATAGCACTGGCTGAAGCATCTTTCAAAACAGAAAAAGATTCAATTTCAGCAGGATCAAGATCATTTAAGCTACGTTCTACACCATCTACCAATACTAATGGAGAAGTATTTCCACTGAAAGAAGCAATGCCTCGAATCCAGAAATTTGAGTTATCATATCCGGGTTCGCCAGATGGCTGTACTGCAATCACACCCGCTAACTGTCCGGCTAAATTGTTACTGAGTGAACGGGAGGACCCGACTTGCAACTTGGTAGGTTCTATAGTCTGTACCGAACCAATAACTGAAAGTTTCTTTTGATTACCATAACCTACTACCACAACCTCATCCAAAGCTTCTACATCTTCTTCTAATATAATATTGAAGTTGATTTCATTTCCAACCACGATTTCTTTAGACTTGAAACCTATGTAAGTTATATTTAATACACTCTGTTTATTCGGTACCTCAATATAGAAGTGACCATCCACATCAGTTATAGCCCCTCCTGGCTCATTTTTGACTGTCACATTAACACCTGGAAGTGGAGATTTCTCTTTATCAAGTATGGTTCCACTAATTCGGATACCTTTTACTTGCTGTTGGACAATAATACTTTCTGCCATAGACTCATCAGCATAAACTGGAAAGAATCCTATCCACAAAAATAGTGGCGCCAGAATAGTAGTTTTTACTTTCATTGTTTTTAAAATTAAAAGATTAACGTCATTGATTACAATATAACAGCCTATTAAGCAGAACGACATATCGCGGGTCTGGATACTTGTTGGCTATTCGAATTATTACCCTTTGTTTCCTAATTAAATTGTTCTTTTGCATACATAATATAAGATTTTAAAGTTGATAAAAAAGTATAAATTATAAACTATCTCTTTCTTGGGAAAAGAGACAACGCAAAAATATCAGATAAGAAATACTAATTATGAATCAAAGAGTGAAAAAGTAGTGATTTACATCAATGAAAAAACACGTAAATCACTGTATATTAGAAATATAAAAGAATATAGTAAAACTAAAAAAGTAGTAAAAATATAAGTGTAAAACAAGAATATTCTGAATCGTAAACTTCTATTAATCTTTTGATTTTCCAATTTTCATTACCTCTTGTTCTAGTAGGTTACGGTCACCAGCGGCTTTATTTCGAACTTTCGTACGGTAATTATAAATGGTGGTTACAGAATAGCGTAGAAACTGAGCAATCTTCACGCTGTCACTAATGCCCAAGCGTATCAGTGCAAAGATGCGTAACTCTGTATTCATCCGTTCACCAGTTTTCAAAGATATTCGCTCATCATTGGTAAGCAAGGCATTGAAATCCTCCACAAAAGTAGGGAACATTTGCAGGAAAGTATTGTCAAAGTTCGTATAGAATTCCTTCAATTCCACCTCTATAAATTTGGAAGACTTGATGTTCTTGTAGAGTTCTTCCACATTCCCAGTAGCAGCAATCTTACCTAATGACCGGCGGTAATTGTCCATCTTCTCCAAATATACCGAACATTGATCCATATATCGACCAATATACTCCTCCTTCAGATAAGAATTCTCAGCAATACTGTGGTTAGCCTCCTTAAGCTTGTGCATCGAAAGGTGAAGTTCTTCATTCAGTTCTTTTAGCCGCTTATTGGTGTCAATCACTTCTTTGCGAGCGATAGCCAACCTCTTCATCTGTTTATATACATAAAATATGGCAAGCAATAAAAAAAATGAAAGTATGCTGATAGATGCCAATGTCCATTTCATTTGTTCCTGCTGTTTCTCTGCCTTTTGTTGGTAAGCATCGTTAATGATGGGAAATATCTCCAAAATCTCCAATTTGCGCAACCGAGCATTACAAGCTGCGGCATCTTCCATACATATCTTTACATAAGAATAGGCACGCTCGATATCTCCCTCTTGATAAAGCAATATGGCTAACTTACGCAAAGAAATGTATTCCCGGACAGCGGTTGTCATATCTGCTATGGCAGAAATAATCAAAAATTCTTTTTCTTTTTCTTTATTCTCTTTCAGACGATAGGACTCTGATAAAGTATAGGCACAAATTGCAACATCATGTTCATATTCCTTCTGCTGGGCTAAATAATCTGTCAGTAAGCAAATGGCTTTATCATATTCGTTGCGTACATTATACTGGTCGGACTGAATCAAGGTATGTATCAAAAGGTTATCCTTATTGACTAGTAGCAATGAATCACGATATTTGTCCGTAAGTTCCGTATAAAGTTTCCTTTCATACTTTGTAACTGCATAGTCAGCCATAAGTCCATAGATTGTGCGATAGATATGATAATAATAGGGACGGAGATTTTTCGACAACCGTTCTGCATGAATATTCCGCATCAAATCCATTGCTTCCTTATACATGCCTGTCATTCCCAAAACATCAGCTTTATTCATACGGGCATTATCTATATATTCTCGGTTTCCAAGACGCATAGCTATCTGTTCCCTCTCCTCGGCAACATAAAATGCAGAATCCGTATTGAATGAACGATATTCATCCAATAACGCACTAAGAATGGCAAAATGCTCTTCCTCTGATATGGACTGAAGCAACTGATTTTTCAGTTTTGCCAATCTCAACTCTTTTTGTTCCATATATATAGGGCGTTCCTTTATTGCCTGATCTAATTTCAGCAATAAAGAATCTACTCTATTACCGTCTATAGCATAGACATAACATATACCAATAATACAAAAACACCAAAATACAACTATACTTTTCATAGCTTAACATCTTAATCAAAAATGTCATATTTGATTTTTTTTACGCAAAAGTAACTAAAACACAAAAGAATCTACCTCTTTTATATAAATTATTTCAATATTCAAACTGTATATGTGCACAATTATTGATCCCAAAAATAATACTATAGCATATTGCAATGGTTTTATTTAACAATTTATTACCAAAGCTATATCTGTTAAACTTATAACATAGAATTACTAATATATTTTACTCTAACAATAAATGTATTTTCCAAAAATTATATTGAGCTATGATAAATTCGATAGTTATGCTTGTTTAAACAGCCCTTGAATCCTGCCGTATTTCAATTCTCTTTTTCCCATATAACGTTTTTCCCATTTTTA
>OOCV01000782.1_pt1 | contig 16698 bp, 10 predicted proteins | sample 1671061 | NCBI WGS metagenome assembly OOCV01 (sample SAMN06348118, study PRJEB24527) | human gut metagenome | biome: human gut; feature: ankylosing spondylitis patient; material: feces | host: Homo sapiens | place: China | collected 2015-10
CAGCTACGGAGAGCTTCCGCTTGTTCTTTATTGGCCAGTCTGAGAGCGTTGATCAATAAGAATGTTTTCTTGTTGCAAAGGATATCGCCGCCAATGTTTTTCCCGAAAGTGGCGGTGTCACCATATACATCTAGTAAATCATCTTGCAGTTGAAACGCTAGACCTATATTGATACCAAACGCATATAAGTTGCCTGCGTCTTCCTGTGAGGCACCTCCGAGTAGGGCACCCGTCTTAAGGGAGCAGGCCAGTAGTACGGCTGTCTTTAGCCGGATCATCTCGATGTATTCTTCCTCGCTCACATCCATGCGAGACTCGAATTCCATGTCGAATTGTTGGCCGCCACATATTTCCGCCGCGGTTTGCGTAAATAAATCCAACACTTGTTTAAGGTGGCCGTGTTCCGTTGATCCGATTAATTGATAAGCCGCTATTAGCATCGCGTCTCCGGAAAGAATCGCCGTATTGGCATTCCATACCTTGTGTACGGTAGGTTTGTTCCTTCTTTTATCAGCTTCATCCATCAGGTCGTCGTGCAGCAAGGTGAAGTTATGGAAAACTTCCAGACCTAAAGCGGGCTTGATCGCATTCTCTATACTATTATTATATATATTACATGCCATCAACGTTAACGCCGGACGTATTCTTTTTCCTCCGAGGGACAAGATGTACTCTATCGGCTCGTATAAGCTCTTGGGAGGATTGGTGAATTGTAGTTGAGAGATCTCGCTTTCTATTCTTTGAAGTATATTCTCGAATGCTAACATAGCTGTATCAATTAATGGAGTTATGAAATAAAAAAAGGCTGCGAAAATAAAGCAGCCTTTTTGATATGTTTAATGTTATACTATTGCAATCTGAACGTGATAGGCACAGTATACTTAACACGTACTGGTTTACCTCTCTGCTTACCCGGAGTCCATTTAGGCATGGTACCGATCACACGAAGAGCCTCTTTATCCAATGATGGGTCTACACCACGTAATACCTCAGCGTCTACTACTGATCCGTCTCGGTTAACCACGAATGCGCAGATTACACGACCTTGGATACCGTTTTCCTGTGCGATTACCGGATACTTGATTGATTTAGCGATAAACTTCAGCAACTCAGCGTCTCCACCCGGGAACTTCGGCATTTCCTCTACAACCGTAAAGATCTGCTGAGCGGATTCTTCTTCTTCCTCTACTACTGCAGGCGGTGTATAAACGGCTGTTTGAGCCTCTTGCTGATTATCCTCTGATGATAAGATATCTTGCTGTTCCAATTCAACGTCGTCTTCAACAACGTTCAAAACCTCGGTTACAACTGGTGCTGGAGGTGGTGGAGGTGGAGGAGGCGTATTCTCCGGTCTCGTGATTTCCACTTCTTCCTCGGCGATGATGTCTGCTACACCCTCGCTAGCCTGAACGACCATTACATCGCGGGTGCTCCATTCGAAGCCCACGAACAAGACAGCTAAGCCCACTACGAATCCCATCAGGATACTTAGAGACTTACCTCTCTCAAGGTCCGCTTTCGGTGATTTTTTAATTTCCATACGTTTATAATAATTTATAAGTGTTTTTCACTTCTGCAAAAATACAAATTATTTCATATATCAAACAAAAATGAGAGCGATAATATACCGTATTTCTGAGATTTGCGGGTGTAAAGTAAAAACATTTTTCCGAATTAATGTATCTTTGAACGATTTTTTGCATGAAAATATGAGAAATAAACTATTTATACTGATTTTATTCGTTGTTACACTGTCTGTCTCAGCGCAAAACGGGAGTGAGGCGTATACTTTCTTACGTTTTCCGACCTCGACCCGGGCTAACGCCTTGGGTGGGCATACCGTGGCGTTGGTAGAAAGAGACCCTTCGCTTATCTTCCATAATCCGGCCTTGCTAGGTGCGGAGATGGATGGGATGATCAACTTGAATTATATGAATTACATCTCGGATATCAACGTAGGAAGTGCCTTGTTCACGAAAGCGCATGGCGAGAAAGGGGCTTGGGGCGTAGGCGCTACGTTTATAAGCTATGGCGATATCAAGGAGGTGTTACCGGATAACGTCGTGACCGGAGCGAGCCTGTCGGCGAAAGATATCAGCGTGAACGGTTTTTACTCCCGTGACTTGAATGAGCGTTGGCGGGGTGGATTATCGTTGAAGTTCTTGTATTCGGGGCTGGCTGATTATACCTCTATCGGTTTATGCGTGGATGCGGGATTGAGATATTATAATTCGGATAAGGGCTTTTCCTTTGGTTTCGCCTTGAAGAATATCGGCGCGCAACTGAAAGCTTACGAGGATGAGCGACAAAAGATGCCTTGGGATATCCAGATGGGTATCACGCAGAAAATGGCGCATGCCCCGATTCGTTTTTCTTTGACGGCCCAATACTTGAACCGTTGGAAGTTCGATTATATCGATAATACGGATAAAGAGTATGACGGGGATTCTTTCGTTAAGACGTTGGCGAAGCATTTTATCATCGGCGTGGATTTTATCCCGTCCGAGAACTTTTGGGTGGGCGTAGGATTCAATCCGAAGGTCAATATGGATATGAAGTTGAAAGGCGGGGGAAGTTTCTCCGGCTTCTCGGCGGGCGCAGGTGTAAGGATCAAGATGTTTGACGTGGGCTTCTCGCTGGCGAAATATCATCCGTCCGCCATGTCGATGATGATTAGCGTATCTACGACCTTGGCCGATTTTAAGAAGGTGACAGAATAAACCTATACATTAATATATATATGAAGAAAATAGTTATCGCTATAGACGGCCACTCTTCCAGTGGCAAAAGCACCATGGCTAAAGATCTTGCCAAGGAGATTGGATATACGTATATCGATACGGGTGCCATGTATCGGGCCGTGACTTTGTATTGCATCCAGCATGGATTTTTTGAGGGAGAGAAGATTAAGGAGGAAGAGCTGAAGGCTTCTATCCATGATATCGATATTTCATTTCGTTTGAACGCGGAGACCGGCCGGCCGGATACCTATTTGAACGGTGTGAATGTAGAGAAAGAGATCCGTGGTATGGAAGTGGCGGATAAAGTGAGTCCGGTAGCCACTCTAGGCTTTGTGCGCCGTGCGTTGGTCGCTAAGCAACAAGAGATGGGAAAGGCGAAAGGCATCGTGATGGATGGCCGTGATATCGGTACGGTCGTATTCCCGGATGCGGAGTTGAAGCTTTTCGTGACGGCCTCGCCGGAGGTACGTGCCAAGCGCCGGGTCGATGAGCTGGAGGCGAAAGGGATCCCCGCTTCTTACGAGGAAGTGCTGGAGAATGTGAAGAAGCGGGATTATATAGATTCAACCCGGGAGGAAAGTCCTTTGAGACAAGCTGATGATGCCTTGGTATTGGATAATTCCCATATGACCTTGGAAGAGCAAAAGGCTTGGTTGCTGGAACAATATCATAAAGCGATCGGTTCATAAACGAGTGCTTGGAGTTTCCTATAAAGAAAACTTTTGTCTCTTCGAATGAAAACTATAGTTTCGTTACTAGGAAACAAAAGTTTCTCTTAGGGAAAACTCTAGTTTTGTTATGAAGAAACTATAGTTTCTTGTGATTGAAAATTAAGAAAACTGTAAGTGCTTGTTTGTTAATGATATTATAGATATGATAGAAGTCGAGATAGATAAAGATTCCGGATTCTGTTTTGGGGTTGTCACCGCCATAGAGAGCGCTGAGCGGGAGCTGGGAAATACGGATACGCTGTATTGCCTAGGCGATATCGTTCATAACAGTTTGGAGGTGGAGCGGTTGGAGCATATGGGGCTGCATACGATCGACCATGAGGGACTTTCAAGGTTGAGAGACCGGAAGGTGTTGCTCCGGGCGCATGGCGAGCCGCCTTCTACCTATGCTTTAGCGAAGCGAAACAATATCACGATTATAGACGCTACTTGCCCGGTTGTCTTGCGTTTGCAGCGCAAGATCCATAAATGTTATCAAGAGACCCGGGCGAATAACACCCAGTTGGTTATCTATGGGAAGAAAGGCCATGCGGAGGTGAATGGCTTGGTGGGGCAGACGGAGGGCACGGCGATTGTCATCGAGAAAATAGAAGACCTCGATCGTCTGGACTTTACCCGTGCGATCAGTCTGTTTTCCCAAACCACGAAGTCCTTGGATGGATTTAAGGCGGTAGTGGCGGAGATCAAGCTGCGGATGGCGGAAGGGGTGGAGTTTAATTATTACGATACGATTTGCCGTCAGGTGGCGAATCGTCTTCCGAATATAAAAGCGTTCGCCTCCAGCCACGATTGGGTCTATTTTGTGGCCGGTCGTAAAAGTTCCAACGGAAAGATGCTGTTCGAGGAGTGCCGGAAAGCGAACCCGAATACGCTCTTTATTTCCGAGGTATCAGAGATTACTGAGCCTTTGCCCGAGGGCGTGCGCCGGGTCGGGGTTTGCGGCGCTACATCCACTCCCAAGTGGTTGATGGAGGAAGTGGCGGTCCGGATCAAGGAATTGAACGCTTCGGAATGATATTTTGATTAAGATTACGTGAACTTTCCGGGAGAAAGACAGAAGGATAACTAAATATTTACTACTTTTGCCGGAGAACATTAAAATCAATGACGCTATGTCTACAGTAAAGTGTGTTGGTATTTTAACGTCCGGAGGTGATGCCCCGGGAATGAATGCCGCTATTCGTGCGGTAACACGTTCCGCTATTTATAACGGAATGAGAGTGAAAGGTATTTACCGTGGTTACAAAGGGTTGATCCTAGATGAGATTGAAGAGTTTAAGACACAAAATGTCAGTAATATAATTCAACGCGGTGGAACAATCCTTAAGACCGCCCGTTGCGTGGAGTTCAAGACTCCCGAGGGACGAAAACAGGCCTATGATAAGTTGCAAGAGCATGGGATCGATGCCTTGATCGCTATCGGTGGTGACGGAACGTTGACGGGAGCGCGTATTTTCGCTCAGGAGTTTAATTTCCCGATCGTAGGATTGCCGGGTACGATTGATAATGACTTGTATGGCACGGATACGACGATCGGTTATGATACAGCCTTGAACACGATCATGGAATGCGTGGATAAGATCCGTGATACGGCTACTTCGCATGATCGTCTATTTTTTGTGGAGGTTATGGGACGCGACGCCGGTTTCTTGGCGTTGAACGGAGCGATCGCTTCTGGCGCCGAAGCCGCTATTATCCCGGAAATCTCCTTGGAGAAAGACCAATTGGCCGAGATGATCGAGAATGGATTCCGTAAGTCCAAGAACAGTAGTATCGTATTGGTTGCCGAAAGTGAGGTAACCGGTGGCGCTATGGGTGTCGCTGAGCGTGTGAAGAAGGAATATCCGCAGTTCGACGTGCGTGTCTCTATTTTAGGTCACTTGCAGCGTGGTGGTTCTCCTACGGCACAAGACCGGATCTTGGCGACTCGTATGGGTGTGGCCGCGATCGATGCCTTGTTGGATGACCAGCGTAACGTGATGATGGGTATCCAGAACGACCAGATCGTCTATGTACCGTTCTCTAAAGCGATCAAGAATGATAAGCCTATTAACCGGGATTTGTTGAACACGCTCCGTGTTTCTTCAATCTAAATAAGGCATATGTTTATACGAATAGGAACCCGGATGTAGCGATTGCGTACATCCGGGTTTTTATTTGAAGAACCTGATATCATGAAGAAGTATAGCGGCGTGGCCTTGCATGTAATCGTATTTGTCTTTCTGTTTATCTTCTTGAGGATATTCAGTGAGTACCATTTTTACTGTGTCGAGCAGAACCAGTTATTCCAGTTGACTCCCATTTTTATTATCGATAAGTTAATGCAACCGGGAGGTTTAGCGATGGTTCTCTCCGGTTGTTTGGTGCAGTTCTTCATTCTCCCGAATGTGGGAGCTATGATAACGGCGGCCCTGCTGACAAGCCTAGGGGCCTTGTTCTGGGTGATCTTGAAGCGGATCGATCCGCGAAGCCATGGTATTTTATGGGCTTGGCTTCCCGTCCTATCCTTGTTGTTTGTGCAATGGGATTTTAATTACAGGTTTCAAGGAACGGTCGCCTTCGGTATGATGCTGCTTGCTTTATATCTCGTTTTAGGGATAAGGAATTTCATACCTCGTTTGATAGCAAGTCTGTTTGCCTCCCTGTTACTCTTTGGGTTGGCCGGGCCGGTCTCTTTGTTGTTTGCCTTATCCATGGTCGGATATGAGGCCATGAGCCGGACGCCCCGTTGGTATTATTCTGCGATTTTACCGATGATCGTGTTGATCTTGGGTGGATTATGTGTGCGTTACTCGGTGATCGGAGAATACCGCTTTGTCTTTTTACCGGATAGTTATTATTATTTCCGTTTGGTGCCGGATAAGGTAATTTATTTCTCATGGATCGCTTTCTATGCGGCGTTGGTTGTAACCTGCCTCTGTAAAAACAAGGAATCATGGGCTGGTAAAAAGCGTCTAGCGCTGGGAATCTCCCAATTCATTATCTTAGGGCTTATCTTCTGGAAAGGCTTCGATCTATATGGCGAACAGAAATCATACCGTTTGAAGATGATGGACTATTTTACTCGGACAGAGCAATGGGACCGGATCTTGGTATCATGCAAGGAGCCGACCACTAATCAACTCTATTTATGTTACCAAAATATGGCTTTGGCCCGGAAAGGTATTCTGGCGGATGAGGCGTTTAAGTACACGCAGCACGGGCCTCGTGGATTAATGGTGGCATGGAATAAATCGACCACCATATCCGCCTTGTTGAGTGATGTTTATTTTACGATGGGAAATGTCGCCGCGGCTCAAGAGATGGCATTCGAGAGTAATATCGGCGCTTTATGTGATGGAAATCCCCGCATGACGCAACGTTTGGTGCAAACGAACTTGATTTATGGAGCCTATCCGGTCGCGGAGAAATATATCGCTGTCTTAGAGAATACTTTCTATTATAAGGATTGGGCCAAAGCGCAGCGGAAATTCCTGTATAATGATGAGGCGGTCGAGACAGATCCTCTATTGGGGAATATGCGCAGGAACCTGCTAGCTGAGAATCATCTGATCCAGATGGATGGATTCGACACGGACTTGATTCGCTTGGCGGAGCAGAATCCTTCCAATAAAGCCGCTTTCCACTATGCCGGCGTGTTCTATCTTTTAGCAAAAGATGTGACGCGCTTTAAGACGTTGGTGGAAACCTATTACGGAACGGATTTACTCCCTTCTTTACCGGTCTCTTTTCAAGAGGCGGTCATCATCCTATCGGAGAAAGATCCGGATTACTGGAAACGTTTCGGTGTCTCGGAATCTATCGTAGGGCGATTCACCGATTATAAGAGGCAAGTGCTCGCTGGGCGGAATAATAGTAATGCGCTGCCCGGTTTGATGTATCGCTCTTATGGCGATACCTATTGGTATTATTATATGTTTAAATAGGAGATGAGAAAAATGTATATAATAAGATGTATATGTCTGTGGATGATTCTGGGCTTGATGGCTTGTTCCGGTCCGGTACGTATACAGAAGAATCTGGAAGTCAAGCCGGAGATCTTTCCGGATTATGTGGATGTGACAATCCCGCCGAATATAGCTCCCTTGAATTTTAAGCTGAAAGATGCTTGCGTTGAGGCCCGTGCCATTCTCGAATGTGGCCCGGAGAAATTAGAGATCAAGACCGGGAAAGACGCTTGTTTCGTGATCCCGGCCTCCGGTTGGAAAAGGCTGTTGCGTGCCGCTTCCGGGAATCATCTGAATGTAACCGTACAAGCCTTCGTGAATGATGAATGGATCGCGTATGCCCCCTTCATCATCAAGGTGGCGAAGGAGCCGGTCGATGGTTGGTTGGCTTATCGTTTAATCGAACCGGGCTATGAGTTGTGGAACCGTATGGGTATCTATCAACGTAACTTGGAAAATTATACGGAGAACGCGATCATCGAAAATAAGATGAGCGGCAATAACTGTATGAACTGCCATTCTTTCTGTATGCAGAATCCGGAGAAAATGCTTTTCCATATGCGTGAGACCTACTCTTGTACCTTATTGATCGATGGAGATAAAGTGGAGAAGCTGAATACGAAGACCGATCAGACCCTTTCTCCACTGGTCTATCCTTCTTGGCATCCTTCCGGAAAATATGTCGCTTTCTCTGTGAATAAAACCAAGCAAGCGTTTCATATGAACGATAGGAATCGGGTGGAGGTATTCGACTCGGCCTCGGATGTGGTCGTCTATGATACGCAAAAGCATGAGATCGTGACTTCTCCGCTGCTGTCTTCAGAGGGAGCGTTCGAGACTTTCCCTACATTTTCCCCGGATGGAAATACGCTCTATTTCTGTTCGGCTAAAGCCCGTACGATGCCCAAGGAATACGATCAAGTGAGATACGATCTATGCTCAGTCTCGTTCGATCCCGCTACACGCCGTTTCGGGACGGTAGTCGATACTTTATATAAGGCATCGGAGATCGATAAAAGCGTTTCTTTTCCCCGGGTTTCCCCGGATGGAAAGTATTTGCTCTATACCTTGTCCGGTTATGGAAATTTCTCTATTTGGCATAAGGATGCTGATTTGTACATGATTGATTTATCGACTCTGCAAAGTTATCCATTGGAGGCGGCGAATAGCGACGATGTGGAAAGCTATCATTCATGGAGTAGCGATAGCCGTTGGATCGTGTTTAGCAGCCGTCGGATGGATGGTTTGTATACAAGGCCGTTCATCGCTTATATTGATGGGAAAGGACAGGCTTGCAAACCTTTCCTGTTACCTCAGAAGGATACGGATTTTTATTTTCGTTTTATGAAATCCTACAATATACCTGAATTCATCACAGGAGAGGTAAAGAGACAAGGGCGTGCGTTGGCCGTGAAAGCGAAAGAAGACAAAGGAGTCGATGTAAGGTTCAAGTAAAAAAGAGTGTCGCATGATCAGATCGTGCGACACTCTTATGCTTTTATACCTATTTCGTAGCGATATTATCCAAGAACAGATCGATCATCCGTTTGGCTGCCACGAAAGAGCTGATCTCGTTGTTCAAGACTTGCTTCTCCGTTTGTTCCAGCATGCCTTCTACCGCCGGGTTATGATAGAACTTATCCCGCAACGTGTCGTTGATGCTTTCGTACATCCAGTATTTAGCTTGCTCGTTACGTTTGTAATCGAAGTAGCCGTTCTTTTTGGTGAACTCCATGTACTCTCCGACCATATCCCATATTTCTTTGATACCTAGGTTGTAATAGCCGGAATAAGTCAATACTTTCGGGAACCAGCCCGATTCCGAAGGTGGGAAAAGATGTAAGGCGTTCCGGAATTGAGCGGCGGCGAGATTCGCCTTTTCGATATTGTCTCCATCCGCCTTATTGATAATAATACCGTCCGCCATTTCCATGATACCTCGTTTGATACCCTGCAACTCATCTCCGGTACCGGCCAATTGAATCAACAGGAAGAAGTCCACCATCGAATGTACGGCCGTCTCGCTTTGTCCGACACCCACGGTCTCTACGAATACGGTATCGAAACCGGCGGCCTCGCATAATACGATCGTCTCACGGGTCTTACGGGCGACCCCCCCTAAGGAGCCTGCGGATGGTGAAGGACGGATAAAGGCGTTTTTCTCTCTCGACAAGGCCTCCATACGAGTCTTATCTCCTAGGATACTACCTTTCGAGCGTTCGCTACTCGGGTCGATCGCTAGTACGGCAAGCTTACGCCCTTGGTTGATCAAGTGCATGCCGAAAGAGTCGATAGAGGTACTCTTTCCCGCTCCGGGAACACCCGTAATACCGATACGGACCGATTTTCCAGCGAAAGGCAAACATTTCTCGATAATCTCCTGCGCCACCTGTTGGTGCTCATGCTTAGAGCTTTCCACCAAGGTAACCGCTTGACTGAGTATCGTGATATTCCCTTTTAAGATACCTTCCACGAATTCGGAAGGCGTATATACCTTGCGTTGGGCACGCTTTTTTATATAAGGATTTACGGTAGGGACATCCGCAATGCCCTTATTCACTTTCAATCCCTTGTACTGATCATCGTTTTCTGGATGTTCCATATTAATAATTCATTATTTATATGCGGTGACCTTGATCAAGCGAATAGGCCCGTTCGGGTCGTTGCATACGACATTAATAAGTGCTTCAAGTTTTGTCTTTATCTCTTTCGGTCGCAAGGTTACTTTGAAAGTAGCGGTCGCTCCCGGTTTAAGTTCTTTCTTGCCGCCGGACAAATCGACACGCTCATCATCACAAGTGATGCTGTAGATCGTGAGCGGAGTCTTTCCGGCATTCGTAATCTCAAATGTACCCGATACTTTACCACCGATCAACGGAACGATGTTTTTCTTGTTCGGTAGCTTGCCGAATTCCAGTAAAGTGCCGGATAATTCCGCTATTGGGGCTTGGGCTTTATCCGCAGCGGATAGTTTGCTGAAATTATCGATCACGTTGGCGGAGATCTGGATCTCTCCGGATACTTCCTTCTTTCCGGCACTCTGTATCATGATCGGCAAAAGCGTAGAGACTCGTCCTTTCCGTTTCAGGACCTTGGCATCCATAAGGATCGTAATGGCACCGACCTCGTCCGGTTGAAGGGTAGCCGGGTTCACCTGTACGTTAAGGTAGTGAGGTACTTTACCCAGATGAATCGTAGCCGAGGTCTTTCCCTCGTTCTTAATGTTGATCTTCTCGCCCAACGTTTCCTCCGGACGGATACTGCTGAATAGAACAGTCTTCGTATGCAGCTTCAGATCACCGATAGAATAAGGATACGTAAAGACCGGCTGCGAAGGTTTCGGGGTGACATTTCCCTTAATGGCTAGGCTGTAACTCCCTTTCTTCCCATTGCTGAATATCGATACGGTTTTATAAAACGGGCCGGGGCGTCCTTTCGGATTATACGTTATCTTAACTTCACCGGTCTTACCGGGAGCGATCGGCGACTTAGTCCATTCCGGCCGTGTACAACCGCATGACGCGGTAACACGGGTGATGACCAAAGGGGCGTCTCCCGTATTCTTTATCGTGAAAGTATGACTGGCGAATCCATCGGCCTCGGCTATTGTCCCGAAATTATAAGTCAACTCGTCCGACAAGATTTGGGCGCCTTGTTGTGCCCAAGCTGTCGTTATAGATATAATTGCTGTAAGAGCAAGGATCAACCTTTTTATATTCAGCATTCCAATTGGGGGTTTTTTACGTATTTCTTATTCAACCTCTCCCCGGATGTTCATGATGAAGCTTCCGGTTTTCCCGTTACTGTATACGGAAATGGTCTTCGTGAAAGGACCCGGACGTCCTGCCGGATCGAATGTAACCTTGATCTGGGCTTTCTTGCCCGGTGCTATCGGTTCTTTCGGCCATTCCGGGGTCGTACATCCGCAAGACGCAATTACACGTGTAATGACCAGAGGCATATCGCCCGTATTGGATACTTCAAACGTATGGGATACTTTTCCGTCCGCTTCCTTGATGGTACCAAAGTCGAAACTGGTCGTTTCCGCGGAAATAACTGCTTTCTTCTGAGCCGAAGCCATTCCTGTCGCTAACAGGATCGCCATGAAAATAAAAACTATTTGTTTCATCTTATCGTTTAGTTTTAATTCGAATTACAAAGATAGTCATTTCAATTGAAAGTTGAGAATTGAAAATTGAAAATTAGAGGAAGATAACGCTTCTTGCGATGCCTATTCTTACCTTCTTACGGTGCCCATTCTAACCTCCTTATACTGGGCATTGTAAGGAGGTTAGAACGGGCATTGTAAGAAAAGGCTTGTTTAGGGCATGATCCGTAGGCTTTCTCCGGCGGTGTGCGACACGAATTCCGGGGCGTACATACATTGAATCGTACTGATACCTCCGGCGTATTCGCCGCTACGGGATACGTAGACCGGATATTCCAAGACGAACGTACCTTCCGGCAGACGATTGATGAAGAAATTCTCGGATACGTCTTTCGGGGATCTGTAATACCAGATACTATCCCTTGATTCCGTACCGGAAAGTTGATCGGCCGGTTCGAAGCAGCCCGCACGTAGATCTTTCAAGAATACGTAATCCATTTCACGGTCTGTCCGGATCGTTAGCCGAACGATTACCTTGTCTCCGATGCGGAGCGGTTGCTCCGGTGTTACGGGACGGATTTGGCGGTTGGTACCGTTATTGGTCTCGACGAATAATTTCTTCTCGACACTCAACACCCCTTTTTGTCCTTTTACCTTGTCGATCTCTTGGAAGTATTGCTCGTAAACAGCTCCCCATGCCGGCGTGTTTCCTTCCTTGCGGATCGAGAGCACGGGGTTGGCGGAATTATTTGCCGGCTCGTTCGGAAGTATCGTTTTGAGGTAACCGGTGGCGATTTCCCCTTCCGCGGTACTATAGATCTTGCCGTCCCATGTCGCTACACAGGTGTTTTGCGTGTTCAGCCAATCGCTACCCGTGAGTAGCAAGGCGTAAATGGCGTTTACCGTGGCGGGTACGGATTCCCAGTTTTGTGTACGTTTTTGGTTTAGCAACCATTGTTTCATCCGGTTTGTATGCTGGGTATCCGGTGCGATCTCGTTAAAGACGGACATTAATAAGCAATGCGTGTCGATCGGTGAGGTAAAATAATCACTCCCCCTGCGGTTGTTTGCCCAATACATACCTTTCTCCTCGGAGATCGTAGCGGTCTTCTTTAGCCATGTCAGGATCGCTGTCGATACCTCCTTTTTACCGTTTCGATGCATTAACAAGGCGATTTCGCCCTTACTGATTAAGGAATATTGATTCCAGTGCTTCTCCGCTTGGTTCGTATAGAAACGGATCGCTTCCCGGGCGTCTCCCAGTTCCGGGATATCCCGGTAGGAACTGCGGACGAATAAGAACTCTACCTGCTCCGGCGAGGGCCATGCGTTTTGCCATTTCTTATCGTATTTCAGCAAGTTCTCATAATCCGTTTGCATACTTTTGTCCAAGAACTTGAGGGCCTTCATTTGCATCTCTTTCTCCGCTTGCCCATATTGGATCGCGTTTAGCTGTACAAGCTGTGACATACCTTTCAGGATAGAAAGCGTGATCGCACGGCTTGCGGGGAAACCTTTGAACCAGCTCCATCCACCCTCTTCGTTCTGTTGTTGGATCAGTTGTTGCAAGGCCGCTTCCCGTAATCCGTCCGCACGGTTTAGGTCGAACAATAAAGACAAGCGTTGTTTTTGCTCTGTCTCGTTATCGGCGGCCAGTACCCAAGGCGTCTCTTCCAAGAGTATGTTCTTCAGCTCTTGGTTCTTTTCCAAGTTTGAATAGAGGGTAGAGGCATTCCCTCCTTGGGCGGTCCATTGGTTGATCACTTTCTGGATGCGGGGATGGGCTTGGGCGATATAGGAAGCCAACGTATTGCTGTAATAAGCGGCAAACCAAGATAAGATATTATCATTGTTCGGCTGTGTGATCGTCGGTAATGCCTGTACCGCATACCAAATCGGATTCCCGGTCATCTCCAGCGTGAGACGGAACGGTGTCGCTCCCTCCGAGTTCCCGGAGATACGGATTTGTTTCTCTCCTTCTTTGAGCAAATAGAACGGGGTACTTTCCGTGATAAGCAATTGATTGGAAAGAACCGGTACGATCTGCTGCTCCCCGTCGCTTCCCTTTTCAGAGTCGGCTAGGATACGTATGCCCAGTAGGCTGATCTGTTTGGGAACCGGGATCATCCAGCTTACAGTAGCGATGCTATCCGGTTGCAACTCAAACGGACGTTGTGACTTGCTCAAGCAGATAATCGGTTGGTCTGTAGCGGGATCGAATAGTTCGATGCGTACACGGCCGGATACCGCTTCCTTGGAATTGTTGATGACTTGTGTGCTGATGCTGACCTCATCCCCTTGGCGGACGAAACGAGGCAGATTCGGTAGAACCATCAAGGGTTTGCTGCTAATGACCTCTTTCGTAAGCAGACCGTATTTTAGGTCTTTGGTGTTGGCCAACATCTGTAGTTTCCAAGTCGTATTACTTTCCGGCAGGGTGAAATTTACGAATACGTCTCCTTCCTCGTTCGTTTGTAAGGTCGGGTAGAAGAAGGCGGTTTCCGCGAAGTTCTGCCGGATTTGCTCCGGACTTATCGGCTGGCTGCTCTCTTTGGCGAAAGGATCGGATAGGCTGAACACGGGTTCCCCTTCCGTAGATTCCACACTAGGCTCTTCTAACACGGCGCTGTCTTCCATGATGTTCATGGATTCCGCCACTACTGGGGCTGCCGCGGATTTCAGCATGATACCACCCGTGGCGAAAGCCCGGTTGCTGGAACCGTATCCTCGTATGACAATCTCATTGAATAGACCGAACCAATTTAAACGGTCATACTGATATTGAGGTACTTTTATATACTTGGCCTCTGTCTGGTCATATTGATAACTACGCTGGAATCCGGCTCCGGTTGAGAAACGGGGAGCTTGTAGCAGGATCGTTCGCCGCGGGGAGAAATACCAATTGAATGGTATGATTTTATCTAGCGAGGCATCATACATGCTGGTCAGTACCTCGGCGGATACGATCGTGGAGTCCGCGTCGGTGATACGGAATTTCCAGCTCTCTTTACTTCCCGGAAGTAAACGATCCCGGAAGGTTATCGGCTTGATGGTTAATTGCCGGTTGGGTAGCTGAAGCTCTACGGGTACTTGGGTAATATATAGCTCACCCTCTTTTACGAACGTAAAGGATACGATGATTCCCTCTCCATATTCCGGCTTGAACGGGATCTTAAACCGATGGTTCGCGTCGCTTAGCTTAATCAACTCGTGATGGATGCGGTTATTTCCGGCAAACCATTCATAGAGTACGTAGGCGTCCTTGTCGGAGGTGCCGAATACGATCTCCGCTTCCTCCCCGGGTAAACAAGTTGTCTTCTCTTTCAGCAGCCAAGTATGGGTAAATACGGGAGGACGCTTGTCGTTCTTTCCGTATAGGATGAAATCGGACTGGTTTTTACTGGGTCGTCCTTGGCTATCTTTGGCTTCTACTAAAATGCGATAACGTCCGGAGGGCAATGGGTTGAAAATAGCCGGACTGATCTCCTTGCTACTGGTAAAGCTACCGGAAGCTACTTGCTTGCCTTCTTTATAGCTCTCTCCGCTGTTCTTATCGGATCGGTTCGCGATCAGTTCTACGATCTTGAAAGTACCGGAGGTGGAAACCATCTCCCCATTGATTGTCCGGGCTTCGACTACGGCTTTTACCGAGTCTTTCTCGATTTGTGGCGGTAGGTTCGTGAATAAGACGATACTGGATTCTCCTACCGAGAAGGTGTAATTCGCCTCTTGGGTCTCTCCCTTGCTATCGGTTACGGTAGCCGATACCTCGTAGGTCTGGTATGCGGAAGCGTATGGATTCGTATCCTCCTCTTTTTGGGGACGGAAAGATACGCTGAATGTCCCATCGCTGGAAAGGGTGGTACTCCCTTCCGCAACTTGTGTCGGAGCGCTCGGACGGAAATACCTCCACAACAGGAAGGGCCTGCGTGTAATACGCCAAGTGACATCTCCGCTGGGCAGCGACACGCCGGAGAATGTAGCCGCCTTGCCTTGTATGGTAACGGAATCGCCGAAAGCGATATCGCCCTTGATCGGGAGGAAGTACGCTTGGAAAGTCGGACGTTTGTATTCCTCTACATGAATATATACGCTCATCTGTCCGGTACTTAACCGGAAGACGCCGCTTAGGGTCTGTTTGGGGAGGGAGAACTCTCCGTTAAAAGAACCGAACTCATTGGTCGTGACTTTCTTCTGGGCTATCTCTTTCCCGTTAGCGTCGTATAAGGTCACCGTAAAAGGCTGTCCGGCCACGGCATGCGGGTCGTTCGAGTCTTTTACATAGGCGAGACCTTTGAAGAAAATGGTTTGTCCCGGACGGTAAAGCCCACGATCCGTAAAGATTGAGACTTCTACCGGGTTCTTTTCCGATCGACGGCCGGAACCCATCGGATAGATATTTGTCAACATAGCGTTGGTATCTCCCGGTCTGCTAGCTTGGAACGCCAATACTTGACTGTTCGCCGGAAGCGTGGCCAAGCCTTCCCGGTCTGTCTTGACGGTACCCAGTTCTTGCAAGCTACGACGCTGACCTCCGTAATAGGTAACGATAGCCCCATCAACAGGTTTCCCGCTAAGATAGTCGGTAACCATGACCTCTTGTTTATTACCGGAAAGATTACGATAGATTGCGGCCAATCGGGTTACGCTAACCGTATTGATCGTCTTTAGCTGTTGTCCGGGTACGGTTACGACACATTCATACAATCCCGGTTGATCCATAGATATATGTAAGGTCGTATCTTGCTGCGAATAGGTGTTGGGCAGTAGCAAAGAGAATGTCTTCTCATTTACAAGTTGTCCCAAGGTGCTGCTACTTGATTTTTTTGCGGATGTATGGGCTGCCGCTTGTAAAGGTGTTTTCGAGCTTCGATAGATTTGTACGATGACTTTCTGTACATTCTTATATTCCAGCTTGATCCCCAGTTGCTGTCCCGGATAAACCGTATTGTTTGTAGATGCGGATAAAGTAGGTTGTTCCAATTGCGCCAAGCGATTCTTTAAGATAGCCGTGCGAGGGTAACCGGAATATCGTTTGATACCCTCCTCGCATAGTTTCACCTCTTCCGCTTTGATAGAATCCCATTGGGTAGAGACGTAACGAAACATACTGCCGCTAACCAAATCCAATTTAGCGATTAAGATCTCGGCGGCATAGTTTTGAGAAGCTA
>OOCV01000799.1_pt1 | contig 16316 bp, 10 predicted proteins | sample 1671061 | NCBI WGS metagenome assembly OOCV01 (sample SAMN06348118, study PRJEB24527) | human gut metagenome | biome: human gut; feature: ankylosing spondylitis patient; material: feces | host: Homo sapiens | place: China | collected 2015-10
GCGGCGTCCGTGCTCAACCAGGAGAAGAAAGATGATTTCTTCTTTTTCCAGAAATTCTATTTCAAAAGAAATATCCCATGATTTTTCATCACAATAGGTTCTGTAATTACTACCTGAATTTATCGCTTTTTGTAATATTTCGGGATCAAGAGTTTCCCATGGAATCGAAACAGGAAAGTCCATATTTTATTTCCTCCAGGTGTCTGCTGATAAAATGATGTTGGAGGCAAAAAATATTTTGCCTCCCTTGTCATCCGATTGCTTTGCATGATATGCTTTGGCAATTCTTATTTTAATACTTTGATAGATACTTTTCCGCCAATTCCGGCCTGACACTGAACTTTTAAGATATCTCCGTCTTTTAAATCCAGATCCAGGTAACCATCACCCGTTTTAAACATGGCACCGGCTAAGAATTTTCCTATTTCGCCGATGGATATTTGTTCTGCGAGGCCGCTGCCTGCAGAAAATCCAATGATGGACCCCATCAGATTGACATTCCCTTTTTTGCTGTCTTTTGCCGGATCTATCATAGAAATACGATGAACGCCAGGAGTTAAGCTGATTTCATATGGAGTCTTAGATGCCTCATATAAAGTTCCTTCTTTTTCGTCATCAATAAAGATGCCTATTTTTGCTTTGGAATTCATCATTTTATTGTACTTGAGTGGATGAAACATTTTGTCCATGACGCTCATGGAAAGATCTTTTGCCATTCGATTGGAATCTTTTACTGTTAATACTAATCTTGCACTCATATTTTCCCTCCTGAAGTCAAGCGTTTCAAGTGATGCGCTTTTGTATTTTGGGTATCGGATTGTTGTTTTGGTATGGAATAGAATGATCCGATTCCGGCTAAAATTTGTGTTTATTATACTATTATTTGAAAAACTATATGAAATAGGCATAAAAATTAGACAAAAAATCAGATGAAAACATAAATTAAACTTTTAATGATTCCTATGATCCGATTTTTTTAAAAGAAAATTGATTTTATGGGAAAACAAAACTTATTTTGGAATGGAGAGAAGCGCAGGAGGCTGTGAACGACAGAACAAAAGAAAGAAATGACAGAAAACAGATACCGCGGTGGCAAAGCTGTTCACAAAGCTGGCGGGCGTGACAACGGCGTCTTATCTGTGGGTTGAAACAAAATATCATGAAAAACAGAAAAGAAGCATATCGTATAAAGATAACGGATGAACGCAGGTGAATCCATGAACAGACTCTGGAGCGGTATGCTTCTTCTTGGCATTGCCTACGGTGCTTTTTGCGGAAAACTGCCGGAGGTGACAGACGGTGCGCTGCGCGCTTCAAAAGAGGCAGTTGTGCTGGCAATTTCTCTTCTGGGTGTGACGGGCCTTTGGAGCGGGCTGATGGAGATTGCAAGGAAAGCGGGAATGATCGACAGCCTGGTAAAAAAGATGGGACCGGTCATGCGCTTTTTGTTTCCAAAGGTACCATCGGATCACCCGGCCATCCAATCGGCTGCCACAAATATGATCTGTAATGTATTCGGTCTTGGCGCAGCGGCAACGCCGCCGGGCCTTCTTGCCATGGAACAGTTCGAAGAGCTGGAAGAGGAACGGCGGAAAAACAAAAATCCGGCCGCTGTTCCGAAAGGAACTGCAAACCGGGAAATGTGCACCTTTCTGATTTTAAATATTTCTTCCCTGCAGCTGATACCGGTCAACGTGATTGCATACCGCAGCCAGTATGGCAGCGTGCATCCAACGGCCATTGTCGGACCGGCACTGGCAGCGACGGCAGCAAGCACGGTAGCGGCTGTTTTATTCTGCAAATGTATGGAGAAATGCAAAAGCTGAGAATGCGGTCTGCCCAGGAATATTTATAAAAAAACAGTAAATTCGCCTTCTTAGGACTAGCCGCCGCGGCAACGGCTTGGTACAATAAAAGAAATGAGGGATATTGAATTTTACATAGGAGGAACACAAGAGCATGGCAGGATATGTGAGTCTTCAGGATGTAACCAAGACATACAAAATGGGTGAAGTCACCATCAAGGCCGCGGATGGAATCAGTTTTGATGTGGAAAAAGGTGAGTTTGTGATTGTTGTTGGACCGAGCGGTGCGGGTAAGACGACGGTGCTGAATATTTTAGGCGGAATGGACACAGCGACTTCCGGAAAGGTGCTGGTGGACGGCGCGGAAATCAGCAAATACCGCGGCAAGAAGCTGATCCAGTACCGGAGGGAGGATATTGGATTTGTTTTTCAGTTTTATAATCTGATGCAGAACCTGACGGCGCTCGAGAATGTGGAGCTGGCGATGCAGATTTGTAAGCATCCGCTGGATGCGTCGGAGGTGCTTGCGGAGGTTGGGCTGGAAGAGAGAATGAATAACTTCCCGGCGCAGCTTTCGGGCGGAGAGCAGCAGCGTGTGGCGATTGCGCGTGCGCTGGCGAAGAATCCGAAACTGCTGCTCTGCGATGAGCCGACCGGCGCGCTCGATTATGTGACGGGAAAAGCGATCTTAAAGCTGCTGCAGGATACCTGCCGGGAGAAGGGGATGACGGTCATTGTCATCACTCACAACTCGGCGCTGACACCGATGGCGGACCGCGTGATTAAAATCCGAAACGGAAAAGTGGCGGGAATGAAAACAAATGAGAACCCGACGCCGGTGGAAGAGATAGAATGGTAGGTGGACGATGAGAGCATTTCGAAAAGACTTTATCCGGGAAATCACAAAGAACAAGGGGCGGTTTCTGTCAGTCTTTTTCATCGTGCTTCTTGGCGCGGCGTTTTTCTCGGGCATCCGGTCGGCGGAGGGAGATATGAAGGTTTCGGCGGACCGGTATTATGATGAAGTAAATTATATGGATTTGAAAGTCCTTGGAACGCTGGGGCTGACAGACGATGATCTGGCGGATATCGCGAAGACGGATGGCGTGAAAGCGGTCTACGGCGGAAAAACGGTGGAAGTGATGCATGACATCGGCGAGAGCGAGCAGGTTGTGAAGCTGATTGCGCTGACGGACGGTGTGAATGAGCCGCGCGTGGTCGAGGGACGGATGCCGGAGAAAGAGGATGAAATTCTTGTTGATACGCAGTTTCTAAAAAGTTCCGGCTGTGAGATCGGAGATCAGGTAACGTTCACTTCCGGAACGGAGGATCCGCTCTCAGATTCGCTGACCGGGGACACGTTTACGATTGTTGGTTCGGCGACACTCCCTTATTATATGGATCTGAACCGGGGAACGGGCTCGATTGGAAACGGAAGCATCAACAGTTTTGCACTGCTGCTTCCGGAGACATTTACCTCGGATCTCTATACAGAGATTTACGTCCAGGCGGACGGCGCACAGGAAGAGGCGAGCTACAGCGATGCGTATGATGAGACGGTGAAGGCTGTACAGACGAAGATTGAAGCGCTCGAGGATGCGGCGTGCGACCGGCGGTATACGGCAGTCAAAACCGAAGGACAGGAAAAGATTGATGATGCAAAACAGCAGGTCGCTGATGCAGAGCAGAAATTAGCGGACGCAAAAACAGAGCTGGATGACGGTGCACAGCAGCTTGCCGACGCGAAAGTGACGATTGCGGACAAAGAGCAGGAACTTCTCGACGGCGAACAGACGTTAAAGGACAAAGAACAGGAGCTTCTTGACGGAAAGCAGACGATTGCTGAGAAAGAACAGGAACTCCTTGACGGAAAACAGACCATTGCAGACAAAGAGCAGGAACTTCTCAGTGCGAAAGCAACCATCGCCGATAAAGAGCAGGAACTGGCATCCGGCAAGGCAACGCTGAAAGATAAAGAGGCGGAACTTGCGAGCGGAAAAGCGACGCTGGAAGCAAAGGCGGCAGAGCTGGAAAGCGGAAAAGCGGAGCTGAATCAGAAAGCCGATGAACTTGCAAGTGGAAAAACCACACTTGAGGCAAAAGCGAAAGAACTTTCCGACGGAAAAGCACAGCTTGCAGAGAAAGAAACAGAACTGGCATCCGGCAAAAAAGAGTTAGAGGAAAAAATGACGCAGCTTTCGGCGGCAAAAACCGAACTGACTCGGAAGCAGACGGAGCTGAATACTGCAAAAGAGCAGCTTTCCGAAAAAGAAACGGAATTGAATATTGCAAAGGAGCAGCTTTCCGCTGCACGAGAGGAACTGGACAACAAGAAAGCAGAAACCGCTGCAGGACGCACACAGTATGAAGCGCAGAAGGCAGCGTATGAAGAACAGAAGAGTCAGTATGAGACAGCCAGGGATCAGTTAGCCCAGATTTCCAGGCAGCTTCCGATGGTGGAGGCTGCGCAGACAGAAGTGACTGGTCAGATCGAGGTGATTGAGGCTCAGCTTGACGGACTGACTGAGGAAGATGAAGCATATGTATCCCTGTTGGAACAGAAAACTGCGCTGGAAGCAAAGCAGACAGAGTTAGCACAGCAGCTTTTCACGATGCAGGAGCAGAAAACATTTCTGGAACAAAACATCGCAGCGTTTGAAGCAGCAAGCGCTGATGCGGAAGCCCGGCTTGCGGCTGCAGAAGCTCAGATTACCGACGCAGAAAGTCAGCTTGCCGCTGCAGATGCACAATTAACAGAAAAAGAGCAGGAATGCGCCGCAGGCGAGGCACAGATTGCTTCTGCAAAAGAAGAACTGGAAAGCGGCGAAGCTCAGATTACAGAGGCTCTTGCCCAGCTTCAGGATGGAGAAGCACAAGCAGAAGCTTATCAGAAACAGATTGAGGATGGCGAAGCCCAGCTTGCATCCGCCAAAGCAGCGATTGCCGACGGAGAAGCTCAGATTGAGACGAATCGCAGTAAATTAAAAGACGGAGAAACTCAGCTTGCGGCTGCCAGAGCCCAGCTTGCTGATGGGGAACAGCAGATTGCATCGTACCGACAGACGATTCAGTCGGGTGAGGCCCAGCTTGCCGCTGCAAAGCAGACAATTTCCAGTGGAGAAAGTCAGCTCGCCGACGCGAAACAGACGATCGCCGATGGCGAAACCCAGTTAGCAGAAGCAAAGCAGACGATCGCCGATGGAGAAAGTCAGCTCGCCGAAGCCAAGCAGACGATTGCCGACGGAGAAACCCAGCTTGCCGACGCGAAACAGGAAATCGCCGACGGAAAAATCTCCCTTGCGGATGCGAAACAGGAAATTGCCGATAAAGAAAAGGAACTTGAGGACGGCAAAGCCGAATATGAAAAAGCAAAAGCCGACGCCGAACCAGAAATCGCGGATGCGAAGCAGGAAATTGCGGACGGTGAGAAAACACTCGCAGACCTGAAAAAACCAACGTGGTACGTCTGGGGACGGAATAAGGTAACGTCAACTGAGAGCTTCGGTCAGGATGCCGGCCGTATCTCGAATATCGGAAAATTCTTCCCGGTTATCTTCTTCCTCGTGGCTGCTCTCGTCAGCCTGACGACGATGAGATCGGGAGAGCGTCGTGTAGGGCAGCAGATCGGAACGTTAAAAGCCCTCGGCTATTCCGACGGCGTGATCGCTTTTAAATATTTCGCATACGCGATGCTCTCCACCGTATCCGGCGCTCTCGCGGGCGTGGTGGTTGGAGAAAAAATCCTGCCCTGGGTTATTATGAATGCCTACGGCATGCTGTATACCGGACTCCCGTATTACATGACCCCGCTGAACTGGGAGCAGGGAGGCCTTGCGATTCTGGCGAGTGCAGCCTGCACCGGCGTGGCGACGATCGCGGCATGCTATAAAGAACTCGTCGCAGGTCCGGCAGAGCTGATGCGGCCGGAAGCACCGAAAAACGGCAAACGGATTTTCCTGGAACGCATCGGCGTACTCTGGAAACATCTGAACTTTACGCAGAAATCAACCGTGCGGAATCTGGTGCGGTATAAAAAACGATTCTTCATGACTGTTATCGGAATCGGCGGATGCATGGGTCTGATCCTCGTCGGTTTCGGCCTTCAGGATTCCATCACCGCGATTGCGAAAAACCAGTTCGTCAGCCTCTTCACCTATCAGGCGAATGCTGTGCTGAATTCAGATGTGGATGAATCCGAAAAAGAAGCATTGCAGACCGATCTGGAAAACTACAGCGGCATCGATGAGCTGCTGGAAATGTACTGCCAGAACATCGAACTGCAGACCGACAAAAAGACCGTGGATGCAGTGCTTGAAGTGCCGAAAGAACTGACGAATTTCAATGACTTCTATGCCTTCCGAGACCGGAAAAGCGGAGAAGTTTACGAATTCCCGACCGACGGCGGCGCAGCCATCAGCGAAAAGACAGCAACGATGCTCGGCGTAAAAGCAGGCGACACGGTTCAGCTGAAAAAAGGCGACGATATTGTGGACGTAAAGATTTCGATCATCGTCGAAAACTACGTGCGCCATTACCTGTATCTGGCCCCGGATCTCTACGAGGAGCTGTTCGGCGGAGCGCCGGACTACAACCAGCTTCTGATGAAATACCAGGACACGTCGAGCAATTATGAGACAGCACTCGGAGAAAAAATCATGACGTACGACGGTGTAGCGGCAATCTCGTTCACATCCGACCTGATTGATCAGATTGACAACATGCTTCGTTCCCTCGACATCGTCATCGTGGTGCTGATCGTATCGGCGGGCCTGCTGGCGTTTGTGGTGCTGTACAACCTGAACAACATCAACATCACCGAACGACAGAGAGAGCTGGCAACGCTGAAAGTGCTCGGCTTCTTCGACGGCGAGGTGGCATCGTACGTGTACCGGGAAAACATGGTGCTGACACTGTTCGGCGTTATCGCGGGCATGGGAATTGGAACGTTTTTACATCATTGCGTAATTCAGACCGTCGAGGTCGATATGATGATGTTCGGACGAAACGTGTTCCCGCGGAGCTACGGCTGGAGCGCCCTGATTACCCTGGCGTTTGCTCTGTTCGTCAATTTTATGATGTTCTACCGGTTAAGAAAAATTGATATGATTGAATCGCTGAAAAGCGTGGAGTAAACAACAGAAAAAGGCCGTCCGCGGTGATGCAGAGAATCTGCAGAAACCGTGGGCGGTTTTTTCATTTTGAAAGTGAAATATGAGCCGGAATGCTTGTTTTTTCAGACATTTCGTTGTATAAAAAAAATAAGGGTTTTTATCAGAACAGAATCAAAAAACAAAGAGTAAAGGGGATTTTTACAAATGGGAACAACAGAAACGAAAAAAATGAGAGTCGGCGTTGTCGGCTGCGGAGCGATCAGTGATATTTATCTGACGAACATGATTCATAACTTTGAGAATCTTGAGGTAGCAGCATGCTGCGCAGGCCATCTTGAACATGCGAAAAAGAAAGCAGAGCAGTATGGCATCAAGGGCTGTACCTACGAGGAAATTCTGGCAGATCCGTCGATTGAAATGGTAGTCATTCTGACACCGGCACCGACCCACGAGGGGCTGATCCGTCAGGCACTGGAAGCCGGAAAACACGTTTACACTGAAAAAACAATGACCCTCGCACCGGAAACGGCAGCGAAACTGATCGAGCTGGCAGAGGAGAAACATCTCTATCTCGGTTCCGCACCGGACACCTTCCTTGGATCGGCACTGCAGACCGCAAGAAAAGCGATCGACGACGGGCTGATCGGCGAGGTGACATCTTTCGAAGCATGCGCAAACCGCGATCTTGATTTGCTGGCGAGCATCTTCCGTTTTCTGCGGATGCCGGGCGGCGGTATCTGCTACGATTTCGGTGTTTATTATCTGACGGCAATTGTGAGTCTTTTTGGTCCGGTGGATCGCGTTGTATCGTCCGTGCGAAACCTTGCGGCGAAGCGTGTGAACATCATTCCGGGCAGCCCGGAATACGGACAGGAATTTGACTATACAAACGAAAGTCAGGTCTTTACCATTCTGGAAATGAAAAACGGTGTGACCGGTACATTCTGCGTCAATGGTGACAGCGTCATCAATGATCAGGCGGTATTCACCATTTACGGTAAAAAAGGTATCTTAAAGCTTGTTGATCCGAACAATTTCGGCGGCGATGTTGTCTATATTCCGGGTGTAAAAGACTGGACACAGCAGGCTGTTCCGGAAGTTTTACATTATGGCTTTGATTACAGCGAAAACAGCCGTGGTCTTGGCCCGTCTGAGATGGCAGAAGCAATTGCCGAGGGCAGACCAAACCGTGCGAGTGCCAAAATGGCATATCACGTACTCGATACGATCGATCAGATTATGAAGAGTGCGGAAACGGGTGCATTTGAGAAGGTTCCATCCACCTGCGAAAGACCAGAGGCCATGCCGAATTCATAGCCTATTTCTGATAGGATTGCAGGTACATCTGACGGAAGTCGGTAGGGCTTACATTTTTTGATTTCAAAAAGACTCTGTTAAACGTAGAAATACTGTTAAAACCGGATTCGAGCGACACTTCGGTGATCGTGAGATCCGGTTTTTTTAACAGGTTTTCGGCGATATGGAGCCGTTCCCTGGTGACGAAATCCGTGAAGGAGAGGCCGGTGTATGCGCGGAACAGCTTGGAAAAATGACAGCGGGAGAATCCGGCGACCTTTGATGCTTCTTCCAGAGAAACCGGTTCGGTGCAGTGACTCGAGATCCAGGTACATGCAGCAATCATCTGGCGGTGTACCTGTGCGGAATGGCCTGTTTTTTGCGGTGCGGCAGTTTCGGTCGGCACGGAGAGATTTTCGCCGAGCAGAATAAAAAACTGATACAGCAGAACGCATCCGCGCAGCTCGGAAAAACTGATACCGGAGAGGGATAGCCTGCGAAGCTCTGTCAGAAATCCGCGGAGCTTTTCGATTTCCGGGAAGTTGTTCTGATTCAGAAGACGGATCTGATAAAAAAGATAAGCAACAGACTGGAAATCCACGCGTTTTTCCAGAAAATCTGCATCGAGCTGAAGCATGATCAGGCGATGTTCTCTGTTGGTTGTGGAAACAGCGTGCAGCTCGCCGGGCCAGATAAAAAGAAGATCACCGGGCTTTAGCGGAAAGGTTTCTCCATTTACTTCATAGATAATGCCGTCATCCTGTGCAAGCACAATTTCAATATAGTGATGCCAGTGCAGACCGAAATAGGCGGGGACATGCGAAATAGAGATATCGTAAACATAGCTGTTAGCAAAATGATTGTTTTCGAAAAAAGAAGTCGAATCGTTTTTCATGGCAAAAGAATCCTCCGTATCTGATAAACGGTATTATACAACAGAAGAGAGAAAAAATATAGAAAAAATCGAAACATCTGGGCAATGATCGGCAATATATAAGTAGTGTTTTACGAGGATCTGTATTATGGTTAAGATATGAAAATTGTGAAGAACGGCAGAAATCGGAAAAAGAGTGATGTGGTTTTGGCGAAAATTCACAAAAATATAATAAAAGTTTATGAAAAGTGAAGAAGTGGGAGGTAAGCGAAAAATGCAGATTTATGTAGATGGAAATGCTGTACGAAGCGGAAATGGGCAGAAGGAATATCCATTTCAGACGATTTCCGAGGCGGCAAAAATTGCAAGGCCCGGCGACGAGGTGCTTGTAGCGTCTGGCGTATATCGGGAATATGTAGATCCGGCGAATGCGGGATGTGAGGATGCAAGAATTGTGTACCGTTCTGTGGAACCGGGAAAAGCTGTGATTACCGGTGCGGAAATTGTGGATAACTGGGAGCATTTGGAAGGTGATGTGTGGACAGCGCGCGTTTCGAACGGATTGTTTGGGGATTACAATCCATACACAACTCTGGTCAGCGGCGACTGGTTTATCGCATCCTACACGGCGCACACCGGAGAAGTGTATCTGAATGGAAAATCCATGTATGAGGTGACAAGCCTGGACAAGGTGAAAAAGCCGGAGATCTATAAAAAATCCTGGGATCAGGCATTCACGGTTTACACCTGGTATGTGGAGCAGGACGAAGAGAAGAATGAGACCGTTTTCTATGTGAATTTCCAGGGGAAAAACCCGAATGAGGAAACCGTAGAAATCAATGTGCGCGAGAATTGCTTTTATCCATCGAAGGAGGGCATTGGTTATATCACGCTGTCCGGCTTTGTTGTAAAACAGGCGGCAACTCAGTGGGCTCCGCCGACGGCATATCAGGAAGGAATGGTCGGCCCGCACTGGTCAAAGGGATGGATCATCGAGGATTGTGAGATTTCAGATTCGAAGTGCTCGGGCATTTCCCTTGGAAAATACAGACAGCCGAACAATGACAATAAATGGCTCAAATGGAAATTCAAAGATGGTACACAGACGGAGCGTGACTGTATCTGCCAGGCGCAGCGAGAGGGATGGACGAAGGAAAATATCGGAAGCCATATCATCCGCCGGTGCAACATCCACGACTGTGGACAGACAGGTATTGTAGGCCACTTAGGCGGTGTGTTCTCGATTATTGAGGATAACCACATTCACCATATCAATAATAAACAGAACCTTGCGGGTGCGGAGATCGGCGGCATCAAGATGCATGCAGCAATCGATGTGATCATTCGAAGAAACCATTTCCATCACTGTACGAGAGGCCTCTGGCTCGACTGGCAGGCACAGGGCACACGTGTTACGCAGAACCTGTTCCATGACAATACGCTGCCGAACGAGGAAAATGCAAATCCAGAAGGTATGGACGGCATCGGCGAGGATATCTTTATTGAAATTTCCCACGGACCGACGCTGGTGGACAATAACGTACTGCTTTCGGACCGCGCGATGAAGCTGGCAACGCAGGGTGTTGCGGTAGTACATAACCTGATCGCGGGATCGTTTACTGCTGTCGGCCGAGGTGTCAACAATGGTTCCGACAAGCTGCCGTCGCCGCGCTACACACCGTACCATGTGCCGCATCGCACGGAGATCAACGGATTTATGACAGTTCTTCACGGTGACTGCCGGTTCTACAATAATATCTTCATCCAGAAGCCGGTTCGTGCGGGAATGGAAGAAATCCGTAAACTGACCGGAGATAATGAGTGGGATGACGGAAATCTGACAGCAGGAACCGCACCGTACAGCGGATATCCGACATTGGAGGAGTACGTGGCAAGATTTGAGGGCTACTGCGGAATGGGCTCCGGAAAGTCACCGGATCTGTATTACGAGAAGCTGCCGGTATGGCTTGGCGGCAACGTTTACTTCAATGGGGCGAAGCCGGCAGAGCAGGAACAGGACGCTGTAGTGGATACCGAGCATGAAATCACCATCGGTGTAAAAGAAGAGAACGGAAAATGGAAACTGGAGACTAATGTTTACGATTATCTGCCGCAGAATGCCTGTGCAGTGATCTCAACGGAGACGCTTGGCATGGCATTTGAGCCGGAACAGAAATATGAGAATCCGGATGGAACGCCGATCGTGTTCCGATATGACTACTTCGGAAACCGTCAGGGCATTCATCCGCTGCCGGGCCCGTTTGCATCAAAAGAGGCTGCGGAAGAAGCATTATCGTAAAGAAATTCTATAGACCCGCAAAAAAATAGCGTAAAAAATTCAGCGCCGCAGAGAGTGAATGATTGCGTCACAGCCTTTTTTGCAGTGTTTTCGGGTTTTACTATAACAAAAAGGAGTATAGAGAAATGATTTACTATGTCAATAATTCCGCTCCGAAGAATGGAAACGGAACAAAAGAGATGCCGTTCAAGTTCATCAACGATGCGGCAAAAATTGCAAAGGCAGGAGATGAAGTTCTGGTTGCACCTGGTATTTACCATGAATATGTTGATCCGGTCAACGGAGGAACCGAGGATGCAAGAATCGTCTATAAGAGTGAGAAGCCGCTCGGCGCAAAGATCACCGGTGCGGAAACGATGAATGACTGGGAGCATTACAAAGATAATGTGTGGGTATGCCGTGTAGACAACGGAGTGTTTGGCAATTATAACCCATACACGACAATGGTCGGCGGTGACTGGTATTTTGCACCGGTGGTACGCCATACCGGCGCGGTTTATCTGAATGACCGCCAGTTATACGAGGCAGAGACGCTCGAGGAGTGTATCAAGGGCGAGGTTTATGCGCCGTCCTGGGAGCCGGAGTGGTCGGTTTACAAATGGTATACCGAGCAGGACAAAGAGAAAAATCAGACGGTCATCTACGCAAACTTCCAGGGTAAAAACCCGACGGAGGAAAAAGTAGAAATCAACGTGCGCCGGAATTGCTTTATGCCGTCGAAAACAGGCGTAAATTATATTACGTTCAGTGGATTTGATGTCAGCAAGGCGGCAACGACATGGGCGCCGCCGGCTGCTTATCAGGACGGTATGATCGGTCCGCACTGGTCGAAGGGATGGATTATTGAGGACTGTGAGGTCAGCAACAGCAAGTGCTGCGGTATTTCGCTCGGAAAATATTACGATCCGGAGAACGACCATTACTTTACCAGAAAACACGTAAAAAGCCCGACCCAGATGGAGCGTGATGCTGTGTGCCGCGGCCAGTATCACGGCTGGACGAAGGAGAACATCGGAAGCCATATCATCCGCCGCTGCCACATCCATCACTGTGAGCAGACCGGTATTGTCGGACGGATGGGCGGTGTGTTCAGTATCATTGAGGACAACCACATTCACAACATCAACAATATGCAGCAGCTTGGCGGAGCCGAGATTTCCGGTATCAAGATGCATGCAGCGATCGATGTTGTGATGAGAAGAAATCACATTCATCATTGTACGATGGGCATCTGGTGCGACTGGGAGGCCCAGGGAACACGCCTGACCCAGAACCTGCTGCACGACAACTGCCCGCCGGAGGGAACACCAAAGGCAGAGGGCGCAATGATGAGTCAGGATATTTTCATCGAGGTTGGCCATGGTCCGACACTGATCGATAACAACATTATGCTCTCACCGGTCAGCGTTCGTATGGCGACCGATGGTATTGCCTGCGTACACAATCTGATGCTTGGCTCATTAACTGCAGTTGGCGGCGGAACAGGAGACCGTTACACGCCGTATCACATCCGTCACCGTACCGAGGTTGCCGGATTCATGACATTCCTGCATGGCGATGACCGGTTCTACAACAACATTTTTATCCAGAATTACCCGGTTGAGGAAACAGAAACGGTTGAGGACATGGGCTTCAAGATGGAGGATAACCAGGAGGTCGGAACGCATGTGTTCGACGAGTATCCGACCTATGACGAGTGGATCAGCCACTTTGAGCTGGATAAACCGGCCGACATGAGCAAGCTGGAGCCGTATCACAACAAGTGCCATCTGCCGGTTTGGGTAAACGGAAACGCTTACTTTAACGGAGCAAAGGCGTGTGTGAATGAAAAAGAGAATCTTATGGATAACGAGAACCAGGTTAAGGTGGAACTTGTGGAAAAAGACGGCCACTATTCCATCAAGACGAACGTGTATGAGTTCCTGAAGGATTTCCGGACGGGAATTATCAACAGTGATATTTTAGGATACGCCTTCGAGCCGGAGCAGAGATTCGAAGATCCGGACGGAAGCACGATTATCTTCGATCAGGACTATCTTGGCGAGCACCGCGGCGTGGCAGCAATGCCGGGACCGTTTGCGGATGGAGCTGAGGCAGAGAAGATTCTGTGGTAGAAAAAATCAGAACTTACCGGTTGATATGAAAAAAACAGGGCGCTGTGCAGGAAATGGCACAGCGCCCTGTTTTGGTAAAAGGAAAGTCAGGATGCCTTTGCAGAATCTTTTGCCGTCGGCATTTTCTCGTATAAGATTTTCAGCATAATCGGTGTTGCAATACTCGAGAAGAGAATCAGCAGAATCACGGCACTGAAGAAATCGCCGGATAAAAAGCCTGCATTCAGACCCTTTTGCGCGACGATCAGACAGACTTCACCGCGGGTCATCATACCGACACCGATTTTCAGGCTGTCGCCCCAGGTAAAGCCGCATCCCTTTGACATCAGGCCACAGCCGATAATTTTCGCGGCAAGGCCGACGATGACGAAACAGATGGCAAAGAGTACGAATTTCTCGTTCATGCCGCTGAGCGTTGTTTTGAGTCCGATACTTGCAAAGAAAATCGGTCCGAAAATCATATAGGAGCTGATATCCATTTTTTCTTCGATGTAATCGGAAGAATCGAGGGAACACAGGATAACGCCCGCAACGTATGCACCGGTAATATCGGCGATGCCGAAATATTTTTCGGAAATGTAGGACAGTCCGAAGCAGAGCGCAAGACCCAGAATCGGGAGACGGCGGGTGTGCGGAAATACGGAGTTCATACGGTTGAACAGCTTAAAGCAGAGAAAACCGAGCACAATCGCAAGGGCAAAAAACAGAATGGTGGAGGCTGCTACTTTCAGCGGATTGGATGTCGGATCTTTAAAACCGATGACAACAGTCAGCACAATGATACCAATGACATCGTCGATGATGGCTGCATTTAAGATGGTTGTTCCAACCTCTGTTTTCAGCTTGCCGAGTTCTTTCAAGGCCTGTACGGTGATGCTGACCGATGTTGCAGTCAGAATAACACCGATAAAAACAGCGTGGTAAAATTCTTCCGTTCCGACAGCAGAGAAGCCATAAAAGCTCATGTATAAGATGGCTCCAAGAACGAGAGGAACAAAAACACCGGCACAGGCGATCAGCAGGGATTTCACTCCGGTGCGGAGCAGATCCTTCAGGCTGGTGCCAAGACCTGCGGAGAACATCAGCAAAATGACACCGATCTCCGCCATTTGTGCGAGAAAGTCAGATTGCTGAACGAGTCCCAGCACACTGGGTCCAAGGACAATACCGGCAATCAGCTCGCCCACAACCTGCGGAGCCTTGCATTTTCTGGCAAGAATACCAAACAATTTTGCGAATACGATAATGATTGCCAGGTCTTTTAAAATGACATACGTATCCATGAAAAAGATACCCCCTTTTATGAATTTTATGTATGTGTCGGCAGCTTGAAAGAGCAATGCCGGAGTTTGATACGCATACATTTTCAGTATAGCAAAAATTGAGAAAAAATACTATCGGCAAGAAAGAAAAAATAAAGTAAAACGGAAAAATGATGCAGGCGTATGGAACCGTTCTTTTGTAAAACAAAACTGGAAAAGAGGATTGTGAGGGGTATTGTCAGATTAAGAGCAGTGAACGGTAATGGAAAAAGAGATATAGAAAAGAGCATGTAGATATAGTATGATCAAAGCAGCAAATAAATTTTACATGGAGTTCAAAAAGCGGGATCAAAGAAAAAACGGGTAAAGGGAAACTATTATGAATGGCTAAACAACCCATGTTTTCATGGTGAGGTGGATCGGGAAAACATAGAACTCTCGGACATTATTACATTTCATTTTTATGGTGATTATACGCATGCACGAAGAATGGTAAAGTTTTTGAAACAGTTTAATCGTCCGCTGATTAATACAGAATGGATGCATAATTTGTATCATGCAGATTTTACTCCGTATGATCAGGAGGAGTTGGATATACTAAAGAAGTGTAATGAAGATAAGAATATCTGGAAATAAGGAACTAGGAGAAACAAAAACGTTGACGAAAAAAAAGAAATTTGATAAACTGGAAAAATAAAAGGGAGTAGCTAGCCAACCGTGTTCACTTCTTCGTCAGTACAGCTATTGATATTCAATAACTCGGAAAGTGATTAAATAGCGAGACTTTTACTGTAGATGCAGTAGGAGTCTCTTTTTTTATGCCTATAACACCTGCTGCAAAGAATGCAAAAGAAAGAGAGGAAGATACGTATGATGTTACAGGCAGGGATTTTGATAGTGGGTTTCCTTTTTCTGGTAAAAGGAGCAGACTGGTTTGTGGAAGGGTCTGCAAGCATAGCAAGAAAGTTTGGAATTCCCCAGCTGATTATCGGACTTACCATTGTTGCAATGGGAACGAGTATGCCGGAGGCTGCTGTAAGTATTACCGCAGCGATGCAGCAGAACGCAGGAATTACGATAGGAAATGTGGTTGGAAGCAATATTTTGAATATTTTTATTATTCTCGGACTTACGGCATTAATAACAAATGTGGCAATACAAAGATCTACCTTGTTTTATGAAATACCGTTTATGATGTTTGTTACGGTAGTTTTAATGATATGCGGAATCACAGGAGGAAAAGTAACGTTTGCCGAGGGCATAGTCTTATGGGTACTGTTTCTTGTATATCTTGGCTATTTGTTTGTAATGTCAAAAAAAGGGGAAAATCCGGAAGAAGAGGAAGCGAAAAATTATCCTATCTGGAAATGTCTTCTTTTGATGGTGGCAGGCGGCGTCCTGGTTGTAAAAGGAAGTGATTTTGCCGTCAGCGGGGCAACCGAGATTGCACGATACTTTGGAATGAGTGAGCGTTTTATCGGACTGACGATTGTTGCTCTTGGAACATCCCTTCCGGAGCTGGTAACATCTGTGACAGCAGCAAAAAGAGGGAATG
>OOCV01000800.1_pt1 | contig 16293 bp, 13 predicted proteins | sample 1671061 | NCBI WGS metagenome assembly OOCV01 (sample SAMN06348118, study PRJEB24527) | human gut metagenome | biome: human gut; feature: ankylosing spondylitis patient; material: feces | host: Homo sapiens | place: China | collected 2015-10
AATTGAATATCAAAATATGCAACTAGAGCTACAAGCCAAGTCTGAGCGTAATTCTAGATTTGCTAAAGGTGTAGAATTATTGGGAAGCAACCAAGAATCTGCCAGAACTGGTGGAGTATACAACCTTATTTTTCTAGCAAAAGAATACCCCAATGAATTTAAAGAGACTGTTTTTAACATTCTATGTTCTCATATAAGATCAATTACAAGTATCAATGATTATAAAAAGGAATTTAATTTGAATCCATCAAATGAAATCCAAACATTGATGTTATTATTATTCAATAGTGACGATAATTTTTTTTCTGATTTAGAAGGTGACTTATCTAATGCATATCTAGCTGGTATAAAACTAACTGGAGCAAACTTATTCAGAGCAAATTTGTCGTATACCAATCTAATTAAAGCAGATCTATCCGAAGTAAATATGTCAGAAGCAGATTTGTCTAGGGCAAATCTTTCTAACGCATTATTAATAAATACAGATATGTCTAGAGCGAACTTACACTACACAGACATATCTAGAGCAGTACTAAGTCAGGCAAAATTGATAGAAGCTGACTTATATAAGGTCATACTGTTTAAGGCGGAAATGTTTGAAGCAAATCTATTAAAAGCGACGTTGGAAAATGCGAATATATCTGAGGCAAATTTAATCGAGACTATCTTCTGTCAAGCAGACCTAACCAATGCAAACCTAACAAAAGCAGACTTGTTTAAGGCTAACTTATCCAAAGCAAAATTAATCAAAGCCAACATGTACCAATCAGATCTATCACAATCAGACCTTACATTCGCAAACCTTAGTTATGCTAACTTGCAATATTCAAAGCTTGATTATTCAAATCTTAAAAAAACGGTCTTACTCAATACAAATTTACGGAATGTTGATCTAAAAAACGTAGATCTATCCGTTACAAATAGAGAACAAGCTATTCTGTAAATCCCCCTTCCAACAGATCTTTAACCCTAAAGTTCATCTACGTTTCTTTATCAACCAAACAATCACATAACCAATACTAACTATCAAGAATCCATATAAGATCCCTATCGCCCACCCTCCTACCTCAATCTTTATTTTCTCCCAACGAGATAGCTCTTTTTCCACAAAGACCGGAACCTCCACCTTACGATCCACGTAGATTTCTTTCGAAGGCAGATATAACGTATCTCTAGGAACTCTCATATTGGCGATCACGTTACCGAGACTATCCAGCTTGAACATGAGTTCCACGTTCTTCGTGTTAGCCATGTCCAGCCAACGAAGGACTACCTTACCGTTCTCATCACACTCCATCAACGCACGGATAGAGGCGCTATCGGCTGGCATTGGGTAAGGTACCAACTTATCTATGTAGATCGAGTCTATACGATTCTCGATAGCGACAGGTTGAATCTTGGTTCGACACCCAAACAGGGAGAGGATACCTACCATTATTAATACAATGCATCTAGGTTTCATTATTATAAAAATTTGATTGTACCCGTATTTGGATGCCGCCCGGATACGAAAAAGGCGACTAAACCATGATGATGGGATAGCCGCCAAACTCTCCAATAAAATGTAAAGTTATATGCTATTTAGGAGGGTTCTTTTTTCTTAGACTCCTTAAATCCTTATCCAATTCTTTTATACTATTCAAATATTCTTGCTCCTTTTGAGCCTCTTTATATAAAGCATACTCGTTCTTTGCCTTTTTCTTAGCCAGTTCTTTTGATATTTTACCTAAATCAGTCAAGATGCTCTTACGGTTCATCGTTAAGATAATATTAAGGTTGTCTTCCCAATCTTTCATCCTCATCGGTATATGGTTGATAGCTTGGGCCTCTGCGAAAGATAGGTATTGCTCGACTATTAATTTCAAGTTGTCAAGCTCATCTTTCGTTAAGTAGTTCTTACCGATATTAATATCTGAAGACTTAACAATACCTTCTTTCTCCGTAGAGGTAAGTCCCATCATCGGTAACTTTGCGTTCGCCCTATAATAAATCAATTCCGCTGCTGTTTTTCCACTTACCGCCCAAAGAAGCTTGTTTTGTACGGACGCAAAGAAATCAAGTGTTGTCTGGTCATTTTTATCGTAATCTATACTTAACATATAGATATCCTTGATTTGCTGGTAAAACACTCTTTCGGATATACGTATCGACCGAATTCGATCTAACAGTTCCTTGAAATAAGTCAACGACTGGCCTTTTATGAATCTATTATCATCAAGAACATAACCTTTTACCAAATATTCACGAAGTGTTTTTGTAGCCCAAATACGAAACTGGGTCGCACGTTTACTGTTAACTCTGTAACCGACGGCTATGACCATATCAAGATTGTAGAACGTCACTTCCTTCGTTTGAGTTTTCCCGTCAATAGCTCCATGCTCAGTGGTTATTGCATTTTTTGCAACAACCACTTTTTCTTCAAGCTCACCATCTTCAAAGATATTTTTAATATGCCTGCTTATTGTCGATACACTAACATCAAACAATTCGGACATTCCTTTTTGAGTCATCCAAATAGTTTCGTTAATGGCATCTATTTGCACTTTCACATCACCACTATCTGTATTAAAGATGACTATTTCACCTAAGTTTTTATTTTCTTCCATAACATATAACTTTCACATCACAAATGTAAAAATTATTTGTTATTGGCTATCCCATCCTGTCAAAGAACCCATTGTTAAAACCCTAATTCATCGGATATCATAACAAGCTCCACCCCGTTATCACATCCGACATATCAGCCTCTCTCCCATTCTCCACCTTGCTCATCCCGGCCACAATCCGGATCATTTGCTCACGATCATTTACATTGATCGGATCATCGGCAGGGATACCGGCATAATCAGATACGGCCTTGATATAGGCATCTGTATTATTCTCGTTTTCCGGGGCCCAGCGGCTGATCATCTTACGGATCGTATCCAGCTTATAGTTCCGGTAATAGTTAGACAGGATCTTGAAGATCGCCCTATACCCGTATGCCATCGATTTAAATTGCTTGAACTCTTTGTCTGAGCTTGTCTTCTCTCCTTGGAAGACATCGCTATTCTTTCTGATGTTCCCGGGGTTGTTGTTTCTCAACCCTCTGGGCAGACTACTATTTCTCATTTTCCACTCTCCTTATTTATATAATCAACAACCGCTTTCGCTATCTCCTCCGGATCAGTCCGGTGCTTGGCAATCTCTCCGGCCAGCATCAACACTTGCTGGTAATCGCTTCTTACCTTGTCCTCGGCTTTCTCGAAGATGCTTTTTACCTCGATACAGCCCAGCCCTATCGCGCCGATCAATGTTATGACAGGGAAGATCGGGATATGATAGCCGTAGTAGCCATCAAGGTACCAAACACCTCCCATCTGCATGCAGTCAACTACAGTCAACGCTATGAGCAGGTTGTAATACCTCGCCAACTTGTCAACCGTCCGCTTGAAACCGTAGCTCGATCTCACCTCACCCCTTCGCTTTGCCTTCCTCACGCCGCTCCACAGATCAGCGCCTACGACCATGAACACCAGCATGTACAGCCCGAATACTATCCACGCAACGATAAAAACTTCCTCAAATCCTTTCATCTCGTTTTCTTTTAATATATACGGGGGCTTTCATTTGCCCGCCCCCGATAAAGGCTTATATCCCGTTAAGCGATAGGATCTATTCCCTTTAGCTCGTTCCATCTATCTTGGTATTCCTCCCCGAAAAAAGGCTGGTCGAGTATCTTGGAATAAGAGCCGATCGTCTCGGCGGAGAACATCCCCTGCCGATCAAGGTAATCCACCCGCTGTTTCAGGTACCACAACTCATCGTCCGTGAAATCAAAGGACTTGACACCTGTCATGGCATCCGTTCCCTTGAACGAGATCGAATATTCTCCTCCGCCTAGCTCGGTGTATATCATGCTATCACGCTCTACGATTGATAACGCTATTTTCCCAGAGATAGAAATCTTCAAGCCAATATTCTTGCGTGTATCATACTGGGGTAATACGATATGAAGTATTATAGCCCTGTCTTTCAATGTCAAATTCATCTTCATCTTTTGTCGTATTTTTTTTGTTATTCTATATAAAGAAGTCCGGTAGCGGAGTCCCACTTAACATTATACCTCGTCCCGGAGGTGGATTCCGTATTTACCTGCGTCACCGATGGCATCAAGTCCAGCCTCAAGGTGGTCCTCCAAATTCCGGGAGAGTCGTTCGAGAAATATTTGGTGCCTACATGTATATCCCTAGAGCCGTGCTTACAATGTAAGAATGTCATGGAATCCTGTGTCGATGACTCACATTCTAGCTCAACCATGGTATCTACGTCATTAGCCGTAATTGCTTTTACCGTTATCGCATGCCTAGGTCCCTCCATCTTGGTATGTTGCAAGTCCCTTCGAATGTACAGGCATGCGGAATCGTCCCCATACTTATATCCTCCACTCAACTTATACGTCACGATTGAAGATCCATCTATTCCGATCTCACCTTTACCAGAATCTATATAAAACGAATGCTGATAGTTACCTTCCGTGCCATAAACGTTCGAGTTTATCTGGTTTTTTGATACGGTAAATCCTCCTATCGTCCCCCTCACGGCAGCCAAACTGGTAACGTAGAGGTTATCTACATCAATCTCCGAGGCAGCTATCTTCCGTGCCATCAGCAAATCGGTCGCCACGCTGGAGAAGTTCGCCCCGAAGGTGTCCCAGTAGGCGGAGCCGTTCCACGCCTTAGGGCTGACATCGATGAAGGTAGGCTCGTTATCATTCACCTTCGCCACGTAGTACTTGCGGGTGCCATCGCTTTGCTTTATAGATACAATATCCGTTATCAAGGAGCTACCGTTGTAGGTTATACCGTCACTGTAATCGCCACGGTAGGTGCAGCGGGGGCCACGATCGCCACGGGGCCCTTGCGCACCGTCCATCCCATCGATCCCGTCCCTTCCGTCCGATCCGTTCGCTCCAGGCTTGCCGTCCTCGCCCTTCACGACCAGCTCTTTCCAGAACCTAGTGTTCGCAGGATCGGTGCCGGGAGTGGTCTCGGAGATACATTTATAGACGTTGCCTTCGTAGGAGACCTTGTCACCGGGATAATAAACGAGTTTGTCGGAGTAAGCGCCCCGGTCCACCTCCGGATAATCGATCTCGCCGGAGGGCGATTGGTAGATACTGCCTTTCAACACGAGACCGTCTCGCTGGTCATATGAGAGGAAAGCGTTGTCATCGCCGATCCGGAACGCCTTGGAGAGCATGTCCCAGTATTGCGTGCCGTCCGTGTTGATGATCTTGTTCAGCCGCATCCAGCCCGGGCCGATCTCGCTGAAGCCGTAAAGCGTGGAGAAACTGCGCTGGCCGTCCACCTCTGTACTCAAGGCCCCGCAAAGGAGATTGTAATACGAGCCGTCATCCAAGTCCCTCGGCTCCTTGCTGAGAAGGAAAGAGCCGGACGATCCCGACTTGGCGCAGCGGGCGTACAGGTACATGGCCTCCGTGTCATCACCTAGATAGGGAGACGTATAAGCCGCCACGTTCCAATACCTGTACTCCGTCACCTTGTGGGAGGGGGCGAGCGAGTCTATCCCCAACGTCATGTGCTGCAAGATCCCGGAGGGGGTGGCAAGCGTACGTTTCCGCTGGTCATACGTGAAGGCGTGATCCACCTCGGTGACCGCCTGTCCGTCCTCCGTGGGAATACGGTTGACGAAACGGAACTGCAACGACTCATGTCCCACCAATACCGACATGGTGCGAAGCCACGACATCGCCTGCCCCTTGCCGTAATCCTTGAACGCTCTCTCCAGCATCCCCTGCATCTCCACCGCGTCACGCCAACGGCGAAGGGTGAACGATACGGCCTGCTTGTGTCGTGTCTCGTTCGTCACCTCCTCGCTCTCCAGCTTGCCCAGCTCATCGGACAGGAAACCGCCTACCGGCGTGTTGGATAGCTCAAGCTCCGGACTGTGGGGCCTATTAATGTGATCCCTCACCCCGGTGACCCGGATCAGGATACCGTCCGGCTGGAACTGGGGATCGCTGAAATCGACATAACCGCCGGGTACCAGCTTGGCGCCGATCGCCAACCAATTCTTCTTGGCCCATATGCCGTCCAGCTCTCCGCTGAATGTGAATTGCCGCTCCTCACGCTCGTACAGGTAGCGTACCGCCTCCCGGAACATGTCCCAGCTCGCCCCGGTCTTGGCGGCGTTGTCGCATACGTAGGCTGTGGGAAGGGATATGTTAAAGACGGCGTACTTGTCTCCCACCTCCGGATACAGGGACGAGTTGGGAAGATCCATGCCGTCCTGCTCAGCCGGTACGATCTCGAACTTACGACCGTCATGTATGTACTTTACGTCGAACTCACGGCCCGCCAGACGGCCTGTCTGGAAAATAACCGTCATGGTCTGACCGGCGATTAGGCAATCCTCGAAATTGAGGTTGGCGGGAACCGATGAGTCATAGAAGTTGTAGAACGTGACATCGTTCCCGTCCGTGTCCTCGCCCGGCTCCGTGTCGGTCTCGCTCACCGTGCCAACCCTGGATGGATATATATCGCTGGCATCGTAGCTGTCCTCATTATAAGAGGAAAGGGGCCTGTCCGCACGAGTGACATACATCCCGTCCTTGTCGGTCTTGTAGCGTCTGCCTTGATAGGAAAGCTCCTGCGACTTGGGGAGCAGCAAGGTCTGGCTGCCATAGGCCGAGTAATCGATATTCCGCTCACCGCCTTGCACGTACAATATCTCCACGGGGAGGTTGTCGCCTTGGTTCGCACGACCTACACCCGGAAGGAAACCGTTTCCCTTGCCATAGCTGAGAGCGACCGGGGCATCCTTGAAGTACTCCACCTTGCGCAAGTGAACTGTCTTTCCGACGATCTCGAACTCCGTGTCGAACTCCTCGGCCAAACGCCCCAATACAGCCCAGCATTTCTCATGGTTGAACGACAACAGTTTCTCCGGGGCCTCGATCACCGTGCCGACCGTCCAGCCGGAATCATAAAGATTCAAGTTGTCCACCAGCAGTTCCATGAACATCCCCGGCGTGGCCGTCATGACGAACTTGAGCTTGTACGGCTTGTCCGCCAGCAGCTTGTACTTATATTTTTTCAGGATCTCCTCGTTGCCGCCGAAGGTGACGGTATAGTCGAATACCCTCGTGCCCTCCTTCTTGAAATCCGAAGGGTACCACAGCGTGTACCTTTCCCCCTGGTACTCGATATACGTCCCGGTGGGCAGCTCCACGTGATCCACTAGGGAGTAACGCAGCTCCACCTTCTTCGCTTGCGCTATCGCCCGGTAACGATAGCTGTCATCGTCCACCGGGATGTCAAGCAATACCTCGCCCGTCTTATCATAGATACGCATCTCGAACGGTATTTAAAGGGTGTTCGAGACGCTTTCGGGCATACCCAGCAAGGCACGTACCCTCGCCTTGCAGTCGTTACGGTAACGTTCCAGACAGGCGAACTCGGCCTCAAACTCGGCCTTTCTCTCATTATCCGAGCTCAATTTATTCAGCGTTATCGCCTCTACCCGATCGGCGGAATACTCTCTCCGGATCAATCCGGACACGAGACTGTCATAACTTGCGGAAGTAGCCTCGACCAGCGTGCCGCCATCCTCGCACGTGCCGGTATAGGCGTAAGCCGTGCAAGGCTCCGGTTCCGGTTCGCCCCCGTGGCCCTCCGGAACGTGGTTCTCCAAGACCTCCTCGTTCAGGTATAGCAGGTAATGGTTGTCATCGTATTTTACGAATGTCTTTCTCTCCGTGTAAATCGCTCTTGTCTCCATATATTTAAATGTTTTTTAGCCGACCCGGAAGGATCGGCCAAGAGCGATCCCAACGGGTCAAGTGAACCTGAAAAATTTCTTACCGAACTTGTTGGTGAGCACCTTTATCACGGTATCCACCGGCAAGTCCTCGTGAGAGAAGTCCGTGAGCGCCTGATCAATCAAGACGGCGGAACCGGTGAAAGCGTAACGCTCCTCGCCTTTCCATCGGAAACGTATGGCGAGGCACTTCTTTGGCGTGCCGTCCTCGTTTCTCTCGATCTTGCTATCCTCAATCTTATAATCGATCAACTCGATCAGCCTGTCCTCCTCGGGGCCTCTCCGGTCCTCCGGTATCCGGGTATCATAAAGTATATCCTCGAATCTCATTTTCCGGTCGGCCGGGAGATCCTCCCACGGACTTTTTTTATTCCTTATCACCTGTCCCAGTCTTTTCCTTGGTGTTTCCATTCCTAATTTATTTAATAGATTACTCGTATCAGCGTGTTGGATGAAGCCTATACGGGAAGAGGCCATCTTCCTTATCTCCTCGTCCGGCAAACCCTTCTTTCTCAATCTCGCTATCTGGCGGCAGAGAGCCACCTTGTTACGTTTCCGGACACGGACGTGATCCGGGAAATGCACGTATCCCCCCGTATCGACACCGTCCGTCACGTGCCCGATCTTCCATCTCGGGTTAAGACCGATCCTAAGCTCGTTAGCGTAATAAAGACCGATCCACTCGATGACAAGGTGCAAGAATACGGTGTCCTCATGCAGTATCAGGACATCATCGGCGAGACGGTAGCAGAAATCCAGACGGTTCAGATATCCCTTGAACCTGTCCGAGAGATATTGGATCCCTTTGGATAACTCCTCATAATCATGTTCTGTTTTGGCCGTCGCGATACTTTCCTCGATATACCTTTTCGTGTAGTACTCAACCAAAGCCGGGCATTCCCCGACATGGAAGCACCGCTTCAAATCGTGATCGAAAAGATACAGATAGACAAGCGAGAAGAACTGCGCCAGCTTCGTGCCGGGGAACATACCGGTATCCCCCTCGACGCTATCGATGATCTCATCAAGCCTTCGCAATAAATGATTATCCTTGATACGTGTCCTGAGCTGGCTTTTCAGTACCGGGTGATTGACGGTCGGATAGAAGTGGTGGATATCGCACAGGAGATAGTCGGTGGTACGTTCCGGATATTTTCTCAAGACCTTCCGGATCATCCTCATGTAGGCGTGGGGACCGCGTCCTTTCACCCCTCCGTAGGTATACGCGGAGAAGGATCTCGTAAAATAATCCTCCACCTCATTGAGCATCGCCCAGTGCTGGACATGATCCGGGAAAGGGAGCATCCCGATAAGACGTTTTTTCGGCTCATGGACGGTCATGAAACGATACGGGGAGGTTACGAACGTCCCGTTTTCAAAAGAGTATAGGAGATCGGAAAGGTTCTTTTCCAAGTCCGCCTCGAACTTTATTATGGCCTTTTTGCCATGCTTGTTCTTGCTGGCATGATCGAAAGCCTTAAAATAATTATCCTTCCGGGCTATATCCCCGGAAAAGTCACCTTTTCTCCTCATGGTGTCCCAAGTGTCTTTTAGTGTCCAGTGTCTGCAATCGCCATCGGGTCATGAGCCGTCGGTTTATCAACCTACCGGGACTATACCCTTAGCCTTGATTTTTTGTCCAGTGACAGGGTCTCTCCTCCACTTTTTCTTACTGAATAAATCAGCGGCGTATCCTAGGGGCGACGACCAGTTCACGTTAGCGTTCGAGACCGCATTGTTACCATTGAGGTACGCTAAGCCGGCATTAGCACCGTTGTTCGCATGACCACGACGGAACGGACAGCGAAGGCCGGAACAGGACGTCAGAGAAGACAACCCGCCCAATCAATAGGCGGAACAAATGTAATATTTAATTTTTCATGTGCGACCGCCTTACGGCGGGAAAAATAAAACAGGAACGGAAACAACATGTCAAAGAACTAAGATGCGGCACTTACGTGCCTTGGGTGCTCGGGCGCTTCGCACCCTAATGGACACGATGGACACCCGGACACAAGGGACACGGCGGACGCTAGTACTGCACGGGCACGGGGCTTACGTCCTCTGCAAAATAGCAGAGGGGCGACGACCAGCTCACGCTAGCGTCCGAGACCGCACTGCAACCATTGAGGCAGCGTAACCAAGGAGGTACGCTAAGCCGGCAGTAGCACCGCTGTACGCACGACCACGACGGAACGGACAGCGAAGGCCGGAAATAGCGTTGTCGTTATACCAACCGTCGCAATAATAGGTGCTGGAGCTGCCGGAGGCTACAGTCGGGGCGGAGCATAGGTTCTGCATACTGAGCTCAGTGATATATTTCCAGCCACTGGGATCGTTCTTAGGAACCCTCGCCGCCTTTATCAGGCCCTCAATCGAGTTGATGTTGAAAGCCGAGTAAAGGGACGGGGCAACATAATAATCTCCGCTACCGTCGGACAGCTTGTTTATCAAGGAGCCACGCTCGATCAGACCGATATGCCCGTAGAAGTTCTTCAAGCCGAGGAAGCAAGGGACGTGCGCTTGGTGGACGGTACCACCGTCCGAGCCCTTCACGGCGTAGTCGCTCACGCCGACCGAGTCCCCCAACTCGATCCCTACGCTCGTCGGAATAATCGGATAACCACCGTTATGGCTCGACCAAGGATCCCAAGACCACTCGGTAACACCTTTACCGGTACCGCCCTGATATAGGCCATTGGAGTCCTTTACCGGGTTCAACGCGGACTGGCAATCACGGGTACCCATGATAAGGCGGTAGAGATAACCGACGACGCTGTTCGCGACGAACCAGCCGGATTCCCAGCCCTCACCCTTCTTGCGGGCGGCCGTGCCGAAAGCCGCGGCGTTCATGTTCGTGGCAACCATGCCTAGCTGCGTGTTGTGCTTGCCGTCCCTCGTCGCGTCGTTGTTCCCGCCACGATAACGGGGATCGTCGCTGACGACGGAGACCAACGTGCCGCTCGTACGGTCCATGACGCCGGCTCCCAAGGCCGACGTACCCCCGGCCGGGATGTAATAGTTCAAATGACCCTCGATCGGGGTCGGGCTGACAGCCTCGTAATAATAGGTGGAGTCAACCCACCAAGAGTAGTAGTGGGCGTTCCAGCACCACAGGTAATCGCCCATCGTGCCGTCCAAGGCGGCGGGACTGCCGTCGGCGAAACGATGGTGGTTCGTCGGGTCAAGCTTACGCCGGCTACGGTCAACGGACACGAGGTAGCAGCCCAGACCGATCACGGAGGGAAGATCCCGCAGGAAATCGATATTACCGTAAGCCTCGCCGACTGGCGTGCCCTGACCGCGTTTCCAGCGACGGATAGCGACGTGCTTGTTCACGATCGATACCGCGTCGGCGAAAGGGATCTTAACCGACTCGCCCGTTTCCTTGGACATTCCCTCGATCAAATACTTGGAGGGCTGGCTCGTGTCGGCCAAGGGCAGCTGGTCGATCGTCTTGCCGTTATCGAAGGCCGTGATAATCGCACGTACCTTCTCCTCTTCTGCTGTTGTTAATGACATGGTTCTGTATATTAAAATGTTAGACAATTATACCTTTCGTATCCGGCTACCGGATAAAAATCTCATCACGCTACCGGCCTTACGAATGACCGGGGCAGTAACCTCGATGACTATCGTTTGGGCTAACGAGGTGTTCTGAGCCGGGATAACGTGGATCGTCGCCGTTCCTGTCTTACGGACGGTCAAGTTCCCATGTGGGTCCACATACAGGGCATCCCCGGAATAAAACGCTTGCTGAAATATCACATTAGGTAATACATAAGCTGGAAAAAGACTCACGGCTATCTTCTGGGCGACGGCATTCCCTAACGTTATCCTCTTGACATATTTCAGCTCCATACGGGTAGGGGCAAGAAGCGCTTGACTCATCAACGATTGCTCGGCCGCTTTCATGGAAGCGATCTGCGCATTGCCCTCGGAAATCATCGCCTCAGCCTCGACAGCGGTAGCCAAAGCCTCATCAGATGCTCGACCGGCCAAATCAGCCTGTTTCCCAGCCTCCAACGCTTTAGCGTTAGCCAAACCCGCAGCAGAGATAGCGTTCCTCGTGGCCTCGATAGCCTTATTCGCCTCCGCAAGGGCGGTCTTGGCCGCTTCCGTTGCCTGCGTACCACGGGCGATACATTTCCACCAAGCCGTATCGGTCAAGGGGTGGTTCTTGTTTCCGTCCTTGACACAGAGGTAGCAGCTATCATCCGTGACGACGAAATCGAAGGTGTTGTACGTACTCGCCGTGGCATAAACGCCCTTATCGACGAACGCCACCTTCCCCAATACTATCTGACTCATTATAATTCCTCCTTCCTTTTTTTGGTCATACGTTCAAATACAGCTCACCGGTCTCTTGGTTGAGCTTGACAAGGTTTGGTGACACCTCGTCCTCGTAGGACATCACCAGCGTCATGTCGGCGGGGTTGATCGTGAAGGTCGGGTACAAGACGCCTCCCTTAGCGAGGATGCCCGTATCGACATACCTGTCCCCATCCAGATCCCATTTCCACCAGTTGCCGTTATCGCCAACCTTCCACGGGTGGTCGGCCAGCTCTTGCGCGCGGTCACCCTGTGTCTTGGCGAAGTTACCCTGCGTGTTGGCGTAAGAAGCTTTCTCATTCGCCAATTTCGCCGCGTCATTTGCGTTTTTAGTTGCGATCTCGGTATCTTCCTTGATCTTCTCTAGCCCATCGTGGGCGGTATTAGCGTTAGCCGCAGCTTTATTGGCTAGATCAGCCGCGGTATTAGCCTTACCGGTTGCGGTATTGGCGTTCCCTGTTGCGGTGATGGCGTTCGCCGTGGCCGTATTAGCCTTTGACGTGGCCGCCTCGGCGTTCAGCTTGGCGGTGTTGGCGTTGGAGGCCGCCGTATTGGCCGCCTTGGTAGCGGCACGGGCGTTGGAGATCTCCGTGAGCATGTTCTCGTAAGCCGTCTGGATGGTTCCGAGGCTCACCTTCACGCTGGTTTGTATACCGTCTATGATCTTGCAACCGATCGTGTACAGACCGGTAAGGCTGTCAGCCAACGCAAGTTCCGATATTTTCTTCTTCTTTTTAGGCATATATGTTCAAGTCTATGTAATACTCCCCGTCCTCCGTGACCACCAGTTCCCCGGCCTCGGTAGCCAGCAGGTAATCGACACCATCCATCCGGAACACCGTGAACTCCAGCGTGAGGTTGAATGTCACCACCACACGCCCCCGGAGGCTCTCAAGCTTCCATCCGGATGTCCTCTTGTAGTAGCAGGGGTATTCCTCCACGTTGTAATCCACGTACAGCGAACGCTCGCCCGGCTGGATCAAGGCATCCAACAGGGTGTCGTAACAACTCCAGAATGTCGTCATTGAGCCGGCGATGAGACAGCATTTAAGAGTGACTTCCTTGCTATTATACACCACCTTGCCGGCATCGTAAATCTTACCGTCAACGTCCAGTACCGTACGGGACAGGTTAGTCTTCACGGTCGGGGATCTCATGATCTCATCCCGCCCCTCCGTCACCATTACGCCGTATCGATCCAAGGGTATGCCGTCCAGCTCGTACTCGGATGGAGGAACATACGCTCTACCCTCCGGGATCGCCACGGAAGAGGGTCTTACGGGCCGGTCCTCGGCGAAACGTAACGTGAAGGCCTCCAACGTGTCCCAATCCTCATACGCCGGGCTCTGGATGAGTCGCAAGCTCCACTCCCTGCCCAACGAGGGGATACGGAAGAGGTGATACCCGGGCTTCGATAGGTACTCGACAAGAGCACCGGTGGATCTTCTGTCCACGCTGCGGACGAACGTGATGTTGAGCTCCCGTGGTTTCAAGGTGGGCTTTTCCAAGTCCGGCTCTATGCCGTCCTCGTCCGGCCAGTCGTTCCTACCCGGTTCCACCAGCTCGGGGAACGGGAGAAGGCCGTCGTAGCCGCCTCGGGTGATCCATACGCCGAAATCGGTGTAGGCGTCTCGGTTGTCTATGTATAACTCACCCCTCATAAGATCACCACGGTATTATCCTTGTTTATCTCAACCTCTCCTCCTATATTCACCAGCAGGATCACGGCGTAGTCGCTCGCCACGACCCTAGCCTTGCCGCCGTGCATGAGGATCACCTTGTGAACACGCTCGTTATCGTCTATCGTTATCACCGCATCCGTATCACCTATCACGGCGATATTGCCGGGATTGGTTACGTCCACGTGGCCGGAGTCAACGTACACCCCGTAGGGTATCACGTGACCGGCCATGCCACGGAACATGTCTAGCGACGGGAAATCATTCTCCGCGCAAAACTCACGCCCCTGCGGGCTGAAGAACAGCCACACGAGACTTCTCCAGTCCGTCACCCCGTTAGAACCACTGCATGCCCCGAGCGAGAGGGCCGATTTGATTATGTCGTTAACCGTCTCCATCATTATCTTGATCTCATTAATATACCCTTGTCGTTAATAGTCTTTATACCGGAGGCCGTCGACTTGGTATTGGCCTCTATCTTTTCGGATAGAGCCTCTATACGTCCGGAGATCTCCGCAACCTTGGCCGTGTTCTCCGACACCTTCCCGGACAGGTCCTTGATCGCCTCCACGTTCTTCCAGCCTCTTGTCTGGAGGTCGTAGATGAAGCGCATCTGGTCGGCTATACCCGTCACTTGCACCAACGTCCTATCTAAAAATATAAGTTGCGTTGACATCTTACCGTCTATCACGTTAGCCGAGTCCTGCGAGATGGAGGCGATGCCCTTCGAGGAGGCCGTACGCCCGTCGTCCTCCTCTACCGCGTTACCGGTATTGAAATATTTGTCGGCCCAACCAAACTTACGGTCGAGGTCGTCGGCCAGCTCCTGCGCCTTCCGATCCAGATAATCCTGTTCCCAGTCGCTGATATAATCGTCGGACCAGAACTCGAGCAATTTCTCTCGTATGGCTTTCATGGGATCGGAAGCGGCGGCCTTGATCGACTCCGTGACCATGTTCCTTATCATCTTCCTCACGAGATCCTTGGCCGATTGCGCCTTGTCTTCCCCGGCGGCCCACGCATCGGCGTAAGCGTTGGCGAAATCGTCGATAGCGGATTTTATGTCACTACCGAAAATGGCGTCCTTGCCGGCCTCCTTGTTATCCGCTATGGTGTTATTGATCTCGTCTATCTGGTCCCGCCACTCCTTGATGCGGTCATTGTCGGTTTTCTTCTTGTCCTCCTCCTCCTTGATCTGGTTTTGGATAAGCACTTTTTGCTGTTCCAATAGCTTATTCTGCTGGTCGATAAGCTTGGAGGCATCCTTGGAATAGGCATTCTCGATGGACCTGCCCAGCTTATCGTACGACTTGTCCAACGTGTCGATCTGATCCTGCAAACGCTGGATACGACTCTCGTTCTTCTTGTCATGGATCTTGGCGATAGAGGAGGCAAGGGATGTGACCACCCCGATAGCGGCACCGGCAGACGCACCGATCGGCCCGAACATCGCACCGGCTTTCGCCCCGTCCATGGCGGAATTGACCGCGTCCATGGCCACATTCAAGCCTTCGGCAATACCGGACATAAGGTCACTACCGAAAGCGTCACCTAACTTGGAGAACGTGTCGGAGAGGAACTGTCCGGCTTGCATGATATCACTCATACCGGCATCTATCTCAGCTAAGCCTTCTTTTAGTCTCTTTGTATCATCCCCAGCTGAGAACACCTTTTTAAGGCCGTTCGATACCTTGTTGAAAGACGTGTCCATCTGATCGGCCTCCTTATTGACGTTGGCGATCTCGTCCTTTATGGCCTGTAACTTCTCCGGGGACTTGGAAAGGATATCAAATTGCTCCTTGGTCAGGCCGAACAAGCCTTTTCCGTCGGAACCGGTCTTGAACTCGCCCTCATTGATATAATCAAGCATGGCCTGCGCCTCCTTGGAGATAGACCGTATATCGACCACCGTCCTCTTGCTCATGTCGGAGAATAGCTTCGTGATGATGGACGTTTTCTTCTGGGCCTCGTCATCGACGGCAGCCAGCTCTTTCTTCATCTCTTCACCAAGGGACAGCTTCTCGCCCTCGGTAGTGGCCTTGTCCATCTTCTCGTTATAAAGTTCCGTGATAGCCTGACGCTTTTCAAAATATGAGCCATATTCTTTCAGATACTCGTTCATGGCACGTTTCTCTTCCTCCAGTTGTTCCTTATTCACATTAGAGGTCGATCGCTCCCGTTTGACATATGAGTTCACCAAGGCTGTATGAATCTCCACGGTCTGTTCCTTAGTCAGTTTGCCGCCTTGAGCGTCTTTCCACTCTTTTTCCTTGGTAAGTATGGCGGCGATCTCATTGTCATAGTCTAGGTTTATCTGGGCGATCTTCTTTGCGGAGCCTTCTTTCATCAGGTCGATCTCGGATTGCTGGTTTTGACGGCGAAGGGATAGGAGTTCGCTTCGGAGCTTCTCTTGTAATTTTTTTTGCTTTTCAAGTTCTTTTTTATCTTTTTCCGTAATGCC
>OOCV01000834.1_pt1 | contig 15493 bp, 16 predicted proteins | sample 1671061 | NCBI WGS metagenome assembly OOCV01 (sample SAMN06348118, study PRJEB24527) | human gut metagenome | biome: human gut; feature: ankylosing spondylitis patient; material: feces | host: Homo sapiens | place: China | collected 2015-10
TCCGCAGGCATGGTTTCGGGGATTTCCTTATCCCAGCCCTTAAAGGTATAACCCTCTCTTGTCAGGGTCGGAGCGGTAATCGGTGTGCCGTAATCCTGCGTTATGGTAATATCCGCTTTGCCGTTTTCGGGTTTGACTGTGATGGTATATTGATTGATCTCCCACTTCGCCCAGTATTCCTTATTGCCCATTTCTGTACCGCCGATTGCCGTAACAGGAGAGCCAGTCAGATTTTCGTTGTCATACCAGCCCTTGAACGTGTGGCCTGTATAGGTCATATCGTCCGCCGCCGGGAGTGTTGCGCCCACGCCATAGGTGTATCCGGTGACATTGCCGCTGTTGATCGTGCCGCCGTTCGTATTCAAGGTTACGGCATAGGTCGGGGCTGTCCACTGCACCGTCAGTTCCGTCACATCAGCCGGAACACTGGCACCGGGTTCGTAGGAATTGCCATTGCCGTCAAGCCACATGAAGTAGCTGTCTGTATTTCCGTCCGGGCGGGTCAGACCATCGGATGCGGGAGCGGTAAATGTACTGCCGTTTTTCACGATGATTTGAATATCCTCGGAACTGTTACCCAGCTTTCCGCCGCCAAGGTCAAGGGTAACGGCTTTCAGTCCGTCAGAGCCAAGCGTGTCGGGGTTCATGACTTCAAGGACGGGGCGGAAGCAGATACCATAACTACTGCTTTCAGTCGTGCCCATAAAATTATTCACTGAATTGCGTGTGGTTTTACGAATGTTGAAATCGTAAGAACGGGAGGTGTCCTGCCCCCAGAAAAGGGAGATATTACGATTGTTATCCAGCTCCTTTATGAAATCGGAGTTCTTGGCGAGGATCTGATCCCACTCGTTGTTGGCAGGAGCTCCGCGCATAGGACTCTTATAGATACTGCCCATTGTGGGTGCGCGAAGGGTGTAGTTTATACCGCCCGCAGTGTTGGTTTTACCGAAAATGAAACCTGCATTGTTCAGGTCGATCCAGCTGATGTTGGTAGTAACCCTGTAGTCGGCAATGAACAGACTGTGCTCGTAAGCATATCCGTACTGTGCGTTCTTGTCTTTGGTCACAGAGGCCTGCTCGGAGGAATCTTCTACATGGTTGGATGCCGGTTTCAGCACATAGGCGTCCACCGTGCCTGCATAGGTAAAAGGCACATAATGCAGTGTGCTGTCAGGTAGATTGCTGTTTACCGTTCCGGGAATATCCATTGCCGAAAGGTCAAAATAGTATCTGCCACCCGAGGCGAGGGTAAACTGCTCAGGCTGATTTTCCACCGTCAGCGCAATGTCTGTGAAATTACTTGCGTAATCGGTTTTATAATCACCGTTATACTGTTCATTGAATACCTTCAGGGTATAGTCGCCCGGTGCAATGTCAGACGGGATTTTGATTTCAACCGTTCCGCTTTCGGCAGTAGGCTGTGCAACTCTGCCATAATACTGTGCGCCGTTGTTATCCGCAATGATGACAGAGATATATTCATTTTTCCCTGTGGTCGCTCCGCTGTAATTCAGCGTAACGGTATCGTCGGGGGCGGCATCGGCAGTTTTTTCCGTTACGGCAAAACTGCGGCTACTATCTAAAAGTGTCAATTTCCATTCACTTCCGCTGTATTCGGGAACTTCGGTCAATCCTCCGTCGGGCTTTCCGCCCACAGCGGCAGATGCAAAAAGGACAGAGTTCAGATTTAATTTAAAAGCGGGACGAACACCCCACATATTGCTGATATCTATCCCATCGTGGTCGATATTAGCAAAACCGTCCACAGAGGCAACATCGCGATTCTTTGCGCCCGGGGAGCGCAACCACCAATAGCTTGATGCCCAGTATTGATGTTCTCTATCCGCAATTCGCAGATCATTATTTACCGCAGACGCTTCCGCTGTGGAAAGCGGCCAGAATACAGCGTTATCCACCTGAGCTCCTGCTACACAGTCGGTATTTTCTCTGTTGTAACTTCCGCTTGCAAGCGTCTGTTTCTTTACGGCAGCATTTTCTTCTGTCGTCAGTTTTTCCGCAAGCGCGTCTATTGCGGTTTTCAAATCGCTGTCTGCATAAGCGGCACTCGAGCCAAACTTTGACAAACCCATATTATATGCCGCAAGCAGGGTAATATCCCCTTGTGCGCTTGTAACACCGTTTCCGTCATAACCGATAACTCGCCATGCAGCGGGATTATTTTCATGGTTTTGTCCGAAATACACAGTCGGTGCGATCTCTGTGTTTACAGTTTTATTCAGTGCGTCTGCGCCAAGCTTTATCGCAGCAGAGCCCCATGCCCCAACCTCCTCTGCAAATACGCTTATCGGCGTAAGGCAGAGCATCATGCATAAAGTCAGCAGGATACTAAGTATTCGTTTTTTCATTTTTCGCCACCTCCGTTATATAAATTTAATCAAGAGCAGTTATTGTAATAGTACCTCTGAAGCCACCGAGATAAGTATTGTATGCCGAATTTTCAAAACTCAACTGCAATGTAATGTCTTTATTTGACGCATCATACATTCTGTTGAAATTAAAGGAATGTTGATCATTGGTATACGGTATTTTTGCCCCGTCCCTTTTTATTCGTGTAAGCTCCCTGCACAGATCGTCATCATAACCGTCCGTCATCTGAATAGAGTAATTACCGCTGTTGTTAAATTCGTTTGAACCAACTTCGAGAGAACCGCTTAAGCAGACATTGTAAATATGTCCTTTTTTGAGGGTAATATTATTCCTGTAGGATGAAATCAAGCCGCCCTTGTTTATTTTTTCGTAGACAGAAATATTGACACGACTGTTATTCAGTACTGTCCTCGGAGCGTTTGCCTCTCCGTAAAAATATCCCGAACAGCTGCCGTTCTGACCTGCGTCACCCTTGTCGCCTTTATCTCCTTTGTCACCCTTTTCGCCTTTTTCACCGATGTCTCCTTTGTCTCCTTTTTCACCGTCAACACCTGTGGCTTTCACTCCCGTATCGGTCGTTCCGATCCACCAGTTGCCGTTTTCACCGATGAACGGCGTATTTCCGTCTTTGCCGTCAGAGCCGTTTTGTCCGTTTGTTCCGTCCTTACCATCGGCACCGTCCTTACCGTCAACACCGTTCTTACCGTCCGCACCGTCCTTGCCGTCAACACCGTCTTTACCGTCTGCGCCGTCAAGACCTTTCAAAATTGAAAGATCGTAAAGGTTAAGCCATATTTCATCGCCGACATAACGCCACTGCAGATTATTTTCATTTACACGGAACTCCGGTGTTTTTCCGTTTGCTCCGTCCTTACCGTTCTCTCCGGCATCTCCTTTATCTCCCTTGTCGCCTTTTTCACCGTCAACACCTGCGGCTTTTACACCCATGTCGGTCACTCCGAGCCACCAGTTGCCGTTTTCACCGATGAACGGTGTATCACCGTTTTTGCCGTCAAGACCATCGACACCGTTCTTTCCGTCGATTCCGTCTTTTCCGTCAAGACCTTTCAAATTTGAAAGATCGTAAAGATTTAACCATATTTCGTCACTGACATAACGCCATTGAAGATTGTTTTCATTTACACGGAACTCCGGTGTTTTTCCGTCTGCTCCGTCCTTACCGTTCTGCCCTGTGGGTCCTTTTATATCGGAAATGGCAACAAGGTTTTGCCAATTTTCTCCTTCATAGCGCCACTGTATATATTCTGTTGTTCTTTGTACCTCTATGTTTTTGCCGTCAGTACCGTCTTTGCCGTCAGCACCGTCTTTTCCGTCAGTACCGTTTATTCCGTTAAGACCGTTTTTACCGTCAAGACCGTTTTTACCGTCAAGACCGTTTTTTCCGTCAGTACCGTTTTTGCCGTCAAGACCGTTTTTGCCGTCAAGACCGTTTTTGCCGTCAAGACCGTTTTTTCCGTCAGTACCGTCTTTGCCGTCAAGACCGTTCTTTCCATTAGTACCGTTTTTTCCGTCAATGCCGTTTTTACCGTCAGTACCGTTTATTCCGTTCTTACCGTCGGCTCCGTCCTTGCCGTTTTCTCCGACAGCACCTCTGAGCGTGTCAAGAGCTACAAGATCGTGCCATTCCTCTTCGGCGGTATCTCTCCATTGGATTGCTGTGCCGTTGTTTCGCACCTCCGGCAACACGGCTTTGCTATTTTCCGCCTTACTGCATACAGCAGCAAATGCAATGCAAAGTACGATGCAAAGCACAAGACAGAGTGCGGTGGTAATATAACAGATTCGTTTTTTCATTTATCATTGCCTCCTCTCAAATATTGTGAACGGTATTTATCAGTAAACAGGGCAACACCCTGTTTTAAGACCTCCATTTGGGTTTTTAAATAATATTCATCCTCAAACATAGCATAATGTACACAGGCACGAACAAATATAAAAATGAGCGGTGTAATCACCGTGTACGGAATGCCGATTTTCGGCTCAAGCCGCTTGGCATACTCGGTATAGCGCTCATTTACCCCCTCAAAGAATTTTTTGCCGTGCTCAATATATTTCGGATGGGTATAGACCTGATACATCAGACGATATTTTTTGCCGTGCTTCTTTGCGGTCCAATACGGAACCTCTTTCACAAATCGAACAACATCCTTCGGGTCGGTTGGAGCTTTTTCCATAAAATCATCCTCGACCTTTTCCATACAATATGCAGTTGATTCAATAATCAAGTCATCCACACTGTTGAAATAGGAATACAGATTTCCCGTTGTACAGCCACACGCTGCCGCCAAAGCCTTGATACCCGTACCGTTCAGACCGTTTTCAGCATAGCATTCAAAGCATTTTTCCATCATCTCCCTCTTACGCTCGTTGTGCTGTTCCTCTGTTGTTCTCATAATGTTCGCTTCCTTTTTAATAACTAATTGATTAATTAATTATAGTATAGCACAGAGCTACGGCAATTTCAACAATTAACTAAGAAAAAATCGCAAAATATTAAATTTTTATCGCATCTGTAGGGAACTTTACTGCTATAGCAGTACCCTTTTCCGAACTTTCTTCCACACGAACTTTACCATTGTGCAGTGCAACGATTTCCCACACCAAAGAAAGTCCCAATCCTACGCCGCCGTATTCTCTGCTTCGGGATTTATCCACACGAAAGAAGGGCTGAAAAATACTTTCTCTGTATTGTTCGGGGATGCCGTAGCCGGTATCCGCAACCGTAATAACAAGCTGATTGTCTTTGTGCGTTACGGTAATATTCACTGTACCGTCAAAACGGTTGTAGCGTATAGCGTTTTCGGTCAGATTATATAACAAACGATAAATCAGCGTGTCACTGCCTGTCATAACAGCATCGCCCGTGCTTTCAAGTGTAATGTTGTTTTTCTCTGCAAGGGGCGCAAGGTCAGTGAAAATCTCTTCTACCATAGGACCTATCTCTATGCGGTCGGCACACGATACTGTGCGAAGCTCACTCATTTCCAACAGGGTTTTTGTCATTTGTGTCATTCGTTCGGTCTGCTCACGCAACAATCGGAGGAACTCCGCCGTTTCAGGCAATGCCTCGGGATGCTCTGCCGAAAAAAGTTCAAGCTGTGCCTGCATAAGCGAAAGCGGCGTACGCAACTCGTGCGCGGCGTTTCCCGTGAACTGTCGTTGAGCGGTAAATCCCTCATCAAGACGGTCAAGCATCCGATTGAACGACTTGACAAACTGTCTCAGTTCAGGCGGAACTTCTTCGGTTATCTTCATATCCATCAAATTGTTAGGTTGAACCTTTTCAACCCGAGCGGTAAAAGTACGCAGAGGCTTAAGTGCATGCCCGCTTAAAAAATACGCAAGCACACCGCCTAACAATGTTGCCGCCGCCGTAATATACCAATTGGTAGCGATAAAGGATTCCTGTGCTCCGTTGATTACAATAGTCAATTCACGATCAAGCTTTTCGTGTTCGGGATCGAAAAAGTCAGGTTCTCCTTTGTCCGTATCACCGTAACCTGTAACATAAGAGCCTATGGAATCCATGTAATGACTGCCGGAATAACCGATAAGAACATTCATAAAAATGCAGGTGGCTCCGATAAGAAGTGCAGTCATCAGAGTTATGCGCCATTGCAAGGATAGCTTTTTCATACTTTTTCTTCCTCCATAACATATCCTTCACCAATGCGATTGCGAATCGGGTCATAGCCGAGTGCCGCACGCAGTTTCTTTCGTAATGCAGAAATATGTACTCTTATTGAATTGCTGAAATTGTCAACACTGTTATCCCAAACATGGTCGAGCAGTTCTTCCTGACTGACGGGGCGACCTTGATTAAGAAGTAAATATTCAAGTATTCCGATTTCTTTTCGGGTAAGTGACAGCTCCTGACCGTCAGCAACGGCAACACGGGCTTTGGTGTCAAAAGCAACCTTTCCACAGTTCAAAACAACATTGTTTTGTGTAAATTGCCTGCGAGTCAGACTGCGTATTCGTGCCTCAAGCTCCTCCAAATGAAAAGGCTTTGTCAGGTAATCGTTTGCTCCGGCATCCAGCCCCTCCACCTTATCGGCAACCTCACAGCGTGCCGAAAGAATTAACACTCCGGTATCTCTGTCGGTTTGTCGCAGAGTTCGCAGTACCGTCATCCCGTCTGCACCGGGTAAATTCAGATCAAGTAAAACAAGATCGTACTTTTCCATTCCGAGCAACTCATTTGCTTTGTTTCCGTCATAGCAAAAATCAACGCTGTATGCCAGTCGTTTAAGGCTGCGAACAATTGTCTCGCACAGCGCACGCTCGTCTTCAATTACTAAAATACGCATAGAAACTCTCCTTGTTATGTTTTAATATTTCTTTGATAATTTAATTATATCGCTAAGGCATAAAGTTTTTGTTAAATTTTCGTTCTTAACAGAGATTTTACATCCTCTGTGCTACAATGAAAGCACAAAAGAAAGGGGTGACCGAATTGACTCGAAAGAAAAAAGCCGTATTTCAGATCGTACTGATTATCTGCGGAATTACGATGCTGTGTTACGGAGCTCTGCGCGGAGAGGCAGAAACCGTGTTAAGCAAGGCAATCCGGCTATGTTTGGAGTGTGTGGGAATTGGATAACAAAGAACCGAAGAAAAAAAGAGGCGGTGTATCGCAGTTCCTCTCACGCTTTCGATGGCTTATTCAAGCAGGAGCAACTTTGCTGAGTAATATTCATCTGCCGAATTTTTTTAAGGGCGGAATTTATCAAGGCAAAGGAAAGGCTGTTTGTGTGCCCGGACTGAATTGCTATTCCTGCCCGGCGGCATCGGGAGCCTGCCCAATCGGCTCGTTTCAGGCAGTGGTGGGTTCGTCAAAATTCAGTTTTTCATATTATATCACAGGATTCCTCATATTGATAGGGGTTCTGCTCGGGCGGTTTATCTGCGGTTTTTTGTGTCCGTTCGGATGGCTTCAGGAACTGTTACATAAGGTGCCGACAAAAAAGCTTCCCACTAAAAAGCTGAAACCGCTGACATACATAAAATATGCAGTTTTGCTTTTTGCTGTATGTTTACTGCCGATGCTCATTACAAACGATGCGGATATGGGAGATCCTTTTTTCTGTAAGTATCTTTGTCCTCAAGGGGTACTCGAGGGGGCAATCCCTCTTTCCGCTGTCGATTCGGGAATCCGTGCCGCACTTGGTACGCTCTTTTCGTGGAAGCTGGGCATATTGATCGCAGTAATCGTACTGAGTGTGCTTTTCTACAGACCGTTCTGTAAGTGGCTGTGTCCTCTCGGTGCATTTTATGCATTGCTTAACAAGGTGTCACTTTTCGGAATGAAAGTAGACAAACACAAGTGCATTTCCTGTGGAAAATGTGCCAAAGCATGCAAGATGGATGTAGATGTAACCAAAACTCCCAACCATACCGAATGCATACGCTGCGGTAAGTGTATCCGTGCCTGTCCTGTCGAGGCGGTCAGCTTTTGCTACGGCTTTGGCAAAGGAAAAGAAAATGATTGTCCCGCTAAAAAAGCGGAAACAGCAAAACAAAAAATTGAAACAGAAATTAAAACAGAAATTAAAACAGGAATTGAAACAGAAAAGGAGTAAACACTATGAAAACGACTAAAATTTTAAGCTTACTGACTGCCCTGATGATGTTGTTAAGCTTTGCCGCCTGTGGCACAGCCAAAGGCAATACGACGAATACTACTGCAAATAAGAAAAGCGAAACGGCTATGCTGACAGCTGTGAATCCGAAAACAAAAGACGAGGCCGCCGACCTGCATCAAAAACTGATGGCACAGGAAAATGCTATTCTTTCCGAAAACAGCAAGCTTTGGGAAAAGGTATTTGCTTCAGCCGATAAAGGTATGGCGATGAATGAGGACGGCAAAAACTACGGCGATTTTCTTCTGAAAACAATTGACGGTATCAAGGATCAATTCAGTGCTGATGAGTTGAAACTGCTTAATAAAGGCGCCGAAGAGATTAAGGAAATTGAAGGAAAGCTGACAGTTTTGGAACAAAAATTTCCCGGATGCGGAGAAAAACCGTCTGATGGAGATATGAGCGTTCCGGCTGAAAACGGTAAGCCCGTCGAAAAGGATAATCTGATGAAATTCCCGACATTTGACGGCAAGGATCTTGACGGAAATGAAGTTAAGAGCAGTACGCTTTTTGCAAAAAATACCGTTACCGTAGTAAACTTCTGGTTTACCACCTGCAATCCCTGCGTGGAAGAACTTGCCGACCTGGAAGCTCTGAACAAACAGCTTGCAAAAAAAGGCGGAGCAGTAGTAGGAATCAATTCATTTACACTTGACGGTGACAAAACGGCTATCTCTGACGCAAAGAATATTCTGGCAAAAAAGGGTGTGACCTACAAAAACATTTGGTTTGATTCAAAAAGTAAAGCCGGAGAATTCACATCCGGATTGTACTCCTACCCCACAACTTATGTTGTCGATAAAAACGGTAATATTGTGGGAGAGCCGATTGTCGGTTCAATAACCTCCGAAAAGCAGTCCGAAAAGCTGCAAAAGTTGATTGATCAGGCAATTGCAAACAGCAAAAACTGATGTGTGCCTGTCCCGACAAAGTATCAATAATGCATATTTTCAGGTTCTGTAAATTTTACATATGGATTCCAACAAATATGCCAATAATTAAGCCCATATAATTTTTCGTACAACAAAACCTCCTGCAACGGATTTTACTCTGTGCAGGAGGTTTATTCTTATTCCGATATATTTTATTTCATCATTATATCTGTATAAAAATTTTACATAGCTGTAAAGCTGTTTATCACCACAATAAATTTGTATTCTGTTCAAGCATTAAAAAAGAGGCTCTTTCGAGCCTCCTTACAGCAGTTGTTCTACCCTATTTTATTGTAGAGTTTGTTGCTGTCAAAATGCAAATATCAAAACTGCCGATGCGAGAAAAAGTGCAAAGGTAATCGGTTGAATTTTTATGTATTTTTCAACTTTTGCAATTCGTTCTTCCGAAAAAGCATTTGATTGTACTGCTTTTTTGTAATCTCGATAAGACATTACAAACATAAAGATTGAAACAATTATAAATGCAGTATAAAACACATATAAATAACTCTCCAAAAGCGAACCAAAATATTTTGTAATCAAAGAAAATGAAAAGCAAGCTGTCTGGAAAATCGGAACTAAAATACTTCCTTGAATTATTCCGTCACATTTATCCTCAGGTTTGTCATCCTCTTCATTCGGCAGAAAATAATCCTCTGCAAGGCTTGAATTAATATGAACCCTCTTACGGTAGAGTTTTAATAAAGCTGCAATTAACAGCAATAAAAACATTGCTAAATTACTGTAAATATAGATTGAAAATTCAATATCGTGAAAGACATAAACTAAATCTGAGTCGCTATACATAGTTAAAGCATAAAAATAAGCATTAACTATAACTACCCAAGCATATATTCTTTTAACCTTTTTGAAAAGTATGTATATTGTTGCAAAGTGCATTGCAAACAGCAAAAGCAACAAAGATATAAACACAATCAAATCATACGGATTGTGTGTTTTAAAAAAATTCATAAAAGGATAAAAATTCAAATACAACGCAGTTGTGGGAAACATAGTTAAATCCGAAGTAATTATGCAATAACCAATGTTCACAAACAGCAATAATATAAATAAGCTTTGTAAGCCTACGACAATTGAATAATAAATTTTCTTTGCTTTCATTTAAAACATCCTATCTGTTATTTTACTTTTCATATTTGAGTATATCAAAAAGAATTCAAACGAAATCAATAATGTGTATGTTGATATCATGGCTGATGAGATTAATTAACAAAGAAATTTTTTGGTCAATTCGGTTTTTCCGAATACTATTGACGAAAAAATCACAATGTCGGCAGCAAAAGGCTTTGCTGTAATAACTGCTCATATTAAATTCTTATTGAATGTATTAGATTGATTTTTAGTGATTAAGTGTGTATAATGTACATTGGGAGGTATCTATGGGAAAACAAAATTATTTTTTCAGCGGAATTACGGATATACTGATTCTTGCCATTTTGTGTGAGCATGACAGTTATGTGTATGAAATTGTAAAATTCATAAAAGAAAAATCAAACGGATGCCTGTCCATATCTCAGAACACCGTTTACGCAGTCACCTACAAGCTTGTTAACGAAGGAAAAATCAGCGAATATTCAAAGCTTGTCGGCAAAAAGCGCACACGAATTTATTATCATATTGAGGACGAAGGTCGGGCATATTATGAAAACCTTTTGGAGAGTTTTCATAATGCTTACAGCGGTGTAGAGAGTATTTTAAATATTTTAAAAGAGGACAAGGGCAATGAACAATAACGGGGATTCCCTATGTTTTCAATAAAATAAGGACAGGCAAATACATCAAAAGACTTATTGCGGTTGTACTTATTCTTGCACTCATATCAACTGTTACATACTACATTGTTTTGCATGAAGACCATCAGATTACAAAAAGACAGGAAGCTGTTATAGCCGAAGATGTAATCGAATAGTATAAATTCCGTTCGGATTTTTTAAAAATTTACAGACCGATTTCAAATTTGATTTTGAAGTCGGTCTTTTTTTTGTATATACGCTTCTTACGCAATGAAAATACATATTCTGGTTGTATTGTATCAATAGACATTGTAAAAAGCAATACTTATTAATATTTTCTTTATCTAAAAGTCATATATTCATATCTGCCAATGCTTGAATAACCATACGCAAACATAGCGAACAATATAAATACTGACCAAAATTTCAAAAATTTTATAGCCGTATCATATTTCGATGTTGTGTACATTTTGTTTAAGTCATCTAAATAAGCAACTATATTATTAATTAGAATAGATAATGATGCACCGCCCCATGATGCTACTATTGAAATATGTACACCCGCTAAATTAAATGTCAAAAGCAGCAACACACCATTTATGACAAAGAATAGTGCAATCAGTTTTGTAAGCGTATCAGAACGAAGGCTCTCATAGAATCGCCAATCTTTCGATTTATAATAATTATTAGCATAAAAGCACAAACACAATATTCCGCTTAATATAAATATCACAGTATTTACCGTGTTATCAGAACTATCAATCAGTTTAAATAATGTGAGCAAGAATATAGCAACTGTCAGTACAACATCAAAAGCAAAATATATCAAATATGACTTTACAATACGTTTGTTGCCGTTTAACTTTTTCGGATTAACTTTACTGTAATCTATAGTTTCAAAGTCTATTTTATTGTTTTCCGTCATGTCAAACACCTCATCTCGCCCATTCTCTTTTTTCAATTGGTTGGATACCAATATAATGACTAATTTTATCAATATCGGTTTTGGGATTATCTGTCAAAAGAATGAACTCAACCATAATCAAAAGAGAATGGCTTAACAGATTTCATATCATTAATTACAAACATGCCTATAGGCTTGTATTTGAGTATATTGAAACCTTTTATAATACCGTTAGGATTCACAGCCACTGCGACTATATGTCTCCTAATGATTTTGAAAAATTGTTTGAGAGGGTATCTTCTCTGCCAGCAGCTTAGTTGGCAGAACTTCTCATTTTATTTTGTGCTAAATCTTGACACAGGACCATATTATGTACGGTCAATAAATCATACCGATAATAATATCGTTCATAATGTTGCTTACAAAACTAATTTTAAGAATCGGAATAAACAACAAATACGGTACATTGCACAATGAAACAATGTGAAGTAATTTGCTTTTCTGTTTTTCGGGAACATTCAGATTTTTATACACAACGGTCTGATTAAACAGATATATAAATGCGTAGGCTGTGAGAATTTCAAAAAATGCAACGATTATTCCGCCGTAATGTCCTGAACCAGTTATCGTCAGATTTCCGATAAAGCCAAGTAGAATACTGTCCGCAATTTTCTTGAAAATATTATCAAAATTAAATACGCATAAGCACATCACCGTCCATATGAGTGAAAACAGAAAAAATGAAATCAATATGCCAAGCTCGGAAAATACGCTTGATTTTAATATAAATCGTTTTTAATCGGTGAATTTTCGCACTTTGACTGCATATATGGCAGAGTTTGTAATGAGCAGGCGAATAAAGCTTACTGCCAACAATGCAATGAAAAAAAGTATCAAATACAGCATTTCCATACAATCACCTCGAATCGTTTATAACGCATTACTTTTCTTTTGTAACTTCATCCAGACCGATAAAGTACATACCTTTTCTTTTAGATTTTTCAAGATGAATCTTTTCGGAATCAACAATCAAATCCGTGTAGAGGTTATTGTCAGTTTCAATAAAGCAGAATATTCTGAATTTGCCGAAAGTTACGGTTTTGTCGGCTTTATGTGCAGAATCGGAATATGCGAGAATATCTGTTTCACGATTTGGTACTGCCACAAAAAGAACCTGTTCTCCTGTCTTTTTATCTCTGATTTTGTAACTTCTGATAAATGTGTAATCTTTTGAAAATGAACCGTTGTTAATTTCAATTTGTTCATACACATCAAAATCAGCATTCCTGTTAATCATAGAAACCCTACCGTTTCGCTTTGTATAAACTGCCGGTGTGATTATTTTCGTTTCCTCATCAATCATTAAAACAAATTTGCTGTTTGGTAAATCTATTAAGGTATCATAGACAAAATGTTTAATAGTAGTAAATCTCTTTTTAGAAATTGATACTTCCGATTTAATAGATTTATAATAAAGTGAATTAATAAACTCTTTTAACAAGAAACACAAAAGTAAATACAATCCATACGGGATAAGAAATGTAAAATCTAAAAGAGAACCATTAACATGATTAACACTTACGCTAAAAACAATAACTTCCATATAATCACAACCTACCATTCAGCATGCAACTTTCAAAAGAATTATCTTTATTGAGCAACAACACATTTTCGGCAAAATGTAATAACAAACCTGTTTCGGTCGTCATTGGAAATGAACAACCGTAGTTCTTGTTATCGTCATTTTGAAAACCGAATTTCAGCACGAACTTATAGTGTCCGAGATTATCGTATTCAGCAAGCCCTATTGAGAAAAATGACTCCGCACACAAATCAGTATCGCCTATTTCCCAGTAAAATTCACTATGGTGCTTATCAATCAAATTTTTGATTGATTCCGACAAAGCAATTATGTTTTCTTTTGTGACATATACTTTTGTTTCAGCACTAATATTTTTGGCTAATGCCTTTACAATAATTTGATAAAAATCAGCATCTTCCCATATTTTTTCAAATAACAAATTATTCATTTTTCCATATCACTTGTTCATTAAGCTTGAAAGTAATTTTTCATACTTTGCATTGATTGTAATTTGCGTTGCGGTATTGAATACAAACGAAGTTACTCCGTCATCACAACCGTAATCGTCTATCTGTCTGACGGTGCAGATTCCGTTTTCCAGCGACAATGGTAATCCCGTGATATTCTCATTACCGCTGTGCAGCAATTCTATACTTACTATGAAGTTTTTAATTATTGCGGATTTTATTGCGGAATCAAATACAGCGTTACCGTCAATTTCAACGCTGTCTTCAAAAGTATCCGTTTCAATCAGTTTCTCCATTTTTTGATTATACTTTGAATCATACTCGATTCTGAAGAAATCAGATACTATTTTTACAATTACACCGTCACAAGTTCCGTCTGTATTGTACATTTGAATTGCAACCTCATCTTCGTTAAGTGCAATAATCTTGCCGTAAATAAACTTGTCACATTCATCATCTGTATAAAAACTGCAATTTTTATTGCTTTGAAAAGCTTTTAATAATTCCGAATACATCGTATCACCTCATGTATTTTTCAGCTTTGTTTGATTTATCTTTATATTGTCTTTCATTTTATCTGTTTCAATTTTCAGTACATTGACATTGTCAGATAAAATTGCATTTTTAAGATTTTTAAAATATGATATGTCTGTTTCATATTCCCTGATTCCGTCATAATTGACATGTGCGGAATTTTTTAAATCATTCATTCAGCCGATTGATATGTGATTAAATTTGCTGTAATCAATTCCTGTGCTTTTCAAATTATCAAATTTAGAATATTTGAAATTGTTATTGCAATCGACCAGAATAATGGTATCATTGTTTAACAACTCCATTATAACATAATCATTCGAAGAATAACAATTCTTAATTTTATCAGCAAGAAGTTCTTTTGAACCATTCAGAACACCCTCACCTTCTATCATTCCGCTTGCGTCAACCATATTTTTATCAATGACTTTAACACAATCCTTTTCGCCATCAGCAAGGTTGTGCCAAACAAGAAGCGTATCGTTTATTTTGACTGCATATCCATCACGGTTAACCGAAAAATGTTCTCCTACTTTAAGATTTTTATAAGATTCATAATCATCAATCGAAGGATCACAGGCGGATAATAAAAAAAGGATACATAAAGTACTCACTATTGTACAAACAACTTTTTTAAACACAAAAGCACTCCCTCCATTTTCAATATATTTTAGTATCTTTTTGACAAACACTAAAAATTCTCTTCATAATATTTTAAGAATTCATCAGCCTGTCCGTCCGGATTTACCGATTTTATGTATTTTGTAACATAGTATGTATACTCGTAATCATGGATAAGTATCGGAACATCTGCAATGATTTCAGCGACTTCGTTGTCTGATCTTAAATTCAAAATAATATCGGAAATCAGGGTATATAATTCTTTACAACCGTTTGGTCCGTTGCCGATATAATTCAGCTCATCATCATAATCTTGTTCATCGTCCTCGTAACCGATATTATCAACATCGTTTTCAGCATACCAATCAACCAATAATTTTGCACTTTTATCGTCAGCAATCAGGTATATTTCATCATTGCAGCCCCAAAAAGCCATATTCCACTTTTCCTCTTCGTCGTTGCAATCTTCAATATCACTAAGCGTATTACTGAATATGCTGACATTGGGGAAATTCTCAATATTATCGTACACATTACATTCATTAAAATTGATGAATATTGAAATTACATATGTATCTTTTGCAATTGATTTTAAATAATTTTTTATTTCGTTGTATAAATATTCTTTTAGCATAATTTATTTTC
>OOCV01000852.1_pt1 | contig 15279 bp, 10 predicted proteins | sample 1671061 | NCBI WGS metagenome assembly OOCV01 (sample SAMN06348118, study PRJEB24527) | human gut metagenome | biome: human gut; feature: ankylosing spondylitis patient; material: feces | host: Homo sapiens | place: China | collected 2015-10
AAGTGATAACTGTGTTAGCTACTGTCTGGCCTAAGATGTTAGTGATAACAACTTTCTTGCCTTCAGCACCAACTACCTGAACGTTTCCGTTACCAGCAATCACTGTTACTTCTGAAGTTGTAATAGTTTCGTTATCTGTAGCCAACTGATCGTTTTCTTTATTCTCAACATTGAAAACCAAAGCACCATCACCACCAGTCTTAGCATTAGCGAATGTAGATTTATCATCTGTCAAAACTACACAACCATTCTGAATCTTCAGCCATGCAGCTTTTTCTGTAGGAGCGATAGATTCATTAACGGTAGTTGCAGAATTCGGCCAAATGTTCGATTCGAACAAGAATGAGTTTTCAGGACCTTCTTCTGTTACATTGTTAGCCTTTTCAGGATGTACATAACGGAATGACCATACGTAGTTCTTATGAACATCTTCAGTCAACAGATTCTTGATAGCAGGCAGACCCTTAGCCACAACAGAATCATTATAAGCTTGCAGAGTTGCAAAGTTTACTTTGTCGTTAGCCACGCTTCTATATTGAGCCGGCAAGATCCACAATGTATCAGCAACACGGATACCTTCAACGAAACCAACGCGAGTATAACCACCAGCTACGTCTGCATACGGTTTGTCTTGACCATAAACTGCAACAGAATCCTGGAAGCTTACCATATATTTAGCTCTTTCGAATCCAGGGATAGCCGGATGAGCATGCTTACAAGCCATAGGATCGTCTGTAATCTGTCCGTCAGGTGTAATATGCGGACCATCTTCAGTACAAGGAGTTCCTTCGATACCTGCAAAATCATTATGAGCAACAGAAATCAGGTACTGAGGTTTGATATAGCCACGTCCACGAACTACCCAAGTTGTATCAATCTGGAATGCCAAGCCTGTTGCTTTGTCTGCAGTCCACATACCAACATAGTTAACGAATTCGTCTGTCAAGCCACCTTCCTTATTATTTTCGTCCATCAGATATTCATGACGTACGTTTTCATAGAATCTCAAAGTATCACGGCCATCAGCTTCACCAAGATTTGCATTATTGAAACGACGATACAACGGAGTCTTATCAGGATTGATTGCAAATGCAGAAGTTCTGGTTTCTTCCAGTGGTTGTACCTTAACTGTTGCATCCAGAATATCATCCGTTACACCAGCTTTAACATTTGAAATTGCATCACTATTAGCCTTCACAATTGCATAATAGCATTCACCTTCATAATGGTTATTTTCTTTCAAGAAGAAATAATCGATAGGATCAGCGTAAGCTGACATTGCATACTTGTCTTCCTTAGCTTCGTCCATATAAGCATCTTTCAATGAGATTGCATATTCTGTTCTACGCAACTGTTTGATGCCAACACGTTTTGCAACATCCGCCGTTACTGTATAACCATAATCAGCAATTTCGTCTTCAATCAGACGGAATGCATCTTTACCGTTCAATACATTCAGCAAAGAATCTTTACCAGCACCCTTAGCTAAATACTTGCTGTTTTCGCCTGTTGCATACGGATGCAGATATTTGAATGTATATTCATCCAATAAGAACTTAGCGTCCGGGATATTCTTATAACCTAACAGTGAATCCTGATAAGCTTCAGCGATCAAAGCTGCATTACCCTTAACACCTTCGGCATCTTTTACTTGTACAAAGATCAAAGAGTCCGTTGCCTTGATATCAATATCAGTAGCAGCAGAAGTATACATATATTTAGCACCTTCATTCAACATCAGTTGAGCTGTAGCAGACAATTCGGTTGCGAACTCACGGTTTGTGATAGTAACAGGAGAATAAGCCTTTACCTTATCAGCCGTGTTCTTTTTCAACACAACCCACTGATAAGCCGGCATATGAGCTGTCAACTGTTCGTCAGCCTTTACTGTTACCCAAGTAGCTTTGTCACCATTTACATGGATCGGAGAAGCCAAATATTGCCCCTTCTGATTCATGATGAAATACAAACCATCCTCAACAGAAGTACGACCGTTGTAAACGGCTTCACAACCTTTATAACCCAAAGAAATATCAGTTTCCTTCTTGTCATAGATAGTTACAATACGTACTTTATCTTTGATCAAATCCTGAACAGTTACAAAGTTGTTCTCACCTTTCACTCCAGCAGCTGTAGGAAGCACTGTTGCATCAACATCAGCAACCCAATCAGAACCATTAGCAGCATTTTTCGGATCATAATCCATTGCAGATTTAACCTGGATTACCAAGCTATCTTTTGAAGGATAGTAAGAGAATGCGAACTTATACTGATCTGAAAGACCTGTTACTTTGGAAATAGAGTCTGCAGCAGAAGTCGGCTTTGTAGCAGCAGTACTTGCCTGACGTTTAGCATAGCTCAGATCAGACCACTTGAATGCACGGAATCTCTCACCGCTTTCGTTAACGATAGCAGTATCAACACGCAGATAAGAACTATCTGCCGTCAACACAAATACATAATCATTATTACCAGAAATAGCTTCAGCCAAGAATTTGCCAGCATTCTTTCCATTGAACGGGTTGGCGACAGCAACCTTTTCGCCCTGTTCATCCGGTGTAAATGTCAAAGCAACCCCCTTATCCGCAGCTTGCAACCCCAAAATTGTATTGATTTCAGGAGCCTGCAAACGAATCATATCGGCTTCTTGAAGAATAAACGTCGTTAATTCAGTACCAGTAGCTGCATCTTTATAAGCATCAGCTGCACCTAACTTCTTCACTTGAATATTTGTTCCGTCAGCAACCAAACCGATTACAGAGTCAGCTTTAAAATAAGAATACAATGTCTTACCTTTTTGTTCTGCAGCCGGAATAGATGTATACTGGTTCAAGTATGCCCAACCAGAGATTTCACCACCGACACGAGTAGAATCATTTGCCGTTTCTACGTCCGTATAAGAAGGCGTTTTTTCAGCCAAACCTTCCAACAGAGTACCAGCATACTGGATATCCAGACGCTGACCGGTAGCTTTGTTTGTAAAATCAAAGATAGGAGCTTTACCGTAACCTTCTTCAGTTACTTCAACACACCACAATGTACTTGCTAAATTTGCAGATTCAGTAGTTGCTTCCAATTTCAAAGCACCTTCCGGAGTCATCGCTAACACTCCACCAGCAGCTTTCAATTGATACAAGCCATTACCCGTTTTCTGCAAAGATGTTACAGGATTCCCTGCATTAGCAGACATCGCACCTAACAATGCAACCCCTGCCAAAAGAGTAGAAAACTTTTTGTTCATAATCAAATAATTTAATATTAATACTAAAGTGTAAATAAATCAATCAAATAACACGTACGTCTTCTAAATCTTATAATCAAATACCATTGCGTACGATTTTCTCTTGGCAAAAATACGCATAACTTTTAAACCGACAATCCTTTTCCTTAATATTTTTTCCTTTTCTATATTCTTTCTTATCAACAAGATAAGCTATCCTGTACGAAAATGCTTATTTACGAGACAAACTCTGATATTTATAGAGGAACTACCCCAAAGCCCTACATATCTGAAATTAATGTACATGCGTACATTAAATATATAAACAAAATCGATCTCTACATGATATAACGGAAACAACTGTCATTCCTGTATATTATGTCACCAATCCTCACACAAGAAACATGATGCTATAACGGTTGTTTCTAATTTACCATTGAAGTTCACATATTGGCAGATATGAATCATTTCAGCTTCACCCACCCTTGAAACCTTTTGATTATCATATCACACAAGGGTGAAGACAGACATCCGGACTGCCTTCACCTCAAAAATTTGCCTTCACCCTGTCTCGTCCTGATTTGGGTTGGCCATGCCTCCCCGGTTTCACATCCACATATTTAAGTAAAAAAACAAGGAGGCTACAATATCAATTAATCAACAAATACACAGGTATTAACAGCGTTACTACCACTTCTTACCTTTTTGCCCTTAATCGAAAAGGTTTTTGACCAGTGTCGAAAGGGCTTTTGACCAAGGGCGAAAAGGTTTTCGACTAAAGGCAAAAGGTCTATGAGCAGGCTGTTTGACAACAGTAGCATGGCGATTGTCACTTAAATAGAACCTTCCGGAGCCGACTTGATCTCTGGTGAAGGCAGTTTGGTTCAGTTCTCAGAACCGAGCCTTCTGCGTACAAATAATAAGAGATTGAGAAATGAACACCCCTTACAAAGACAAAACTATTTCTTCGCTTAAGCCGGTACACTTTACTATGGTAGCAACGTCTACACCCGTATCTTTCATCCTCGAAGCGACTTGACGCATGCCTTCGGCAAGACCTTCGGCTTTTCCTTCCGCTTTTCCCTCTATTCTCCCTTCTAATTTGGCCGTGTCGATCACATCGTTCTGGATCATGATAGCGTCGAGATGGCGGTCGTAGATAAGGCGTTCCTGAGGGGACATGGAGTAGTATTTCAACTTCTCGCGGGCTTCCTTCAGACCCGGTGCAGTCGTATCGGGACGGATCGTGCCGTCTTTCAGGTATTCGATCCATTCGTCCAAAGGGGTGAGTGCCACTTTGTCGAACTCGTTTACACGGACCAGGATATATTCGGGGAAGATTTCAGCGGGAAGATGCGAGACGATCACATCACGTTCACGCGTGTTGACACGCAGATGGTCACCCGTATGTACACCGACGAAATGATTTTGGCCGTGATAGATATAGTCTGTCCCGATACCAATATCGAAATAAAGGATGCTGATGGAGTAGACTTTCTTGATTTTCCCATACCCTTCGCCAATCGAGATATGTTCGGTGATGGCTTTGGCTACGCCGTAGAGGATGCGTTCCAAATAATGCAGTTCGCGTGTGTTCTGGATTTCGACGAGGATGATTTCGCCTTTACTGTTCAAGGCTTTGATGTCGACGCGGTTGAACTTGTCGTCGGCGCTTTCCTGGTTGCCTTCGCTTTCGAGGATTTCGACGATCTTGATTTCTTCGTTCAGCATGACGGTCAGGAAACCGTCGAGCACATCGAAATTGGCCTTCTGGCGCAACAGACGCTTAATGGCCCAATCGAAGCGAATATACCTGTCCTGCAACTTTTTTCTTTCCATCTCTTCCATGATTTTCAGATCCGACCCTTCCTTTTTCATAGTTACTGTTTTATTAGTTCATCCACAAATATACATATTATTTATGAATGGGCAACGAACCGCAATCTTTTTGTAATATCTTATCTTTCAATGATTATCGGGTAAGCCATTTCTTCCCCAGATAGTGGACAGGATACCAGGCGGCAAGGAAGCCGATGGAAAGGACGGTTATAAAGACAATAAGGATATCACCGGCTTCGACACGGACCGGATAGGCATCGATAATAAAGGAGCCGGCTGCCTGACCTAATTTGATAATACCCAACTCCTGTTGCAACAAACAAAGGGCCAATCCGATAACGATACCGATCAAAGCGCCGAGCCCGGAAATCATCCAACCCTCGAAAAGGAAAATACGACGAATCAGACGGTCGTCCGCACCCATATTCCGCAACGTACGGACATCCTCTTTCTTTTCTATCATCAGCATGGAAAGCGAACCGATCACATTAAACAGAGCCAGGATCAGAATGAAACACAGGATCAGAAAGATCATCCACTTCTCCCCCTGCATCATCCGGAAAGAGGCTTCCTGCTGTTCATAGCGGTCCTTGACCGAGAAATCATCACCTAAGAGTGATTTTATACGGCTTTTGACCGAATTGATGTCTGCACCGGGAACCAATGACAACTCTATCGCCGAGACTTCCTTTTCATAATCGAACAAAGAGCGGACCATCGGCAAAGGCAGCAGGACGAAATTCTCGTCATACATCTGCTGGTTAGTGGCATATACGCCGCCGACAAAAGCATATTCCAAATTCAAGGAGGCGACAGGGTTGGCGAGATTGACTTTCTCATTCCTCTTGGGAGCGTAAATTTCCAAAGGATCGGCATAATTAGGGCGCACCCCCAAAGAAAAAGCCGTTCCGACACCCAAGTTGGCGTAATTGGCCACTTCGTCGGACAGGACAAAGGAACCATCCCGGCTATCGACTAAAATGCTGTCTATCCGCGTCAGCCGCCCGAAAGTATCGTCTACGCCTTTCACCGTAGCGGTAATCTGGCGATCCCGATAGCGGTCCTGCGCATTGTCCTGGAGCACTTCGCAAAACAAGGCGACCTCAGGCAACTCCTTCACTTCCCGGACAGCCGGAAGAGTCGGATCGAACACCTTTCCATGTACAGGCAGAATCTTCAACTCCGGATCGAAATTGCCGAGCATCGAAGAAACCAGCCCGACAAACCCGTTCAATACAGACAGCGCACACACCAAGGCCATTGTAGCGACCACCACCCCACAGACAGACACCATCGAAATTATATTGATGGCATTGTGGGATTTCTTCGAGAAAAGGTAACGCCGGGCTATATAAAACGGGAAGTTCAACGCGGTATTCTTTTACTTTTTCAACAGATTATCAATATTTTCGATATAATCCAGGGAATCGTCGATAAAGAATGTCAGTTCAGGAATCTTGCGGACCTGTTTCCGGATGCGCTGTCCGAGATCAAAGCGGATGGCTTTCGTATTCGCCCGGATATTCTCAAGCATTTCCTTCGACTTGTCGGACGGGAAGATACTCAGGTAAGCACGTGCCACACTCAAATCGGGGCTTACACGTACCACACTGACAGAGATCAGGATACCATGCATAGCCTGTGTCTGTTTCTGAAAGATATCACTCAACTCCTTTTGCAGGAGACGCTCTATTTTACTTAATCTTGTACTTTCCATAATTTCTTGCTTTTTTATTTTTTCCAGATCATCGTGAGGCCGTCACGCAAAGGTAAGATAACTTTTTCAATACGCGGGTCTTCTTTGATTTTATCATTAAAACTAAGAATACCGAGTGTTTGTTTATCCTTAGGATGCTCCTCCACCACATGACCGTCCCACAACGTGTTGTCGGCAAGAATCAATCCGCCGGCACGCACCATCGGGAAAACAAGGTCGAAATATTCCGAATACAACCGCTTGTCGGCATCGATAAAAACAAGGTCGAAGGTTTCACCGAGTGCCGGGATAATATTGAGGGCATCGCCGAAATGCACCCGTATCTTATCCTGATGGGGCGACTGTTTCAGGTATTTCATGATGAAGTCTTCCATTTCGTCGTTGATCTCAAGCGTATGGATCAAAGCCCCTTCTTCCAGCCCTTCCGCCATACAAAGAGTAGCATATCCTGTATAAGTACCGATCTCAAGCACACGGCAGGGACGAAGCATCCGGCAAAACATCTTCAATATCCGCCCTTGCAGATGCCCCGACAGCATTCGCGGACGAAGCAGGTTCACATTCGCATCCCGGTTCAGGGCCGAGAGCAGTGCACCTTCTTCGTCACTATGGGAAAGGATATATTCGTCTATTGTCATCTTCATGATTTATGATTTATGATTTATGATTTGCTTGCTGGGATATTAATCATAAACCATAAATCTTTGTTTATTCCTTAAACGTCGGCAACTGATAATTACTTCCGGCGTCCAATACCTTCCCTACATTATTAATTTCAAGGAAGCTCGTACCGCCACCTTCACCGAAACTGCCGCTCAGGTAAGCCACCATGTCGTTACGGGTGATGCGTCCGCTTTTGATCAGCTCGTTCAGCGCATCATAGAAATAGCCGCGGCGACTGTCGTTATAAGGCTGGTGAACAGCCCAGACACCGTAAGAAAGGGACAGCATACGCATGACACGGGGATTGTAGCAGATCGAGAACACGGTGGAAGTACCGCGGAATGCAGCCAGGTAACGAGCTGTTCGGCCGGTATAGCTATCTGTAATAATAGCTTTTACATGCAGTTTGGAAGATGATTTCACAGCCTGCTTTGCAAGGAAAGACGTAACATCCAAGTCGTTACCCTCGATAGGGACACGGATATCATTGGCTGCAAGTTTCGTCTTTTCTGCTTCACGGGCTACCTTCGTCATCGTCTGGACAGCTTCGACAGGGTATTTTCCGTAGGCTGTTTCACCGCTCAACATCAAGGCATCCGTGCGGTAATAGATCGCATTGGCGATATCCGTCACTTCGGCACGCGTAGGACGCGGGTTGCTGATCATGGAGTGAAGCATTTGGGTAGCCACGATAACCGGTTTCTTTACTTCCACGCATTTACGGATCAACACACGCTGGATACCCGGAATCTTTTCGGCTGGCACTTCGATACCCAGGTCACCACGGGCAATCATGATACCGTAGGCTACTTCGAGGATCTCGTCGATGTTGTCGACACCCTCTTGGTTTTCGATCTTCGCAATGATCTTGATCGGGCTGTTATGTTCGTCCAGAATGCGCTGGATATCCATTACATCCTGCTTGTTTCGGACAAATGAGTGAGCGATAAAATCCAGATCGTTTTCAATCGCCCACAGGATATTTTTACGGTCTTTCTCTGTCAAGGAAGGCAGATTGATACGTACACCCGGCACGTTCACGCTCTTACGGCTTCCCAAGGTCGCGTCGTTCTCCACTTCGCAAACCAGAAAATCGTCTTTCTTATCGATTACTTTCAGTTCCAAATCCCCGTCATCGATCAGGATATCGCTGCCGACGGTCAGGTCATTGACAAAATTCCGGTATGAGACACAAATACAATCATGCGAAGTCTCCCCTTCCGGGTTTCCCACGATCTTAACCATTTCCCCGGTCTTGAACTCGATGGGAGCCTGCGCAGCAGTCGTACGCACTTCCGGCCCTTTAGTATCCATCAAAATTCCGATACGGTTAGAAACCGTACGGACATTATTAACGACTCTGGTCAAACCTTCTTCCGCCATGTGAGCCGTATTGAGGCGCACGACATTCATTCCAGCCTTATATAACGCGTCGATAAACTCGACCTCACAACGCTGGTCGGAAACTGTAGCAACAATCTTCGTATGCTTTAACATATAACCCTTTTTTAAAATTGACAATTGACAATTGACAATTGACAATTTTAAAAACAGCCAATCCTCAACTCCAAGAGCCAAACCTTTATTAAACTTCTTTTTACCTAAACAAATTTCTATCTCTTCCTAATTGTCAATTATCCATTGCCAATTGAAGCACCGCTTCCACCGCCAAACGGTACGAATCCAGCCCGAACCCTAAGATCACCCCCTTGCAAGCGGCTGAAATCATGGACACATGACGGAAAGATTCACGGGCGTGTACGTTTGAAATATGTACCTCCACAACCGGAGTCGTTACAGCTTTTATTGCATCGTGGAGGGCAATGGATGTATGCGTATAAGCGCCTGCATTCATAATGATCCCGTCGTAATCGAAGCCGACTTCATGGATCTTGTTTATCATCTCACCTTCCACATTACTCTGAAAATAAGCAATCTCACATTGTGGATACTTGGCACGCAACTCACTCAGATAGCCTTCAAACGAAGCATTTCCGTACACTGTCGGTTCACGCTTGCCTAACAGATTAAGATTGGGGCCGTTGATAATCTGAATTTTCTTCATTTTGCCGTAATTTATTACCTTTGCCCTGTCTTTTACGGACAGGAAATATCCGGCAAAGATAGTAAAGATTTATGATTTATAATTTATGAATTATGAATTGGTGCTAAGTCATTAGGGTAAAATCCATTACATAAGCAGATTTTACCGGACGAACCTTCAGCTCCTCATACTTCCCCGTAAATCATAAATCATAATTCATAAATCACAATTCGTTTCATGCACCGAGAGAATGACAAAATAGAACGATACAAAACATACCTCCGTCTGGAAAAAGCGCTTTCGGCCAACTCTATAGACGCTTACCTGACGGATCTCGACAAACTGACAAACTTCGTCGAAAGCGAAGGCAAGAAGTATGCGGATGTCACATATGACGACCTGCAACAGTTTGTTGCCCGCCTACATGATATCGGCATCCACCCACGTTCACAGGCAAGGATCATTTCAGGGATCAAATCTTTCTACCGGTTCCTGTTCCTGGACGATTATATAACAACTGATCCGACCGAATTGTTAGAATCGCCCAAGATCGGACTGAAACTTCCTGAAGTCCTAACTGTCAACGAGATTAACAGCATCCTGGACACGATCGACCTGACATTGCCGGAGGGGCAACGGAACCGGGCGATGCTCGAAGTCTTGTATAGCTGCGGACTGCGCGTGTCGGAGTTGGTTTCACTACGCTTCACGGATGTTTATTTCGACGAAGGATTCATCAAGGTGGAAGGGAAAGGGAGCAAGCAACGCCTGGTCCCCATCTCGGAAACAGCTATCAAGGAGATCAAGAACTACCTGTATGACCGCAACCATGTCGCGGTGAAAAAGGGATTCGAAGACATCCTGTTCCTGAGCCGGCGAGGAACGGCTCTGTCGCGGATCATGGTTTTTCATATCATCAAGCAGCAAACAGAAATGGCCGGTATCAAAAAGAACGTGAGCCCGCATACGTTCCGCCATTCCTTCGCCACCCACCTGTTGGAAGGGGGAGCCAACCTGCTTGCTATCCAGGAGATGCTGGGACATGAAAAGATTACCACCACCGAAATCTATACGCATATCGACCGCCAGTTCCTGCGGAAAGAGATACTCGAACATCATCCACGTAGCAAGCCGCGGGATTAGAACAGCCGTTCCATGCGTTCGATCAGCTCATCGCCCAAAGCCCTTTTGACAACAATATGCTCTTTGACTGCCGTGACAAAGGGATTGCTCTCGAATGCACCGCGCACACCTTCGAAATCTTCCTGCTTCTCTTTATCCGAACCATCCACACCGAAACCGGTCATGAAAGTAAGGGAGAATTCTTTCTTCGCATCTTTATAAAGCAGATTATCCAATCCGATCACCGAGTCTTGCCAGCGGCGGACAAGATCGACGATCTGTGCTGCCGATATTGATGACAGGTTCACACCGTAATACTCCTCCAGCATATCATACGCCCATGTCCATTCCATATCATAATAATTGGAATGCATGGCTGCAAAGAACTCTTCTATCGCCTCAAGCGAAGTTATCTTGCCTTCTTCAACTTTCTCGATCAACCCGTCCAATTCTTCACGAGGAAGGATCAACCCGGAAAGATCCAGCCATTCCCCACGACCAGCTGAAGAAGTCGGTTTCAACTGTGACCAGACTTCTTCCATAGAACAGAAATCCGTTCCTTCCAGGCGCTTGATCAAGGAGTTCCCCAAGAATTTATTGATTGCCATACCATAAAGATTGAGGGCCGTACGCAAAGAGGAACCTTTGATACGAGTATTTTGATAATAATAGACTTCGGATGTCTCGCCCACCAACTCTTGCAGGTTCTTCAAGATTCCGACAGCTTTCATCATCTTGTAGATGGTATACGGACTCAGCAAGTTGTAGTTGATCATATCCAGCCGTTGCTGGTCGGTACGCTTATCACGCTTCGGCCATTTCTGCGCATCGCGGATCGTACCGACGCTACGCAGGTTTACACCGGGAACCAAGTAAGTCTCATCGTCTTTCTCTATCAGATAAGAAAAAGGCATGTCCGACGTATCGCTATGATGGTGATGGCGCCCCATTACCAGAGAGAAAGCCCCGACACGCGCAGGCCACAGGATATAGGAGTCACTGGTCGTCTTGGAACCTCTCTCCACAATACCCTGGTGGATGGGGCCCAGCTTATACATATGGTTACTTTGGTTCGAGCCGCTTCCGGCGTTCAGAAACGAATACATGCCGGCAATCAGCAGGCTGCTCTTATGCATCGACACAGTAAAAGGTCCTGCAAAGATAGCACAAGCCTCTCCGTTCTCAAAAGCGCAGTTGCTGAACAGAAGTGAATCATGCGCAGAGAAGTTATGCGTCACATGGCACGCCTGCCCGATAAAACAACGGATAATCTTGGCGGCATCGGCAACCACAGCCCCCGAAGAAATGATAAAATCCTCCGCGATAACGCTGTCGCCAATATACACCGGAGCATTCACATTGCTATTGACCGTACCGTTATCGAGACGGGTACAGTTTTCGACCGTTGCATAATCGGCAATCACAGTATTGCGCACAGTCCCTGTATTGATTATTTTCACATGGTTGCCGATAAAACCATAGTTGCCAGTCTGCCGTTCGGCAAAATCGGCAATCATCGCCTGCAAACGCAGTATTAAAGCCGGCCGATGACGATACAATGCTATCAGATAGGCCAATGATGCGGACAAACCGTTATAAATGGGTACTTCGCGACCTCCCGTTTCATTCAGTACGGACACTTCGACATTGTTCCCGAAAGAGGACCTTCCTTCTACATACATCACGTTCACGTTCTGTATGAAGCAATCATCACCTATGAAATAGTTGGAGATATAATTGTGCACATTTTCAATCAACGTATTATCGCCGATCTTACAATTATGCAAAGTTGCATTCCGGATACCGCTATGTTTCTTCACCCCTCCCGGAAGAGTAAATTCCTTTTCAAAAAGACCCAATGCCACACTCCCTGAAAAATGGACATTACAAACGTGTTCGGCATGAAAAGGGCTGGCAACCTTTATGTTTTCCCAATTATCGGCTGTACAGCCATTCATCTCCAAATCTGCAATTTCTTCCGATAGCAGATGCCTTAAATATCCTTCACTCATTCTTCATCATATTGTTGGAAAAGAAAATCGTTATAAGGGAAACGAGTAATATGAATCTGTTTCACCCGCTCGTACAGCAAGGCTTTGAGTGCATCGATATTCGTCCGTTCCTTGGCTGAGATAAAGATACAATTATCCTGCATCTTATTCATCCAAGTGCGTTTCAACTCGTCCAAATCGATATTCTCACGTGTACGCGGAGTCAGGTCATCTTCATCCTTCGGGACAAAAGTGAAAGCATCGATCTTATTGAACACCATAATCATCGGTTTCTCCGTCTTGTCGATTTCCGATAAGGTGCGGTTTACCACCTCGATCTGTTCTTCAAACGTCGGATGAGAAATATCGACGACATGCACCAACAAGTCCGCTTCACGCACCTCATCCAAAGTCGATTTAAAAGATTCGACCAGTTCGGTCGGTAACTTACGGATAAAGCCGACCGTGTCGGATAGCAGGAAAGGCAGATTGTCGACAATCACCTTTCGGACAGTCGTATCGAGTGTCGCGAACAGTTTGTTCTCGGCAAACACTTCGCTCTTACTAAGCAGGTTCATCAATGTGGACTTTCCGACATTGGTATAACCGACCAGTGCCACGCGGACCATCTTTCCGCGGTTCTTCCGCTGCACGCTTTTCTGCTTATCGATCTCGACCAGGTCCCGTTTCAGCTTGGATATCTTATCCAGGATGATACGCTTATCCGTTTCCAACTGAGTTTCACCCGGCCCACGCATACCGACACCACCACGCTGACGTTCCAAGTGTGTCCACAAACGAGTCAGGCGGGGCAGCATATATTTATATTGCGCCAGTTCCACCTGCGTCTTCGCATGAGCAGTCTGTGCACGACGGGCGAAGATATCCAGGATCAGATTCGTACGGTCCAAAATCTTCACCTGCAACTCTTTCTCGATATTACGCAATTGCTTGGCGGAAAGTTCGTCATCGAATATCACCAACCCGATCTCGTTTTCCACCACATATTCCTTTATCTCCTGCAACTTGCCGGAACCGACAAAGGTCACGGAGTTCGGATAATCCAGTTTCTGATAAAAACGTTTCATAGCTTCGACACCTGCCGTATCGGCCAAAAAAGCCAATTCATCCAGGTATTCCTTCACTTTCTGTTCATTCTGTTCAGGAGTAATCAGTCCAACGAGAACAGCCTTTTCTGTCTGTGCTTCAGATATAATAAATTCTTTCATACGGCAAAGATAGTAAATTCAATTATTTATGTATATTTGTACCCATAATATCAATCCAAAATAGTATTAACTATGAAAAAGGGAGTCATACACTTTGTTCAGTATGTACTTGTAAAGATTTTATTCTTCGGTGCCGCTTATCCTCTCCAGGCACAGGTTTCCAATCCATCCTCATGGGAAAGTTTTGTCGGTAGCGATGAAAATAGGCTTGTTTCGGATACGCTCAGATTGCAGACATTCGGGGATTCAGAATGGGATAATTGGGGATATACGTTAACTGTAAATTCTTCTCTTATCCAAGAGAAACATACGATAAAGATACCTGTCGGTTCCGGAATCATTTTTTCCCCCTTCTCACTTAATAATTATACAAATGTAAAAATCGTATCACATATTGCCGGACTCAAACTAGAACCCGGTGAGTTGTTATTATTTAACGTTCACCGTAATAATTCCGATGAAGTCATAACAGGAAACACTCCTGAACAAGGTAAAGATTACATGGGTTACAGATATCTTACAATCGGAAGCAATCCAAGCTCTTTTGCTATAACGACAAACAAAAAAGTCAATACACAGAATGGATATTATATGACCGATAGCGTTTTTGCTTATGGCGACATCCCTTCATATTCTCTATTCTCTGGTATCGGAAACTGGAACGACACAACCCTTTGGTCGCATCTTCCTCCACTCCGCCACAGGAATGCGCTCATAAAAGGAAATGTAACTATAACAACGGATACGTATTGCAAAGATATCGCCATCCATTCCGGATCACTGGAGATCAATCCAGGCAACCTGTTTATCCTACAGAATCTGGACCTATACGAAAACAAAGCCTCTCTCCATTCAGGAGGGACGATACTTCTTTCCGGCCGTATCACCTTCCATAAAACTTTTGAAGAACCCGGCAAATGGTATTTTATCTCATTTCCTTTCGACGTTTATCCGCCTGGCATCGACCTCCACTTCGAACAAAAGGATGCTACGCCTAACGACGGAGGCAACTATTTTTATGTCCAATCCTACAACGGAGACAAGCGGGCATCGTCCAACCAATCTGCCGGGAAGTCGTGCCCATCCGTCCCGATAATGTCCCCCTGTTCGAAAAAAACAAAGGTTACCTGATCGCATTAGACGAGAAAACGACAAACCGAACTTTATCTTTTTCATCTCGACCCGGCGACATCCCCGAAAATTTTGCCAATATAGGAGTTATTGCAATTCCTTTAAATTCCGACAGCTCTTCAGGCAATCAAGAAAACCACGGCTGGTATTTGTGCGGCAATCCATTCCCCGCACTACTTCCATTAACCCAAATCGAAAAAAACAGGGCTTTGGATGGAAATATCTATGTATATGACGGAAACGGTTATAAAACCTATTCCCTTAATAGCAACTATGCCCTCCCTCCTTTCGCCGCCTTCTTTGTAAAAGCATCCTCACCGACC
>OOCV01000881.1_pt1 | contig 14969 bp, 10 predicted proteins | sample 1671061 | NCBI WGS metagenome assembly OOCV01 (sample SAMN06348118, study PRJEB24527) | human gut metagenome | biome: human gut; feature: ankylosing spondylitis patient; material: feces | host: Homo sapiens | place: China | collected 2015-10
AAGTCCGGACGATGCCCGGAAAACTGCAAGTGGTGTGCACAGTCGTCGCACTACAAAACCCAGGCAGACGTGTACGACCTGGTGGACAAAGAAGAATGCCTGCGGCATGCCCTGCATAATGAAGCCCAGGGCGTGGCACGTTTCTCGCTGGTGACCAGTGGACGGAAGCCCTCCTCCAGAAACATGGAGAAACTGTGCGAAGCCGCCCGGCACATGCGCCGGCACTCGTCCATCCAGTTGTGCGCATCACTGGGACTGCTCAACGAAGACGAAATGCGGGCACTGCACGACGCAGGCATCACCCGCTATCACTGCAACCTGGAGACAGCCCCCTCCTACTTTCCCCAACTGTGCAGCACGCACACGCAGGAAGAGAAGCTGCGCACCCTGCAAGCCGCCCGCAACGTAGGCATGGACATCTGCAGCGGCGGCATCATCGGTATGGGCGAGAGCATGGAGCAACGTATCGAATTCGCCTTCACACTGCGCGAGCTGGAAGTACAGTCCATCCCCATCAACCTCCTGAGCCCCATCCCCGGCACACCGCTGGAACGGCAGGCGCCACTCAGCGAGGAGGAAATACTGACCACCATCGCCCTCTTCCGCTTCATCAACCCGACGGCTTTCCTCCGCTTTGCCGGAGGACGCTCGCAACTGAGCAAGGAGGCCGTGAAGCAAGCGCTGCACATCGGCATCAACTCTGCCATCGTGGGCGACCTGCTGACAACGCTCGGCTCGAAAGTGTCGGAAGACAAGGTGCTGATAGAAAATGCCGGATACCGGTTCTGCGGCTCGCAGTTCGACAGAGAGCACCTATGGCACCCCTATACCTCCACCACCAACCCGCTACCGGTGTACAAGGTGAAGCATGCCGAAGGCGCCACCATCACCCTGGAAAGCGGAGAAACACTCGTAGAGGGAATGTCGTCGTGGTGGTGCGCCGTCCACGGGTACAACCACCCTACACTGAACCGGGCGGCAGAGGAACAGCTGGGCAAGATGTCGCATGTGATGTTCGGAGGGCTGACACACGACCCTGCCATTGAACTGGGCCAGTTGCTGCTACCGCTCGTCCCGCCGTCCATGCAGAAGATATTCTATGCCGACTCGGGCTCGGTGGCAGTAGAGGTGGCCTTGAAAATGGCCGTGCAGTACTGGTATGGCAAGGGAAAGGCGAAGAAGAACAATTTTGTGACTATCCGTTCGGGTTATCACGGGGATACATGGAATGCCATGTCTGTCTGCGACCCGGTGACGGGCATGCATTCGCTGTTCGGGGCATCATTGCCGGTGCGCTATTTCGTGCCGCAGCCGCGCTCACGCTTCCACGGCGAATGGGATGAACGGGATACGGTGGAACTGCGGAAACTGGTAGAGGAGCATCACGAGGAACTGGCAGCGCTTATCCTCGAACCTGTGGTGCAGGGCGCTGGCGGCATGTGGTTCTACCACCCCCAGTACCTGCGCGAAGCGGTACAGATATGCAAGGAACATGGCCTGCTGCTGATATTCGATGAGATAGCCACGGGCTTCGGACGGACGGGAAAACTCTTTGCCTGGGAGCACGCGGGTGTAGAACCGGACATCATGTGCATAGGAAAGGCCATAACGGGCGGATACATGACGCTGTCTGCCGTACTGACGACGAATGAAGTGGCGGATACCATCTCCAACCATACACCGGAGGTGTTTATGCACGGACCCACCTTTATGGGGAATCCACTGGCATGCGCCGTAGCGTGCGCTTCGGTGAAGCTGCTGACCTCGCCCGAATACGACTGGCAAGGCAAGGTGACTCGCATCAGCCGGCAACTGCAAGAAGAGCTTGAACCGGCACGCCGATTACCGCAAGTGACGGATGTACGTGTGCTGGGAGCCATCGGGGTGATTGAGACAAAAAAGCCCGTAGACATGGCGTGGATGCAAAAACGCTTCGTTGAGGAGGGAATCTGGGTACGCCCGTTCGGAAGATTGGTATACCTGATGCCTCCGTTCATTATAGAGCCGGAACAGCTGAGGAAGCTGACGGGGGGATTGATGAAAATTATAAGAATGTGCTAATATGCTAATGTGCCAATTGGCTGCGCAATGTTTACGCTGCGCTATCACGCCGCAGGTCATTGGCATATTAGCACATTGGCACATTAGCACATTAAAACCACATTGGCACATTTTAAAAGAATTATGAATGCAATAGAATATATGCAGCAAGAGCTGCAAACATTGAAAGAACACAGCAACCTGCGCCGCCTGCCGCAACTGACACACGAGGGACGCACGGTTATAGCCGATGGCCGGCATATGCTGAACCTTTCGTCCAACGACTACCTGGGCCTGGCTGCCGACCGCCAGCTAAAGGAAGAATTCCTGCAGACACTGACACCGGACACCTTCCTGCCGACTTCCTCCTCCTCCCGCCTGCTGACGGGGAACTTCGGGATTTACGAAGAGCTGGAGACGGAACTCGCCACACTTTTCGGCACAGAGACAGCACTGGTGCTCAATAGCGGCTATCATGCCAATATGGGGATTCTACCCGCCGTGAGCGATACACAAACCCTGATACTGGCAGACAAGCTGGTGCATGCCAGCATCATCGACGGCATCCGCCTATCCACCGCACGCTGCATCCGCTTCCGCCACAACGACCTGGTACAACTGGAACGCCTGCTGGAACAACACCATGCAACATTCCGGCAATTGATTATCGTCACAGAAAGCATCTTCAGCATGGACGGTGACCAAGCCGACCTCACGGCATTGGTGCGTTTGAAAAAAAGATACTCCAACGTACTGCTCTATGTGGACGAAGCCCATGCATTCGGCGTAAGGGGACTGCGCGGTCTGGGCTGCGCCGAAGAAACCGGATGCATCCGGGATATAGATTTCCTCGTGGGCACCTTCGGCAAGGCAGCGGCGTCTGCCGGCGCATACATCGCCTGCTGCCGGACGATACGCGAGTATCTCGTCAACCGGATGCGAACCTTCATCTTCACCACGGCATTGCCTCCGACAAGTATTGCCTGGACACTGTTTATCGTGCGGAAACTTGCCGGAATGCAGAACCGCCGCGAGCATCTGGCAAGAATCGGCCGGACGCTGCGCGAAGCATTACAAGCCAAAGGGTACGGATGCCCCAGCGCAAGCCATATCGTCCCACTGATTATCGGCCCCAGTGCCGACACCGTGCTGTGTGCAGAGCTGCTGCAGAGGCATGGGTTCTATGCACTGCCGGTGCGCCCGCCCACGGTGCCCGAAGGAACATCACGCATCCGCTTCTCATTGACAGCGGACATACGGGAAGATGAGATTGGAGAACTGATCCCCCTTATTCCCCTAAAGGAAGAGAAGAATACTAACGCTATACGATTCTAAAAACAGATGAAACAAAGTTACATTATACACGAACATCATCCCCGGCTATTGCTGTTCTTTGCCGGCTGGGGAGCCGATGAGACTCCTTTCAAAATGTATCGTCCGGCAGCCAGCGACTTCATGGTGTGCTATGACTACCGCACACTGGATTTTGACGCCTCCGGACTGGAAAAATACCGCGAAATCAACCTCATCGGCTGGTCTATGGGGGTATGGGCGGCTTCGCAGACCATGCCACAGCTCTCATCGCCAGGTACGTCCGGCGAAGGTATCCATATGGCAAACAGCATCGCCATCAACGGAACACCCTACCCCATAGACCAGCATATGGGTATTCCACCCGCCATCTACCACGGGACATTGGACGGACTGACCGGGGCTTCACTGCACAAATTCCTCCGCCGCATGTGCGCCAACGGAGCAGCCTTCAAAGCTTTCCTGGAAATCACTCCCCGCCGTCCGCTGGAAGAGTTGAGAGATGAGTTGACGGAGATTGAGAAGATGTACCACACACTGCCTGCTGCCACCTTCCACTGGCAGCAGGCAGTAACGGGAGGCAACGACCGCATCATTCCACCAGCCAACCAGCTGCAAGCCTGGGAAACACTCGGCACCCCCGTGCTGCAAACGGAGGATGCCCACTATCAGGAAGAGTTATTCAGACATTACCTGCAAGACCTATGGACAAGCCACTGAACCCGATGGACAAACAACTGATAGCCTCCCGCTTTGCCAAAGCCCGGAATACCTATACCCGGGAGGCCCGCGTGCAGCAACAAGTCGCCGAGAAGATGATGCAGCTCATAAAGGAACCATACACACGTTTCCGCCGTGTCGTAGAGTTTGGCTGCGGAACGGGAAGCTACTCGCGTATCCTCCTCCACACCTTGCAACCGGAAACCCTGCTGCTGAACGACTTGTGCCGGGAAATGGAAGAGTGCGTCAAGGAACTTTGCGACGGCACTACCGTGCAGTTCGTCCCCGGTGATGCCGAAGCCATCGACTTCCCCGGAGAAACCGACCTGATAACCTCGTGCTCCACCCTACAATGGTTCAACGACCCAGGTGCTTTCTTCACCCGCTGCCACCAAGCACTGGTGGCAGACGGCCTGCTTGCCTTCAGCACCTTCGGCACCACAAACATGCACGAAATACGCCAACTGACGGGGCATGGGCTGGACTATCTCTCCGTTGAGGAGCTGCAAGCCCTGCTGTCTCCCCACTTCGATATTCTCCATGCCGAGGAAGAGGTAGTAACCCTGCCCTTCCCCACCCCTCAGGCAGTGCTGAAGCATCTGAAGCAAACCGGAGTGACGGGAACGGAAAAAAGGATATGGACGCGCAGCCGCCTGCAATCCTTCTGCAAAGAATACACAACCCGGTTCAGTGATGCCGCAGGCAACGTAAACCTGACCTATCACCCCATTTATATCATCGCACGAAAAAAAACAAAATAATGGAAACAAAAAACATCTACTTCATCAGCGGCATTGATACAGATGCCGGAAAAAGCTATTGCACCGCCTGGTATGCCCGTGAGCTTATGCAACGCGACCTGCGCGTCATCACCCAAAAGTTCATCCAGACCGGCAACACCGGCCATTCCGAGGACATCGACCTGCACCGCCGCCTCACCGGAACCGGCTACCTGCCGGAAGACAAAGAGGGGCTGACCATGCCCGAGATATTCTCCTACCCCTGCTCCCCCCACCTCGCCGCCCGCATAGACAAGCGCCCGATAGACTTCGAAAAAATAGAGCGTGCCACCAGGGAACTTTCCCATCGCTATGATACCGTGCTCGTAGAAGGCGCCGGCGGTCTGATGGTTCCCCTTACCGAAGATTTCCTGACGATAGACTACATTGCGGAGAAGCAGTACCCGCTTATCTTTGTCACCTCCGGAAAGCTGGGCAGCATCAACCACACCTTGCTGAGCTTCGAAGCCATCAAGAACCGGGGCATCGCGCTCGATACGGTACTCTACAACCTCTATCCCACGGTAGAGGACAAGACTATCCAGGAAGACACGATGAAATACATCAAGCAGTATTTGTCCAAGCACTTTCCCGGAACAAAGTTTGAGGTAGTGCCGGAAATTGTGTAAATTTGCAGCACATAAACGTCCTACTGCACATGGAAGCATTCACATTAGATTCAACTGAAATTATCGTACTCGCTACGGCGGGTGGTCTGTTCCTTATTCAAATTATCTACTACCTCTGTCTCTACAACCGTATTCATGCGCGCAACCGTGCCGTGAAGCAGGGAGACACGCACTTCACCCAGGAACTGCCCCCCATATCCGTCATCATCTGCGCCCGCGAGGAATCCGAGAATCTGCGCCGCAACCTGGGCGCCGTGCTGGAGCAGGACTATCCCCAATTTGAAGTCATCGTCATTAACGACGGCAACACCGATGAGAGCGAGGATTACCTGACCATCCTCGAGGAGAAATATCCCCATCTCTACCACAGCTTCGTGCCCGATTCCTCCCGCTACATCAGCCGCAAGAAGCTGGCCGTGACGCTTGGAATCAAGGCCAGCAAATATGAATGGCTGGTGTTTACCAATGCCAACTGCATGCCCCAAAGCAACCAATGGCTGCGACTGATGGCACGCAACTTCACATCACGTACCCAAGTGGTGCTGGGATACAGCGGCTACGAACGCGGAAAAGGCTGGCTGCACAAACGGGCGGCATTCGACAATCTGTTCACCTCCATGCGCTATCTGGGATTTGCCCTGGCAGGCAGCCCCTACATGGGCATCGGGCGTAACCTGGCCTACCGGAAGGAACTCTTCTACCAACAGAAAGGATTCTCCGCACACCTCAACCTGCAACGGGGAGACGACGATTTGTTCATCAACCACGTGGCTACCCCGGAGAACACGCGGGTAGAAACGGATGCCAATGCCATTGTGCGCATGCAGCCGCTTCTGCGTACCAAGGACTGGAAAGAAGAGAAAATAGGCTACGCCTCCACAGCACGGCTGTATCATGGAATGCAACGCTGGCTGGCCGGTTTTGAGACCCTGACCCGCCTGGCATTCCACGCATCCTGGATAGCCGCGATGGTCATCGGCATTCTGCACTTCCACTGGCTGGCAGCAGGCGTCGCTTTTCTTTTGTTCCTGTTCCGTTTCACCATGCAGGCAGTCATTGTCAACAAGACTGCCCACGACCTGGAAGAACAGCGCAGATATTACTTCACACTACCGGCTTTCGACCTATTGCAGCCGATACAGTCTTTACGTTGGAAATGGTACTGTCTGTTCCGCAAGAAAAGCGGTTTTCTGAGAAAGTGATTCTCTTATTCGTAACGGATGGAAGTTGCCGGATGGATGCGTGTAATCAGGAATGATGGGCCCAGCAACATCAGGACCGAAGCCAGCAATGTGCCGGCATTCAGCAGCAGGAACAGCCAGATATTGAAAGATACCGGAACAGTAGCCATATAATAGGTTTCAGGGTCGAGCTTGAACAAGCCGGACCAGCGCTGCACAAAATAGAATGCAAGGCCGATTATGTTCCCCCAGAACATGCCTTTCCCGATGAGGAAGACCGAAAACCAAAGGAAGACTTTACGGATGGTAAAGTTGTTGGCTCCCAAAGACTTCAGCACGCCTATCATGGAGGTACGCTCTATGATGATAATCAGCAGGCCGGATACCATGGTGAACCCCGCCACCCCAATCATCAGAATGAGAATGACCCAGATGTTGACATCCAAGATGCCCAGCCAGGCAAAGATTTGGGGATTGAGCTGCTCTACATTGCGGACGCAATACTCGGCACCATAGCGGTCGGGATTCTCGTCCGTATCGACAGCTATCTCATAGGTGGTTTCTTCCAGCTTGTCATAATCGCGTATTTCCAGCTCCACACCGCTCACCTGGTCCGGCTCCCAGTTGTTCAGGCGATTCACCAGATAGAGGTCGGTAAGCAGGAATAGGTTGTCGTATTCGGAGAAGTTGGTTTGGTAGATACCTACAATCTTCAGGCGGCGAGCACGCACATCGTCCTGGATGAAGTAGGTGTCTATCTTGTCACCGAGTTTCAATTGCAGCTTGTTGGCAAGAGACTTTGAGATGACTACGCGGTTGGACGAAGCGGAATCGCTGAATTGCGGAAACTCCCCCTCCAGCAGATGGCGGTGGAAAAAGGTGCTGTCATACTCCTGCCCCACACCTTTCAGCACCATTCCCTGAAAGGCATCGGCGGTCTTTATCATCCCCGGCTTGGTGGAGTAGCGTTGTACATGCTTCACTTCGGGATAATCGGAAAGCGCAGCCATCATGCTGTCGCCCACCACCACCGGGCGCGTCTCATAAGAGCGTGCAGCATCCAGGTTGCCTATCTGGATATGGGCACCGAAACCCACGATTTTATCCCTTACCTCGCTCTTGAAGCCAACAATGACGGACACGGCAATAATCATCACCGCCAGTCCGAGAGCAATACCCACCATGGCAATAAGGACAGCCGGACGGGAAACTTGCTTGCCCGGCTCCGAGTTGCGATAAATGCGCAACGCTATAAAGCGAGATAAGTTCATGGGTCATTATTTTTTAGGCGCAGATTACACGGAAGATTTGAAACAAACGTCTTTATCTTAAGTTTTCCGTGTAATCCGCGTAATCCGCGCCTAATGAATTATTTCATTTTATTCGGTTCGTCCTGGATAGGCTTCCAATGCTTTTTGCAATACAAACAAGGCGCGGTTCAAGTCGTCTTTCTTCAGTACGTATGCGATACGCACTTCGTTGCGACCGGAACCCGGCGTAGTATAGAATCCGGACGCAGGCGCCATGAATACCGTCTGTCCCTCGTATTCGAACTCCGACAGACACCAGGCACAGAACTTGTCCGAATCATCTACCGGAAGCTTTGCCACCGTATAGAATGCTCCCATCGGGATGGGCGAATATACGCCCGGTATACGGTTCAATCCGTCAATCAAGCATTTACGGCGTTCTACATATTCATCGTATGTGTCGCGCAGATAATCCTCATCGGCATCCAGCGATGCTTCTGCGGCAATCTGGCCTATCAACGGAGGACTGAGACGCGCCTGGCAGAACTTCATGACAGCATCCCGGATTTCCTTGTTCTTCGTTATCAGGGCACCGATGCGGATGCCGCACTCCGAATAGCGCTTGGACACGGAATCAATCAGCACCACATTGTTCTCAATGCCCTCCAGATGGCAGGCAGAGATATAGGGAGAACCCGTATAAATAAATTCACGGTACACCTCGTCCGAGAAGAGGAACAAATCGTACTTCTTCACAAGGTCGCGAATCTGGTTCATTTCACGGCGTGTATAGAGGTAACCCGTAGGATTGTTGGGATTGCAAATCAAAATAGCACGCGTGCGCTCGTTAATCAACTCCTCGAACTTCTCTACCTTGGGCAACGAGAAACCCTCTTCGATGGTCGTGGCAATGGTGCGTATCTTGGCTCCGGCAGAGATGGCAAACGCCATATAATTGGCATAGGCCGGCTCGGGAACAATGATTTCATCCCCCGGATTGAGGCAAGCCAGGAAAGAGAACAACACCGCCTCCGAGCCGCCGGAAGTGATGATGATGTCGTCTGCAGTCAGATTGATATTGTACTTTGCATAGTAACCCACCAACTTCTCGCGGTAACTGCGATATCCCGCACTGGGACTGTATTCCAGAACTTTCCGGTCGATGTTCCGTATCGCTTCAATCGCGACTTCCGGAGTAGGCAGGTCGGGTTGACCGATGTTCAGGTGAAATACATGTATACCCCTCTGCTTGGCAGCATCTGCCAGAGGAGCCAGTTTTCTGATAGGAGATGCGGGCATCTCCATTCCGCGAATAGATATTGTTGGCATGAGGTTTATTTACTATTTGACGATTTATGATTTACTATTTAATAGAGTATTTATAGGTGATATTGCTATCACTTTATCATTAAAGTTGCAAATGTAGCGAATTATTTGAAACCAAAAGGAAGGCAAGACCATAAAAACTTTAAAAAACTTATCTATCGTAAAAACTCTATGATATGTAAACAGAAACTTGTATCTTTGAAAAAGCAAACGAGCCAAGTAGAATCAATTGTAAATAGTAAATAGTCAAATAGTAAATAACACCATGGTCATCAACCTTATAACTTTTGCTTCCATACTGCATAAACAAGCATCAGTCCGTAGCTCCCACGAAGTGATATTGACTGAATTGGAAAAATATTTTACCGTCAACTTCATTGATTACAAAGACATAGACAAGTTATCACCCGATGACTTCAGTATTATATTCATTGCCACCGGAGGTGTGGAACGGCTGGTAATCCAGCATTTCGAATCCCTTCCCCGCCCCGCCATCCTCTTGGCAGACGGCATGCAGAACTCACTGGCCGCCGCTCTCGAAATATCTTCCTGGCTGCGCGGCCGGGGAATGAAAAGCGAGATTCTTCACGGAGAGCTCCCCGAGACCATCAAGCGTATTTTTGTCCTGCACAGCAATTTCGTGGCACAACGCAGCCTTTTCGGCATGCGCATCGGCGTAATGGGCACTCCGTCCAGCTGGCTCGTTGCCAGCAATGTGGATTATCTGCTTGCCAAACGCCGCTGGGGTATCGAGTACACAGACGTCTCATTGGACCGCATTTACGAATACTACGGACAGATAACGGACGACGAGGTGGGCGAAGCATGCGCTGGACTGGCAGGAAAAGCGCTTGCCTGCCGAGAGGCAAGCCCCGAAGACATGATAAAAGCCATGCGGCTGTATCGAGCCATCAAGAGGATTGTAGAGGAAGAGCGACTGAGCGCCATTACCCTCAGCTGCTTCCGCCTGATAGACCAAACGGGAACCACCGGCTGCCTTGCCCTTGCCTTGCTGAACGACGAAGGAATCATTGCCGGATGTGAAGGCGATTTACAATCCGTCTTCACCATGCTGGCCGTAAAAGTGCTGACGGGGAAAAACTCCTTCATGGCCAATCCTTCCATGATAAATGCCCGTACCAATGAAATCATATTGGCACACTGCACCATCGGCATCGCACAAACGGAGCAGTTCATCATACGCAACCATTTTGAGACGGAAAGCGGCATCGGTATTCAGGGAATCCTGCCGACGGGAGATGTAACCATCGTAAAATGCGGAAGCGAAAGCCTGGACGAATATTACCTGAGCACCGGCACGCTTGTTGAGAATACAAACTACATCAATATGTGCCGCACCCAAGTGCGGATAAAAATGAACTCCCCTGCCGACTATTTCCTCAAGACACCGCTGGGCAACCACCACATCATGCTGTATGGCAATTACGAGGATATATTGGAAGAGTTCCTGCAAGCCAATGCCTGCAAACGGATTGAATGATTACTCGTTCGCATCCGGTATCACCACCTCGAAACGCGTTCCTTTTCCCAACTCTGAGGAGACCGAGATAGAACCATGCAGGCGGTCTACGATGGTCTGGCAAATGCTCAGCCCCAAACCGGCGCCCTGCGTAAAGCTGTCTTCTTTGTAAAAGCGTTCGAAGATATGTTTCTGGGCGTCTTCAGAGATACCGCTTCCCGTGTCTTCGACAAAGATGGTGGTATATCCTTCCCGGTTCGTGACATAGCCGAAGGTGATGCTGCCCGTTACCGTGAATTTCTTGGCATTGTTTATCAGGTTGTTCACGACCTGCTTCAAGCGGACGGAATCGGTGATGACCAATTTGTCTTCCCCTTCCGGAATCTCTATACGCAGCTCTACATCCCGAGGCATACTCAGACGCTGGGATTCATGGACCTCCTGCATGATGAACGCCAGGTTGAATGCTCCGAACTTAAAGTCCATCGTGCCCGATTCTATGCGCGAGAGGTCCAGAATATCGTTTATCAACGCCAGCAGCAATGTACAGTTGATGTTGATTGTTTCGACGAACTGCTTTACCTCTTCCGGAGAAAAAGCGTCCAAATCCTTCAACAAATCCGAGAAGCCGACAATGGCATTCAAAGGGGTGCGTATCTCATGGCTCATATTGGCAAGAAACGCAGATTTGAGCTTGTCGGCCTGCAAGGCACGGTCACGTGCGGCAATCAAGGCCTCTTCCGTATCCTTGTAACGCTGGATGCTCTGGCATACTCCCAATACCATGTATGGGGTATCAACCGTCAGTCCGTCATAAGCGGTACTGCGAAACTCCCACCATTCATAGCTCCCGTCCACACTCTTCAACCGGAAACTCATCCGTGAATTGATTTCATTACCCAACAGAATGGCATCAAAATTCCTGCGCGTATGCGGCAAGTCTTCCGGATGTATAAGGGCATCCATCTCATCACGCGTCAGCAAGTCCGTATCACCTATATACCCGAAACGGCGCAGCAATCCACCTGGGAAATGGAAGCGGTTCATACGCATGTTGTACTGCCACGGATAAATGGGGCTCTCCTCCACCGCCATGTTGAAAAAGCGCCTCTGCATCTCCTCTTCGGAAATATTGCGGCATACAATCGCCATTCCCGTCATCTTTTCATTGGCAAAGATAGGTACCACCTCGCCGGAAACGGGAAAATACGTTCCCTGATGATTCTCCTGCATGAAGGCTTTCTCCGGAATAGGAATAGGGCTCTTGCCGGTACGTACTTTCTTCAACAAGTCCTGCAGGATATTTTCTCCATTCATGTAAATCCTAAAAATGGAGCCGGCCATCTGCCCTTCATAGAAACGGGACGTATAGGTCTCGGAAGAAAGTCCCAGCATCTGTAGCAACGGACGGTTGACAAAATGGATGCGCAGGTCGGTATCATACGTAATCAAGCCGTCGCGAATGGAACAGAAGATATTGTCGAACTCGTCGCGCTGCTCCACCAGGCGGTGCTGTATCAACAAGCGGGTCTGGGCATGTATGCGCTTGCGCGACTCCCTGCGGTTGGCACGGAAAAGCCAGGCAACCAGCAGCACCAATGCCCCGACAATCAGCGAATAGAACAGAATGAACCAGACACGGTAGCGCTCCACCAGCGGTATATTCAAAACAATGCCCTTGCTCTCCGCACGGTTCGTGTTCACGCGAAAAAACTGCAACTGTTTGTAATCGAACAGTAGCTTGCCCCCAAAGTCCTTTACTCCCAATGAAGCGGGCGACTTGCCCTTCAAAATACTTGCAGCCTGCCGGCCGGCGGCAAAGGCATCCTCTCCGGGAACGGCATCGTACACACACAGAACACCGTTCGTCATAGCCAGGTTCTGGCTGGTAAACACGGGGGCCTTCAACTTCAAGGAAAGAAAGGGAATCCATTTGGGAGCAATGACAATATGCTTGTAGGCATTGTAGTCATAGCAAATGGAAGTGATGATAGAGTTCAAGGACTTGGCCTGCACATTCAGCACTTTCAACTCATGCTCCGGATAGTTGCTCTTTATGCGTTCCCAGGATTCCTCCACAGTCTTAACCCCTTTAAGGCTCAGGAAACTGCTGTCGGACAGACAGACCAACTCCCTGCGGGAAGGAAACATGCGGACAGCCGCATCCAGCAAGACATCGAAATCCGTTTTCGAAACATAGCCGGAGACGTTGGGCATTCTTTCAAAGACTCTCTCATCCGGGTATTTGATACCCGAAACCACTACCGGTATCTGATAAGGCAGGGAATCACCGCAATGGGTCAATGTGAAGAAAGCCTCATCGCTGGAGGTCACAATCAAGTCCGTTTTCCGTTGCCTGGCACGCTCGCAGATGCGGCGCATGATGAAGCACTCAGAAGCGAAAGACCAGTAATCGGCATTCAGATATTCAGTAGTGATATTGGCTTTAACTCCCCCCTTGTCCAGTCCGTTCTCCAAATTTTCTGTCAGAAGGCTGTGCCAAGGAGTATTTTTTGTATAGGACTGTATGAAAAGTACATTGTACGTACGTTCCGTAGCCGAAAGTGTTCCCGACATCAACCACAACAAGCCTGCAAACAATGGAAAGAAAAGGCGTTTCATCATAATATAGATTTTGTATACTCAACGCAAAACTCTTATTCGTCACGCAAATATACAAGTTATATTGAGAATGAGCACAGATTATTCAAAAAAAACTCACTCATCGTGCAATGCTTCGGCAGGCTGTACCTTCATGGCCCGTGAAGCCGGATACCAGATTCCTGCAATCACCATCAATGCCATCAATATCCAGACAATAGAAACGCATATGACAAATCTCCCCCAAGTGGCATCCGTGGCTTCCGTAAAAGTGACATCTGCCATAACCATATTGATACATATCATCAAAGCGGGGATGGAAGCAAGTGCCAACAGCAGCAACCCTTCACCCAGCAATTGCCAGCGTATTCTTCCGCGGCTGCTGCCCATGGCCATGCGCAAAGCAATCTCGCTGCGGCGATGGCGGGTACGGAACCAAAAAGTTCCCATCAGCCCGATGAATACATTGAAAACAAAGAATATCACAATGAGCCTTGCGCTGCGGATATACGGGGTGATTCCTTCGGCAGCATCCCGCTCTATCTTCTGGTCCTTATAGCTCTGTATGTCGAAAAGATAGAATGGAGCGACCTGCAGCTGCGACATCATATCCTGATAAAAACGAGCTGCAAAATTATCCGTATCCGCCTCCGGACGTATCCGTAGGGAGATGAACGGGAGGTACTGGTCCTCATAGAACCAACCGGGGAAAGGAGTCAGGACAAAAGGTCCGTAACGGGCATAGTCATCCGTCTTCTGCAAGGCACAGACTGCAGAGACACGGTAACGGAGACCTCCGCTGTAATAATCCAGAAACTCGCGGCCCACCGCCCCGGCACTTGTCTGAAAAAGACTGTCTGCCAAATCACGGGTCACCACGGCAGGCAGAGGACTGGCAGTGGAATTCCAATCCGAGACATTCCCCTGCAACAGCGGAATGCGCATGACGTCGAAATATTCGGGAGACACATAGCGCACTGTAGTCTCGACAACATGCACGCTGTCCGTCGTATACCCCTGGTAAACACGCCCGCGGGTATAAGTATCGGTACCCAGCCACGTGGCAGCACTTTCCACTGCAGGATATTGCCTGATACGCCGGAGCACTTCCTCCATCGGCTTGAACCAGAAGGTCTGCAGGCTGTCTTCCGACGTGCACGGCACTATCTGTGTGGGATTGCAGGAAATCCTTATCTTATAGACATGCTCCAAATCATACCCCTTAGGCTGCCGTTCTGCATGGGCAAAGCCATAGAGTACATCCACACAATACCACATCAATGTAAATACAATCAACAGCTCGGCAAACAGCCAGCCGTTACTGCGGCGCTGGTTCCATATCTGGTGTAAAATAGAATGTATCATACTCGTTACTGTTTTAATTGGGATTCGTTTATCCGCTCATTCTCCGCCAAGAACCTCGGCTATAGGGCGACGGGTGGCATGCCAGGCAGGAATAAACACAGAAAGCAGGTTGAACAACAGACACACCACCAATACAGCCACGAAAACCGCAGGACGGAGGAAGAGCCAGACGCTTACATCAAAATTCGTTCCGGGAGCACCATCGCCAAGCATCCAGTCCTTACCCAGCCATAGGAATATGCACGAAAAGAGAAAACCGAGCAATGCGCCGGCAAATGCCAAGGCCA